>Ga0315535_1000732_pt1 | contig 22759 bp, 21 predicted proteins | sample SalMarSW160220MG_2_FD_203092 | JGI IMG/M metagenome (GOLD analysis project Ga0315535, IMG submission 203092) | Salt marsh sediment microbial communities from the Plum Island Ecosystem LTER, Massachusetts, United States - Salt Marsh Sediment SW1602-20 ... | reverse complement strand
GACCCCCGATGCTTCGTACAATCTGATCCACCAATGTCAAGCCAAGTCCTCGCCCTACAATCTGTTCATCTGGACTTCCAGTTCTTCGGAAAATAAATTCCTTCGCAGAGTCTGGTACACCTGGGCCCTTGTCCAGAAATTCTAATCGGACCATCTTGAGATTATCTACATTTTCCGCTTTAATCTCGACTTCAATTTCTTCACTTTCATCGAAAGACATTGAATTGTGAAGGATATTGAAGCAAACCTGATGCAGATATTCATGTCCTGCTACTAGGAACTCACCTTTTTTTACATTCGTGGTAAGCGATAGCTTCTTCCATGGAAAATCTTCTTCAACTGCAAACTTTGCTATCTGAATATAATCATACAAGTCAACCTCTTCAACTGCAGGAGGAAAATCTCGTAGACGTAGAAATGCACGCATATTTGCAGTCATTCTTCCAGAACGCCTAATATGCCAGCTTGATTGCTGCATCATTGATTTTACTCTATCAGGGACCGAATCTAGGGTTTCAACGAGACCTAGCGAGAAGAGTAGACTCTGGTTGATGTTATTTAGGTCATGAGTCATAACTTCGAGATAGAGATTTGCACGATCTCGCTCACTTTGCTCACGTAGCTCTGCGTTCTTTCTTCTTTCAATATTCGTAGCCATGAGTGCGATGGTTGAGGATTTGTCAATATATTCTAGTAGATTCGCTCGAACACTGACCCAGATAGGACGACCATCCCTCTTCTGGAATTGCATCTCAAAATCTTCAAGACTCTTACCTTGAGCGACTTCAGACACAACTTGTCTGACGATTTCGTTTTTATTGTCACCAAAAATGAATGTAGCAAGATTATGCCTTAGAATATCATCTTCATTATAATCAAGGAGTCGTTCTACTGCTTTATTAATTTGCAGAATATTCCCACTCATACTCAGCGTGAAATATGCTATTGGTGAAGAGTCAAACAATGTTCTATATCTGCTTTCAGATAGATCTATCGCTTCCTCAAGTTCAATTTGTGATGTAATGTTTCTCACAATTCCTAAGGTTGCGGGTAATTCCTCAAAGATAAAATAGGATGTACTAATTTCAACATTGAGGATTGTCCCGTTCTTCATTACAAGGCATGCCCGGAAACTGGGATTCAGTAAATTGCTCCAGTGAAGACCTTCCCGTCCTTCCTCGTAGAAATGAGCAGTAGTCGGGTCCAAAATTGCATCCATAGGTTCACCAAGTAATTCGTCAGCGCTATCGTAGCCCAACATAAAAAGAAGTGCAGGATTAACTAGTACTAGTCTATCTTCCTGAATGACTATGATACCATCATTTGCCATCATAATCATATCTTGAAACTGATTGTTCTCATCAGATTCATGTACTGTCTTTCGTTGGTCCTGCAAGGCTCTTACCACCTAGAATTACCTAGAATTGTTTCACTTGCGCATTTTGTGCTCCTAGTGGGATATTAGAACAACCTGTTTTACCTAGATAATACTTCTTTGTGTGAAATGAGCTAACGCATTTATTGTTGTCACAAACTCCGTAAGCATAATGCTTATATGACCGCAAGAAAACATTCAAACGTTCTTACAACCGTTTGAACGTTATGAGTTGAATGACATGGCTATACAGACTGCTCAACGCCCAAGTAAGGTCAAGTTCAGAAAGAATGAACTTACGGACCTTGTTACGATATTCAAGGCACTTGGAGATGAATCTAGAGTGCAGATTATCGCCTTGCTGACGAGAGAGCCTAACCTCTGTGTGTCAGACATTGGTCATAAACTAGATATGTCAATAAGCAGAGTAAGTCATCATCTCAAATTACTTGAACACCTTGGTTTTGTTGCACATCGCCAAGAAGGAAAACAGGTCTATCATTGGATAGAAGATGATTGTATAATTGATATTATGGCGAGGGCGCAGGAACATGTCAGAGGAAAATGAAACAGGTTGCTCAACATGTGGCGTGCCTTCTGTTATCGAGGATGATTCCACAAAACGGATTAGGCTTGCAACCGGAATATTCTCTGGTATCATGCTTGTAGTGGGTTTAATCCTTCAACTAGTCCACGCAGGTATAATTCCAGTATATATTGCATTTCTTGCTTCAGCGCTATCACCTGGAAGATACATAATTCCGATGGGAATTAAAGGTATAGCAAAACGTAGACTCGATCAGCATTTCCTTATGGCATCCGCATCGATTGGAGCTATGATAATCGGAGCTCCGGCAGAGGGAGCAGCAGTCATGTTTCTCTTTTACATTTCTATTCTTCTTGAAGAGCGAGCAGAAGATAGAGTCAGAAAAGAAATTCAATCACTTGTCGAATTAGAGCCTCCTTCAGTATTAGTGAGAATCGATGGAGCGGAGGCCTGCATTGCATCAACAGATGTCAAAATTGGAGATATACTCATTGTCAAACCGGGAACTAAAATCGGTCTTGATGGAATTATCCAAATGGGTGCAACAACGGTCAATCAAGCTCCTATTACAGGAGAGTCACTACCTGTTCCAAAATCAGCTGGAGATCAGGTCTTTGCAGGAACGATTAATCATGAAGGGTACATAGAAGTCGAAGTGACAAACGAATCAGGTGAAACAGTCCTATCGAAAATCATCAAACTGGTCGAGGAGTCTAGAAATAAACGGGCACCAACTGAACGATTGATATCACGATTTTCTAGAGTCTATACGCCAATTGTATTCACAGTGTCAATTCTAGTTGGAATTGTTTCACTCGTGTTCAACATGACTATAATAGATGCAACATACAGAGCTCTTACACTGCTTGTCGTGAGTTGTCCTTGCGCATTTGCCGTGTCAATCCCTGTCACAATGGTGTCTGCAATAGCAGGTTCAGCTCGAACCGGTGTTCTTGTAAAAGGAGCCGTTCACATTGAAAAGGCGAGTAAGACAGAAATTGTTGCTTTTGATAAAACAGGAACTCTGACGCAGGGAGTTCTTTCCGTTAAAGACGTCTGTCTCCATAACAATCACACTCGCAGTGATATTCTGTCTGTTGCCGCCTCACTGGAAGCAATGTCAGAACATCCTATTGGGCGAGCTGTTCTAGCAGCTTTGGACCAAGAGGATATCCAAATTCCTACACCTACTGAATTCACAGCGGTTCCTGGAAGAGGGGTTCGAGGTCAGATTGAGGATACTGATTATCTTGTAGGAAATCGCAGATTACTTGCTGAATATGATGTCCCACTTCAATCAACATCAGAGCATAGTTGTGGTGCAGGCACAATGGTTTACGTCGCTCAAGGAAATGAGCACTTTGGAACCATTATTCTCTCAGATACACTAAGAGAGCAAGCTACCATGGCAATTTCCAAACTCAAGAAGATGGGGATTAGAACTGTGATGCTTACTGGTGACAGTGAAAACGTGGCTAAAGAAATCGCAGATGAAATAGGCATCGATGAGTACAGAGCAGAATTAATGCCTCATGAGAAATTAGAGGTTGTAAAAGAATTGAAAAAATCGGGAGTCACTCTTTTCGTAGGCGATGGTGTGAATGATACACCTGCGCTGGTTGAAGCAGATGTCGGGATTTCAATGGGCGCCGCTTCGACAGATGCTGCTCTTGAATCTTCGGACATTGCTCTCATGCAACAAGATCTCACAAAAGTTCCTGAATTTATAGTAAGAGCAAGGAAAACAATGAGAGTTGTTCATCAGAATGTCGCAACTTCACTGATTGTGAAAACAGTGACAGGCGTCTTAGCAGGGCTTGGATTCTTGACTCTTTGGATGGCAATTGGGTTTGGAGATATGGGCTTGACATTTGCTGTGATTGCAAATGCACTACGATTGGCTCGTAAGATGTGAAGATTATTTGTAGTTATTAAGAGCTCGAACTGAAGTTGCTAGAAAGAATAGAGTGAGTCCTAGACAATAGGCAGGTAGCACAACAAGAACCAATACACTATCTGCAAACAGTGAAACAATCAATATCATTGCAGCACCAAGAGAGAGATTAATAATCGGATATGAAAATGCAAGCGGAACAGGGAGTGTTCTTGGGTCATTGGTCATAACAGGAACATATGCTCCCACAGCAACACCAGTTGCGGTGAATAGAATTACAAGAGGGGCAGCTAGTGTAATCAAAGCGAGATAACCTTCAATTCGCATTATATAGATAAGAAAACCGCATGCAGGAATTGCTGCAATACCGACCTCGACAAAACTAAGTAAGTATTTTGCAAGTACGATATCTGTTGAACGGAATGGACTTGCCTTCAATAGATAGACATTCTCTTTTTCATCGACAAAGCTCAACATGGAAGTAACACTGGACATCTGAATCAAGAGAATCAACATGAGCGCAAAGGCAGGTACCACAGCAAATGCAAGATTAGGTGGTACATCTAGTGGTCTAAACCATGCTGGATGAAGTAAGTTGAGATAGAGAACAAAGATAGTTCCAACAACAGCATAGACATACTTCCATATTTGAAACGGAGTACGTAATCGACTCCAGAAATCTTTGAGCATAATCCAGATGATGGGATCGTTAAACCTCGAGTTGGAGAAATCAACATCTCCACGGATAATCTTACTAAATCGACCCTCGATTTCTTCATTGCCTTTTGATGCAGAGAAAACTTCGTAGTATTCGTATCCACAGATATTTGCAGTAAGAAGTAAAAAGATAGTGAACATCATAATCTGTAGACTGACACCAAGGAGGAATGGGACATTCAGTGAAAAGATTCCGGTCATCTCGGTAATCACTAATGCTAGTGCATTAGATGGAAAGACAAATGCAGCTGTAAATGTTGAAGTGAACAACGGATAAGCTGGTACTAGCATTACAAATCCTAGAAAGATGACGATTATGTGCCGGAAATGGCTCTTGTATCGTCTATCGAGGTAGAGTCGAATGTATGAACTCAATGCACCTAAGAAATAGTTGGATTCTAAGAAGATTATCACACAGAATAAAATGAGCACTATTGAAAAGAACAGAATTTGGGCGGATGATAATAATGGGAGAATAGCAATTAGGCTAATTACCATGAATGAAGTTTTTCGCACTATTCGTCTTGTGTATCGACTTAGAAAGATTTGATGAGGTTTAACAGGTGCAGGGAGTAATAGATTTTCATCTTCAGAAGCTATCAAAGCAGCAGGACCAAGTCCAAAATACCCTATGACAACAGATGAAGCACTGACGATTGCAAAAGCTCCGAAGAACATCCCGCGGTCAATAAAGTCTTCAATCATGACACTAAATGATGTCATCATGGGTGCAAACGATAGCACAGAGGAAATTACAAGACTGACAAAAAAAACACCTACCAGAGTTACACCGTAGAAAAGAAGTAATGAGGGACTTGTGATTGCTTGTTTGAATTGGTTGAACAACATCCGTATTTCGTTGCGCATGAGTCGGAATGTCGTTGGTCTCATAGTACACACCTATTCGGGAATACCACCTGTTAGACTAAGAAATACTTCTTCCAAATTATGTGAATACTCATGTGATTCGAGTAATTCTCCTAATGTTCCTCGTCCCACGACTGCAGCTTCGTTCATAATCACAAAGCGATCACACAAATCAGCTGCGACTTCCAAGATATGAGTGGAGATCAAGATGGCAGAACCTTCATCTCGAAGCCGCTTCAAATATGCCTTCAAATTCCATGCGCCGCGAGGGTCCAAACCATATATAGGCTCGTCTAAAGCAAGAACGTAAGGTGGATTTCTCACGAAAATTCCAACAAGCAGTGTACGCTGCAAATTCCCTTTAGAGAGCGTACCGACATATGAGTTGAGAAATTCATCCAGCTGGAACATGTCTACAAACTGCCGCATACGAACCAGAGCAATATCGGTGGGCACTTCATAGATACGCGCCATGAATGTAATATATTCACGAACGGTGAGACTAGGATAACATGTGGGTTTCTCAGGTATATATCCAATTGAGCTCTTTGCAAGAATCGGATCAGTTAACACATTGTATCCGTTAACCGCTACTGAGCCAGACGTGGGTTTGATAATCCCAGTTAGAATCCTAAGAGTTGTCGTTTTACCAGCACCGTTAGGGCCGACCAAACCTACAATTTCACCAGGGTTAACTTCTAGATTTAATCCACTAACTGCAACTTTCTTTCCAAATCGTTTGGTTAAGTTTTTTATTTTGATTGCGGGAGAGGCGAGTCCATCGGCAGGAATATTCCGTTTATTATGAAGGTTGATTTCCTCCATAATCATATCAATTAGTGAATTTCGTGCAATCTTTCTATCTAGGATTGGCAATTTCAGAACTCGAGCTAGTCGAAGAAGCTCCTTACTTTTCATTTGTTCAACATTGGCTCTCTCAATCACGTGTTGAAACTCTCCAAATGTAGTATCATAGCTGTACCTTTTCAATGTTTCAGAACATATGAAGTAAATGGTCAAAGTAGTCATGTACTACTGAAAATATTTCTCATCTAAAGGACCTAAATCATATGGGATTTTCTTTACCAATTGTAAATTCCAATCAACAACATTTGTGAGAAGGGGAATAATCCGCACTCCTTGATCATGTGCTTCACGAAGCGCATCCCCAAATTTTGGATCATTACCATCATGCGGTGAAAAGATATCAGCATCGGGTCGTTGAATAACAAAGACCACTGCTGCATCATTTACATCCCCAGAAGCAAGCGCAAGAGCCAGATATTTCATGTGCCGTGCGCCCCTTGTTGTAGGTGCATCTGGAAATAGTACACGTCTATTCACAACTAATGTGCAGGACTTCACTTCTATGAATACTCGATTGTTCTCACCTTCAAGGAGAAAATCGAATCTTCCGCCATATGCTCGTGGTTCCGGGATCACCTTTGTATATCCTGTGAAATAAGGCAATTGATTAGTTTCTAGAAGATTCCTCATGAAACGATTTGGTAAGTTTGAATCAAGGGAAATGAGAACACCATCATGATGTACGCCTATCATATCAAAAGAAGTCTTTCTGTGAGGAGCTGGGTTATCTCGAATGAATACTATCTTCCCAGGTATCATTAGTTCATACATTCGGCCAGGATTAGGAACGAAGACTTCTTCGATTTGGCCTTCGATCTCGACATGTGCTAAGAATCTGTTTGGACGATCTACGAACTTACCAATTCGAACACGTTTTTGAGATGACATGATTGCTCACAACATCGATATTGCCTGCGCTGTGATTGTTGGGGTACTAATAGAGGTTGACATCTAAACTCAAAATATGAACTTGCCAATACGAAAATCTAAATCCAACTAGTACTCTAATACCAGTAGATATTCTTTGAGGAGAATCGTGTAAGGAGAGAATGAACAGTGAAAACTCAATCAGAAAAAATCTCACAGGAAGTTGTAAGTGAATTCATACACAAACTCTCTCATGATATAACTGGAATTCTGCAGAACATAATGGGATATGCAACTCTGTTGGGGGAAGAATACGACAAGTCATACATTGAAGGAATTGCACGACTGACCACGAAATTGAGCACTCGGATGACGACCGCTGTTTCAGATGTAGACAATGGAGAGCTTTGCAAGACGTAATGAAATCTCATAAGAATTCAGTTAAACACAACTGCTCAGAGACCTCAGTCAATTGAGAGACCTTGACACCAATCAATCGTAGTGATTTATTGTGATCTCTTTTCTGCTCAAAAAGTTCGATTGCTACTTTTTCCAGTAGTGATGTTTCATCAGATTCCACAGGAACACTTCTACTTCGCTGAATGGTCGAATAGTCACTGTACCGTATCTTTACTGTCACAGTTCTAAATCTGAGAGCTTTGTTTAGCAACTTGTCACCTATTCTTTTACACATCTTTTTGAGAGCATTATGAAGATAGTCAACTTCTTCTGGTTCGACATCCTCCATGAATGTTCTGTCCTTACTGATTGATTTTCTAATGCGCGGTCCGTTATCGATTATTGGTCTTTCATCAAAGCCTCTTGCTCTTCTATGGAGCCATACAGATCCTCGGCCCATTGCAGGCCAGAGCTCAGGGATAGTCATTCTCTGAATCTGTCCCAATGTTTCAATCCCATATTTTTGAAGATGTTCAGTCGTCTTTCTTCCCACTCCATTTAATGCATCAACAGAAAGTGGTTCCAAAAACTTTGCAACATCTTCAGGATCCGGTCCTACAATTGTCACACCCCTTGGCTTATTCATCCCAGTTGCAATTTTTGCTACCGACATGTTTGGTGCTATACCAATAGAACAGGGTAAGGATGTGCGTACTCGTATCTCTTCTTGTAACTCAAGAGCCATCTCTTTCGGGCTATTATAGAGTTGTGAACCTTCGCTGACATCAATATATGCTTCATCAATACTTGCTCTCCTGACCCTACCACCGTCAGCGAATTCTCTAAGTATCTCCATAAATTCATCAGAAGCGATAATGTAATTTTCAAAAGATCCACTCACGAAAGCAGCTTCAGGACACAATCGATATGCTTGAGAAACAGGCATTCCTGAATGGATACCCTTCGCCCGTGCTTCATACGAAGCTGCTCTAACCACCCCGCGACCAATTCCTTTCTTTGGATCATGCCCAACACAAACAGGCATACCCACTAGTTCGGGGTGATTCCTGTACTGTTCCACAGATGCAAAAAATGCATCCATATCTATGTGCATTATCCAACGAAACAACTAGTCGACCTATACGTGGATGGAGGAAATCTTACTTCTCAATTTCTAGATATTTTCATCCAGAGAAGCGAACAATAATAGCAGGGAGAGTAAACCGAATCTAATCAATCACGGGACTCACGATTTAATCTACATCCTAGAGAAGCCTATATGTATTAATTTCATAGCAAAACCGCACCACCAACTACATATTGCATGAGACGCATTTCTAATGACTGATAATCTTCATGAGAACTCTCATTCAAGCTTGAGCCAAGAGGAACAAGCGTTACGGTATAGAGTATTAGTAGAATCCATGAATGATGGGTTTGGAGTTATCGATAATGATGGGGTGTTTACATATGTAAATGAAAGGTTTGCAGCCATTCTCGGATACACGCAAAGAAACGTAGTTGGAAAGCATATTGTAGATTTTCTTGACGCTGATGACAGAAAGATACTCCGGGATAATATCCGAAGAAGAACAGAGAGGCAATCAACACAATATGAATTAGAATGGATAAAGAAGACTGGTGAAAAAGTTCCGACTATAGTGTCTGGAACTCCTTTGATAGGAGAAGATGGGCAGATATTAGGTTCTTTTGCTGTGATGACGGATATTACAGAAATCAAACAATCACGCAAAGCACTAGAAGAAAGCGCTGAGATGATGAGAACAATTTTCGAAGAGTCACAGATAGGTATCGAGCTCTTTGATGAGAATGGAATTCTAATAACTGCAAACAAAGCTGCGCTTAGAATTGGAGGTATCTCAGATATTCAGGACCTTGTCGGTTTTAGTCTCTTTGATGATCCTAATGTACCAAGTGATATCAAAACATCGCTCATTCGCGGAGAAGCTGTTCAATATGAAGTTGAGTTCGATTTTGAAAAGGTGAAAGAAACAAACCTCTACAATACAAATCGCTCAGGAAAAATGATTCTGGACGCATTCGTCACCCCATTAGGAGTCAGTAAAGGAAACGGTGGAGAAATTACAGGATATCTCAGCCAAATATTTGAGAAGACGGAGCATCGACGTGTAGAAGAAGCATTAGAAGATACTGAAAAGCGATATCAACTCCTTGCAGAAAATGTTAGTGACGTAATTTTTACCACAGACCTCGAACTCAATTTGAAATATGTAAGTACATCAATCGAGCTTCTCCTTGGATATAATAGCGACGAATTGATAGGAGTGTCACTTATTGAACTCATGGCTCCTGAATCTGTATGGGTTGCAATCGAAGCTATCCGTGAAGCTCTTGATTCAGAGAAACAATCTGAGAAACCGTATGTCAGAGGAGATGCCCCTCCTTTAGAGCTACAATTGAAGAAGAAAGAGGGGCCACTTGTTTGGGTGGAAGTTACGCGAACATTCATACGTAATGAAAATGATACTCCAACAGGAGTCCTTGGAGTAGCAAGGAATATTGAAGAACGGAAACTTGCTCAACAAACTTTGATTAACTCTGAACTAAAATATCGAACTCTAGTTGATCAATCATTTCAAGGAATTATGATAATCCAATCTCTACCATTGAAGATTCTATTTACAAATCCCGCATTTGCTGGATTTCTTAATCGCAGTGTTGAAGAAGTAATAGCATTAACACCAGTAGAAATCCAATCTATGATTCATAAAGAGGACCTTGAAATTGTCATGAACAGACTGCAAGAATTAATGGGTGGAAATGAACCTAGGAACGCTCCAATGGCAATACGAGTATTTCAGAAAGATGGAGAGATGCAGTGGTTGGAGATGTTCGGTCGCAAAGTTGAATTTGAGGGGAGGTCCGCACTTCAACTTGTCGCCATGAATGTGACAGACCGCCTCAATGCTGAGAAAAGGATACGAACTCAGAAAGAACGTGCAATGTTGTATCTTGATCTGATGAGCCATGATTTCCGGAACCAGCTCCAAATCATCCTTGGGAGTACTATGGTCATGGAGACGCAGCTTAAAGAACCAGAGAGTAGACGACTCTTAAGTCAGGTCATATCAGCTGTTGAGAGATGTCAACGAATGATATCAAAAGCAAAAGTCACTGAGCCCTTGATGGCAGTACCTCTCAGGCCAACAAAACTTGCTCCGATACTTGAGAGAGTTGTTATGGCGCAGATGGATCAACATGAGGATGTGGATATTGCTATCACCCTAAATGATGCTGATGCAATCATTAATGCAGACGAATTCTTGGGACAGCTCTTTGCAAATTTAATTGAGAACGCAATAGAACACAATCCTAGAACAGAGAGACATGTCTGGGTTAAGTTAAATAAAAGAGGTGAGGGTTACGAGATTTCAGTTGCAGATAATGGATTAGGGATTTCGGAGTCTCTCAAGGAAGAGATTTTTGATATCGCGAGAAGATATGGTGGTATTGGACTTCATCAATCAAAACAAATCTGTGACAAATATGAAGGGCGCATCAGTGTGCGAGACCGTATCCCTGATAAACCAGATCAGGGAGTAGAGTTCCTTATTTGGATTCCAAAGAACTGAAATGGAAATTCTAGTTAGTTTGTTTTGAATATGATCCAAAGAGTTCAGTTAAATCAATGTTACCGCCGCTTATGATTACCCCAGCAGTTAATCCTGATATGTCATTGCTCTTCTTCAGAAGACCAGCAAGGGAAACTGCACCTGATGGTTCCACTACTAATTTCATTCGCTCCCATAATAGTCTCATGGCATCAATAATTTCCTGTTCAGAAATCAGGACAATTTCATCAACATGCTTCTTGATAACCTCAAATGTCAAATCGCCTAATTGTGTCCGTAGCCCATCAGCAATGGTATTAGGATATTCGCTTGGAAAAATCTTGTTAGCCTTGAATGACCGATACGCATCATCCGCATTTTCTGGTTCAGCGGCGATAACCTTTGCCTCTGGACAAAGGCCTTTTGTAGCAATCGCAGTACCACTCAAAAGACCTCCGCCCCCAACCGGTGCAAAGATATAATCGAGTGCACCAACTTCCTCGATGAGTTCAAGCGCAACAGTACCGGCTCCTGCAATAATCCGATGATCATTGTATGGATGAACTAGTGTGTATCCATGTTTCTCTGCTAATTCATTCGCAACATTCGCACGACTCTCAGTCGAATTCTCACAGAAGACTATGTCAGCTCCGTATCCCCTCGTTGCAGCAACTTTGACCTTTGGAGAATTCGTGGGCATGACTATTGTAGCTTTGACTCCTAACATCTTTGCTGCCAGAGCTAGTGCTTGAGCATGATTTCCGGAACTATGCGTGATTACTCCCTTCTTACGCTCTTCATCCGTTAATTGTGAAACAGTATTGAAAGCTCCGCGGAACTTGAAAGCACCAACTCTCTGAAAATTCTCGCACTTGAAAAATACCTGACACTCAGTCAACCCATCAATTGTAGTGGAGGTCATAACTGGAGTTCTTACAACATGGTCCTTTATTCGAGTGTATGCTTCTCGGACATCAGAGAGTTCCATCATATGTTTTCGTAATAAAGAGTCCCAGAAAAGCATTACCGTGGAAATTCGAAAGCCTTAACCCAACGTTTGCAATTCGTTAGTAAGGTTTGTACAAGTAGGTGAAAGTAAAATGGCGAGTAAATATCTATCATCAACGATTGACTACATCCGATTGTTAGTTATCATTGTGATACTATCACTTCTAGCTCTCTTTGTAATTACAAGTGATGCAAGGCCATGGTTCCTCGCATCTTCAGGGATGATTGTAGTATTAGCCCTAATCAACTACATCGATCTAAAGGATGGGAACTGGGGAAGGTTCTCATTGCTGATGTTTATCGGTATGATATGCGGATTCATAGGAGACCTGTTGATGAACGGAATCTTCTACATCACTCCAATTGAGATCTTAAATGGAGTAATGCTATTCGGTATTGGTCATGTCGTTTATCTATTAGGATTGAAAGATAGGTCGCCTCTATTGCGGTCAGAAGGAAGTTTCATCACTCGGAATCTGCTTATCTGGATTGTAAGCATCGTTCTTGTCCTTATATTATTCTTCTTCACTGTCTTTAATCCTGCAGATATTCCAATAAGCATAGGTCTACTCGGCTATGGTATATTGCTTGTTACAGTATTGGGCTTTGCATTGACAAAATGGTTTAATGAATTTCCAATCGCCTTTAGAATTTTAATCTTCGTCGGATTCTTCATGTTCTTATTTTCTGATTGGTTAATTGGCGTTGGGTTTGTAGACTCTTCATTTAACTCCGGACCTTGGGTAGGAATTACATACATCTTTGCGCAACTACCAATTCATCTTTCAGTATACTTAGGAGCACGTGGATCTGAATAAACGAGTTAACGGTGGAAATAGTGAAAGGAATTCGAAGGAAGGAGAAAGCAATCGAGAGTAAAGAAGAAATGATTGCGATTCTTGAAAAGAGTAAGTACGTCACAATTGCTATGTGCGAGGACAATGTTCCATACCTAGTTACTTTAAGTCATGGATTCGATAGAGAAAAGAATTGCATCTATTTCCACTGTGCACAAGAGGGAAAGAAAGTCGATATTCTATCCAAGCATAACACAATCTGGGGACAAGCAATCGAAGACCATGGGTATGCAGAAGGGTCCTGCGACCATCTTTATGCAACTACTCAGTTCAATGGCAAAGTTACTTTCATCGAAGATGTGAAAGAAAAAGAACATGCACTAAGAATCATGATCAATTCACTTGAGCCAAATCCTCAATCTGTCACTGATGAGCAGATCACAGAGAGGTCAGTGCAACGCGTGAACATAGGACGTATCGATATCGATTTCATGAGTGGTAAGAAAGCCAAGGAGGTCATTATACAACTATAGAGTTTGACAAATTTTTAAGTAATGACAAAGTGTCCTGCACTCTATGTTCTGGAACAAAGAGATGGTCATGATAGAAAGCAGACACTGTATTCGCCGTGATACCTGCTTCTGCTAATAAACTAGTAATTTTAGCAAGAAAACCAACTGCTTCCAAATCTGAATGAACTGTGAGAGTAATTAGGCTCCAAACGCTATCGAATGAAAGGGCATTTGCTTCAGCTATTTCTCTTATCACTATCACTGTGATAGCTTCTACTTCTCGAAAGATTAACAGAGGAGCAGCACCGAGGCGCTCTAACGTTTCTTCCGATACTGTAGCAAAGATATACGAACCTGGCATATGAACAGGCTCCATATTCTTCAGAAGATAACTTAGGTCTTTATATCCGTGCATCATTTCTCACCTTACTTTATTTCCAAATTCTTCCCATGATACAATCTCATCGAGGGGAAGTCTTGTACTAGTACGGTCTTGATCACCATAGCCCACAGAGATACAGCATATAACTCGCAGCTCACTAGGAATATTGAGGAGCTCCTTAAACTTAGGTTCAATGTCGGTGTCACGAACACCCATCCAACAGGTATTCAATCCTTCATAATGAGCAGCAAGTAACATATTCTGAACAGCATTGTGAGGATCAGCAAGATGGTATCTCGGGTGTTTTGCAGGGTCTCCAAGAACAACTATGACTACTGGAGATTCTGCCATGAATCGTCCATAATTATGAGCCTCAGCTAATTTCTTTCTCATTACTTCATCACGAACAACTAAGAAATGCCAAGGTTGTTTATTTGATGCAGAGGGAGCCCATCTTCCAGCTTGAAGGATAGTATCGACTTTATCAAATTCTACTTCAGTGGATTTGTACTTTCGAATACTTCTTCGATCTCGGATTGCTTTCAAAACATCCATAGTAATCGCATATAGAGTATAGCACTGTATTATGAAAGCTGTGGTTGGTATCTATTAATTCTCGCCTAAATAGGAAACCTAAAAGGTACTGCAAAGCTGCGCTCGACATTGCACCAGTATCGGAGTGGATATAAATTCTAAAGACCCAACGAAGAGTACTCACTAGCGTAGGTGTTGACATAGGTTCATCCACATCTCACATAGTATTCAGCAAAATTGTTCTTGAAAAAAACACAAAGGTTCCAACTGAAAAGTTCGAGATTGTTGATAGAGAGATCCTCCACTCCGGGCCGATTCATCTAACTCCTTTCAAAGATCAATATAATGTTGATTTCAAAGCGCTCCGAGAACTCTTACTTGAAGACTATCGAGAGGCGGGAATTGCTGTTTCAGATATTGACACCGGAGCAGTCATTATTACTGGAGAAACAGCGAAAAAGGAAAACGCCGAGTGGATTGTAAACGAGCTTGCTGGAGAAACTGGTAAGTTTGTCGCGGCTACAGCTGGTCCCAATTTTGAAAGTGTTCTCGCAGCATATGGTTCAGGAGCAGTTGCGAGATCAGGTACTACTGGAAAGACAATCATGAATTGTGATGTAGGAGGAGGTAGCTCCAATATTGCAGTGTGTAAGGATGGAAGAGTTGCTGCTACTGCTGCGATAAACGTTGGAGGTCGACTCATTGCAACAGATGAGAATAATATCATTGTTAGGTTGGAAGATACTGGAAGAGAACTTGCTGCTCTCATTGGTATCAATCTTCAGTTGGGCCAGATTCTCTCCGATGATAATAAACAGCGAATTGCTAATACTCTTGCAGAGGCACTTATTGAGTGCATTCTAGGGAAGAACACATTGGAGACAACTGAAATGCTGATGATGACAGCACCTCTTGAGTTCGACGAACCTATTGATGAAATCACATTCTCTGGTGGAGTTGCAGAATTCATCTATGAAATAGAAGGGAGTAGTTTCAATGATTTGGGACTTATTCTTGCCCAATCTATTAGTGTTCAGGCTCTGGCTGCTCATCTTCCGATTGGTGAACCAGACCAACGGATTCGTGCAACAGTAATCGGAGCAGGTCACTTCAGTCTCCAAGTTAGTGGTTCAACAACCTTTCTCTCATCAGGTCTGGATTATCCGATAAGGAATCTTCCTGTAGTTGTACCACATACTCCTCAGAGGAAAGCATCTGCAGAAAGCATCAAGAAAGCAATAACTGATGCTTTGCGGAGATTCGACCTTCAAGAAGGTGAGGATAAGATGATTCTCTCTTTCGTGGATGCAGTAAGACCCTCATATGAAAATCTTATGGAATTTTCAAAAGGTGTAGTTGCGGCTCTGCCTAATACGGTTCGCAAGAAAGAACCAATCATGATGTGCTTTGATACAGACATCGGAAATTCTGTTGGCAACATTATGAAACGAGAAACAAGTATTGAAAGCGAGATTCTATCTATTGACGAAATCTCCTTGAAGGAAGGAGATTTTGTGGATATTGGAGCTCCGATAATCGAAGACGTTGTGGTTCCCGTAGTTGTCAAGACTCTTGTCTTTGATTCAGACTAGTTCGATTTTCTGACTCTGAATTGTTACTCCATTTCAGTTTTCTAATTCGTGAGAGAAAGAGATCTATGAGTGGAACAGTGATGACCTCTTCTCCATGCCTAATTGGTTTTTCAGGGGCGGTTTGGTGTACAATTGGTTCCTCTCTTTTTCGTCTCTCAGTTTCCCACCACATTGCTGAACTATCACCTCTCCAGACACGATCACTTTGAATGATGTGTGGGTGATGATATCGGACCATCAATAAACCTACAATTTGGATAATTGGAATCGGGATAGGAAGCAAAACCGTATAGGACCTGAAAACGAATAATCCACTCGTACCAATTGCAAATAATAATGGAAAGAGACAACCAAGGGTTGCCATTGCAATCAGTCTATGCTGAGTGATAGTTTTTCTGAGATATCTGTAAATATCTCTTACAAATGCGAAATTGAATGCAAACTGTAATGCAAGAAAAGGCATGTTTGGGAGCATCGCAATTTGCCCTTGAAAGGATAGACTAACAATGTCGGTGATATAATACACAGAAGATCCCATGCTGTAATCCATCAGGAAACTGGTCGCCATATATGACCCATACCAACTATAAATGTCATATTCAATCGCATACGGAGCAAAACAAATAACGAGCCAGAATATTGCGCTCAACATTTTTTCTCTGCTAACATTGAATTTTGGAGTGGACTCGATATCTCGCATCGAGTAATCATGTAAATCAGGGGGAACACTGATTATTGTAGCTTGCCGAAGGAATAATGGAAGCACAATGAATACGGCCATTACAAGTGAGGGATAATAGAGTATTTTACTGTAAAGATAGTACAAGTCATCGAGAAGGGGAGAGTACGGTGAAAACACTGTCATACTTAGGAACAACGTTATCCCTAATGTGATAAAATAGATAGCCGCCGCACATGCAATACCACGTTTCCAGAAGGATTTGTTTAACGGTGTACGTGCTAATGAGTAATTGAAGTATATTCCAGGGAATGCAATAATAATCCCAACAATGAAATTGCGAAAGATGTTACTCATCATGGAAAAGATGAAAGAGAAGTCAAAAAGGGTTTCCGGAAAGTAAAGGTTGGTTGGGAAAAGAAGACCATTTACTGGTAGGATTAGTATGTATAAGGGGTTAGTGATGATGAAACTTAATGGGAATATCATTACGAATAGGACTTTCAACAAATAGCTTACCCATTCTGGAAGACCTCGACTCAATTTCAATAGTTACCCCAGTATTTGGTTATCCTCAATAGCTAATAAAAATGTTCAACTAAGAATTCCACTTCAAAGTGACCCAACACTTTGAATGAGTTTGTGATATGTGGGCAAATATCTACCTGACTCGACCGACAGATATTATCTGTATAAAACCAAATGCTGCAATAACCTGCATATTTGCCATCATTGTTCCAAATCCAATGGCAATAATCAAAAAGAATTCAATCTTCATGAAAGAACTCTTACTCCACTTCTATGAGAACAACCAACCTTGATATTCACTGAGTATAGCGATTTTCAAGATGCTCAAACCAAGGTGCAACACGAGCATTGTCAACTTTATCGGAGGAAGGAAGATAGGGTTTGATATCAATTATAGGTGTTCCATCATTTGCATCTATATGGTCAATGAGAATCTGTTTTTTCTTACCATCTACGTTCATTATCTTCACAATCGTATGACCGATTGGATTAGGTCTTGATGGAGAACGACAGGAGAAGACACCTGAGGGAACTGGACCTTTGTTCTTTGGAGGATTTGCCATGACTATTTGACGATTTTCTGGAGTATCCTTTCCATCTATCCACCATAGTACGATAGCATGGGAAAATAGATCAAGATGAGTAGTCGCTTCCCAATATTCTTCATTGATTTCAAGATAGTTCTGTTTTCCAGTTTTCTTGACATAACCTATTGGCTTTACAGTGTAACTCAAATCAATCACCTGTGTATAACTCGAATACGAAACAACAGATTAATCCAGCTATCTAGTGGTAATTCAAAGGGCTGATTTCAGTGATCGAGAAAGAGGTGTCTGCATCAAGGACAATCATGACTCAGGCAGTCTTCCCGAACGATGTTAATAATAACAACACGCTCTATGGAGGAAAGTTACTTGATTGGATTGATATGTTGGGTGGTATTGTTGCAAAGAAACATAGTAGAAGCTCCGTAGTGACAGCTTCTATTGATTCGTTAAATTTCCTAAATCCTATCGGACAAAGGGATATCGTCACTCTCGAGGCGTGGGTGAATTTTGTAGGAAGAACCTCAATGGAAATTGAAGTGAGAGTAACTTCAGAAAATCCATTCACTACAGAAAACTCCAAGAATTGTAGGGCGTTTCTCACATATGTTGCAATGGATGAAGAAGGAAAGCCGAAAGAAGTTCCCAAACTAATTCTTTCTAACAAAGAAGAGAAAGAGCGTTTTGAGAAAGCTAAGGAACGACGAGCGGAACGACTTCGTCGAAGAGACCTTACAGCAACGGAATGGTAAGGTCTGTTTCTATTCCCATAGTGCTTTCGTAACCTTGTTTTTATAATCTGAAGACAGGTCCACATAGCCAGATAGTTTATCGTTTGGAATTCCCCAGATTTCATCAGCCTTACAGACAAAGTGATGCCATCTGTAACTCAAGTGGTCTTGGAAATATGAAGGTTCTCCAAGTCTAAGATGATCCTTTTCAATTTTTTGTCCACAGGTCTTACAGGTTGAACGATTTGACTTTGCGGGTTCTATTTTCCATTCATCCTCAGGATTGAATTTCTTTCTACTAGCTTTGCTGAGATTCATCAAGAATTCTTCAGGATCTTTACCGACAAGATCAGGAGTGAGTCGTATCGTGAACTTATCATAATCAGAAGCTTGGAACAACACATCCACACTTCCATTCTTGAATGATTTATCGAATGTCGTGTTGGGCGGATATTCATTATGTTTCTTCATATAATCCACAAACAACTTTGCAAGAATTTTGCTTGCATCTCGTTTATCATCAAGATGAACAAGGTTCCCGCCCTTTACTAATGCATAACTTGTGTTGGTAATTGTAACTCCATTGTCCAAGACCTCTTTCTCCTTTGTCAGAACAATAGCATCAGCAGGAACTTTTCCCGTGACTTTATTCATCGTAAAAACATCTGTTGCAATATAGTAAGCCCAATCATGACGGAACTCAATCCATTCAGTCATCTAAACATGCACCCCACAATCTATCTCACATTCATCATATAAAAATCCATATGAAATCTGAGCCAATGTCACCTAAAAAGTGGTTCTAACCCCCTGACATAAATATCATCTTTGAAACAGCTTGACGCAAGTCATCCTCTGATAAAAATCCTGAGAGTTGATCCATACCCATTTGGATAGTTGGTAATGCAGGTAGTTCTTCTTCAGAGATTACCGCGCCAGGTTCATCAACATTGATAATCTGAATCGTAGAAGAATCTATCCCAAGTTCCCTTAGAACAGCATTCAGAGTAACAAGTACTGGACCGCAGAAAATGCAATGATCTGATTTATAGTACATAATTGGCGGGAGCTGAAGTATTTCTTTCCAGAGTGGGAGTAAGATTACAAATTTACTTCCTTTGGTTGAATCTTCGGGATCTCTATCTTCTACCCAGATTCGACCTCCTAAATCTGAGATGTAACGGTCAGCCAATGTAAGGCCAAGACCTTTACCTTCTAGTTTATCATCAGCACTTCCATTTCTCCTAAAAATCTGAGATTTCTGATCGTCAGGAATCCCAGGGCCCGAGTCTAAGCACTCAATCCTAACCATATCATCAGATTCTGTCATTTCTGCATTTATCTCAAGTTTAACATTTTCACGGGTATCAGATCGACCACTAAAATGAATAATATTGAAGAAGATGTACCACATGAAAGGATGACCATTTACTTCGAAATCGATATCAGAGATATTCGATTTCACATCCAAAGTTTTCCACTCGAAATCTCTCGTGGCTTCCCGAATAGCTTTTTTGAAATGAGGAAGTAACTTGGTCTTTGATTTCAGTGGTGGTTCGTGGTCAAGTGATATTAGAACGCCCATATTTGCTATCATTCTAGCCGCATTCCGAAGACTCCAAGATGTTTCACTTAGAAGATTACGAAGACGTTCAGGAAGATCTAGAGATATACTAAGGTCTTCTAACGCAAAAAGGACGTTTTGATTTGTCATGTTCAAGTCATTGGTCATGACTTCCATGTACAAATTAGCACGTTCACTTTCAGTTCTGAGTTTCTGCTCCATTGCACGTCGACGTGTTATATCTATAGCAGTGAATCCAATGCTCACAGGTCTATCAAGACCGGAGTCCAATGCTCTAGATGAAGCGCTAATCCAAATTTTCTTGTTATCTCCGCAGAACATCTCCATCTCTAGACCTTTCACACTTTTTCCACGCAAGACTTCTCTCACAATTTCAGCTGCGGGATCATAACCTGGTTTAGGCTGTGGGAGGTATCGAGAGATGGGCGTTCCAATTAGTTCCTCAGCTTCGAGTCCAAGAAGCTCCTCAGCTGCGGCATTAACCTGTTCAATCGTACCCTCTCTGCTTAACATGAAGTATGCTATCGGTGACATATCGTAAAGGGTCGCATATCTGTTTTCAAGTTCAATTACAGTATTTTCCAAAGCAACCTGGGTTGACACATTTCGCACACAAGCAAGAACTGCTGAGGCACCATCAAATGTTACAGCGGTTGGTTTTATCTCTACATGAACAATCTGCCCATTCTTTGAAACAAAACGTGTTGGAAACTGTGATAATTTCTCTCCAGAGTAAAGCTTCTCAAAGATATCACTTTCCCTTCGTCGAGACTGAGGTTCAACTATATCATCGAATGCAATGTCAGTTATATCATCATTTGGATAACCTAGCATATCAGAAAATACTTCGTTAGCCATCACGATATCTTCATCCTGAATGACAATAAGTCCATCATGAACTACGTCCATTACTTTCTGAATCCACTGAGTATCTTGACCTGCATCTGACATCGTCATTGCCTCGGATATTTTCAAGTACATGGTTATTGATAAAGAAATTTAGCTAGTCATCAGCAGTAAAAAAACGAAATATTTAGTCGGGATAATTTTCATGAAGCATGAATGTCTAAATTTATCAGAAAGTGTGCCTTCACAATTCAATTGGGATTTCAATGATAGCAAAATCTAGAATCGCAAAAATCCTTATCTCATACTTCGTTACTCTATTAATTGGAATTAGTGCATTTCAGATTCAATTGGTCACTGCAAATTCATCATGGAGTGATGATTTTGAGGATCAAAGTTTAGATTCTTGGATAGTAACAAGGGGAGTATTCTCTGCAGAGCAGAAAACTCTATGGGCGTATGGAACAAGAGAATCTTCATCAAATCGAGCGTATCATGAATGCAATATTACGACTGGAAGATGGAGTTTTGATATTCTCCTAAATCAATCATGGCATTGGCGTTATCATCCGCCTGCCGTCAGGTTCATGGTCGATAGTCTTGATGATGTGTTGTGGCATGGTTATGTGTTAGATTTCTATACACTTGCCCGTTCCAGCAAAGATATTCTAGCAGTGTACTTACGAGTCAATGCAAAATCGTGGAATTACCTAGCGCACTTTGATTTTGATAGACCAGTCTATGGATGGCAGAGTGTTGGCATCGAGAGAACATCTACTGGTCGAATAACCATTTACTTGAACAACTCTCGTATAATTGAAGTCATTGATAATTCTATAGAGGAGTCAAACTACTTTGTATTTGATTCCGAAGACTGTGTTCAAACAGTTTTTGACCCTGATACTCATACTGATATATTTGTTAAAGCGCGAGTTAGCCCGATGCTTGACAACATTGTAGTTAGTGAAATTCCAGAGATAATTGATACCAATTATGCCACGAGTTTCATTATCATATCATCTATAATCTGTGTAATTTCCATCGTAATGATAGTAAAAATGGAATTTGATAAAACAAAGGTCAAATCTTCTTATGAGGATGAATAGCAATAACTCTTGCTCGGCACCGGTCTGGATGTTCGCATTCCAAACCAAACGAGGAGATATCGCACAGGAATGATTGGCGAGATTATGAAAAATAATAGTGCAAAGGAACCGACAAACACTGGAACGATACTTAAAGCGATAGTCAATCTAGATTTAAGAAAATCTGCAGTGTACCCATAAAAGATACGAACATCACCATCTTAACGAAGGGATAACAATAAACGGAGCGTTGAACAGACAAGCCTCCTGAATTCGTGAGTGGATGCATAGATTTGACCGAAGCTAGAATCAAAGAAATATTCGACCGAATTTCAAAGATAAAATCAGCTAGCGTTATTGAGCGATACGGGTTCGCAGAATTTTTGGAGTTTGCAAGAGAGGTACGAAATAGTGTCAGCGATGATGTCTGGTTAGAGGTCGGTTGGGATATTCTTGAGGGAATGGGATTAGAAGAGCTCTATGGTTGTGATTATGATATTTTGACTGCATTAGAAAATATCCCAGAGGGCTCAGATTTAGTGGACATTCAGAGTTTTCTCAGACACACGCTGGTAGAAACTCTACTAGAGCAGTTCGATTCTGGTGGGACAACTGTTTTGTTAGATATTGGAAAGATGGTTGAAACACCTGCTGCTGTACTTATCCCTAGAATCGTAGAACTAAGAAAGAAAGAGATAGAAAATTTGATTGTTCCAATTGTTGGGAAGAAGCTGACAGTTTTTGATGTTTACATGAATGAGATGGGAATAACAACGGATCCTAAAAACTCAGTATACCTCGATGATTTG
>Ga0315535_1000729_pt1 | contig 22790 bp, 22 predicted proteins | sample SalMarSW160220MG_2_FD_203092 | JGI IMG/M metagenome (GOLD analysis project Ga0315535, IMG submission 203092) | Salt marsh sediment microbial communities from the Plum Island Ecosystem LTER, Massachusetts, United States - Salt Marsh Sediment SW1602-20 ... | reverse complement strand
ACGCGTCCGAGCCCGGCCGGTTCGGCCACCTCGTAGGAGAGCATCACGGCTCCCCCGTGGCGGCGGTGCTCCGCCACCAGGTCGCGCAGCGTGCGGGTAGCCACCATCGGCTGATCGCCGTAGAGCACCAGCAGGCTGCCGCCGAAGCCCGCCAGCGCCTCGCGCGCGCACAGCAGCGCATGCCCCGTGCCGCGCTGCTCGAGCTGCTCCACGAACGTCACGCCCTGCCCCCGGAAGCGCGCCCGCACCGCCTCGCTGCCGTGGCCCACCACGACCGCCACGCGCTCGGGCTCGAGCCCCCGCACCGCCGCCAGAACGTGTCCGAGCAGCGGCCTGCCAGCCGCCTCGTGGAGCACCTTCGGGAGCTCGGAGCGCATGCGGGTACCTTGACCCGCGGCCAGGATCAGCACCGCGAGCGGCGCCTCGCTCACCTCAGCCGCTCCGAGCGAGCTCGGCACGCCGGGATATGCGCCACAGCATGATGATCGCCACCGCGATGATGGGGATGCTCGCGAGCTGCGTCAAGGTGAAGAAGCCGATGCCCGCCTGGGCGTTGTCGTACACCTTCCAGAACAGCGGGTTGTCGCGGAAGGGCTCCTCCAGCAGGCTGCGCAACACCGAGTACCAGAGCGCGAACTGCCAGAAGGCATACCCCGGCGCGCGGCTGCGCCGCAGCGCCCACAGCACGATGAAGAGCAGCACGAAGCCGACCAGGAAGCCGTAAGCCTGCGCGAAGTGGACGTGGCAGGCCTGTCCGAGCGGCACCGCACGGCACGACGGCGGCGCGAAGCGCCACAGGTCCTGCCCGAAGATCACCCGCCCCACGCCGTCCAGGAACGGCGTGCCCGGCTTCGGCCAGTCGATGCCGATGGCCAGGTTGGTGAGCCGCCCGCCCGTGTCCGTTCCGTTCATGATGTTGCCGATGCGGCCCGCCATGATGCCGAGCGCGCCGAGTGGCGTCAGCACGTCCATGTAGGCCCACATGTCGATCCCCTTCGCGCGGCTGTACAGCCACATGGCCACCAGCACGCCGAGGATGCCGCCGTGGATGCTGATGCCGCCCTGCCACACCTTGAAGGCATCGAGGGGATGGCCGCCGGGCCCGAAGAACGCCGACGGGCTCGTCACCACGTACACCAGCCGGGCACCGATGACGCCGGCCAGCACCAGCCACACCGCCGCATCCAGCAGCTTGTCGGGGTCGAGGCCGCGCCGCTCGGCCAGGCGCAACCCCCAGAGGGCGCCGATCAGCACCGCCAGCGCGATCAGGAAGCCGTACCAGCGGATCGCCAGCGGGCCGATGTGAAGCATGATCGGATCCATGAAGTCGTCCTCCCGCGCACACCGGCAGCCACCGGGGCTTCGCTGCCCAGCCGTTCGGCCGAGGCTCAGGAACCGAGCTTACCAGCAGCCCGCCGCGCGCCTCTAGGGCACCTCTTCTTCACAGCAGCCGTGGGATCCCCACCACCGCCATCGCCACCACGATCAGCAGCTTGACGACCGTCCCCCCGAGCGCCCCCACGAACGCGCCGACGCCGGCACGAAGCGCCTCGTCGAAGGCACGGCCGGTGGCCAGCTCGAACAGCACCGCTCCCACCAGAGCGCCGAGCAGGAACCCGAACGGTGGGAACAGCAGCAGGCCCGCGAGCGAGCCCAACACCCCGCCCCACAGCCCCGCCCGCCGGGCCCCGTAGACGCGCGCTCCCAGCCAGTTGCCGGCGAGGTCGATGAGCTGCGCCAGCACCGCCAGCCCGAGGATCGAGAACAGCGGCGTGAGCCCGAAGCTCTTGAAGCCGACGATCCACGCCGCCAGCACCGCGCCCAGCGCGGCCACCGGCACGCCAGGCAACACCGGCACCACCACCCCCACGAGCCCGACCAGCAGGAACAGGACGAACAGCGCCAGCGCGAGGACCGTCACGCCGCCATGCTACACGCAGGCGCGCCTCCGGCAGCCGGGTGCGGCCATGGGCGGCACGGCCCTGGAGCCGGCCGCGTCAGTTGTGCCAGGACTCGGGCGCGCTGCGCTTCTCGCCCAGGATCGTGTCCACTGCGTGAGGCAGGACCCCGATGACCGCCTCCAGCGACTCCGCGGCGCCCTTGGCGCTGCCCGGGAGGTTCACGATGAGCGTCTTGCGGCGGACGCCGGCAAGCCCGCGCGACAGCGCCGCACGCGGGTTCTGGAGCACGCCGTGAGCGCGGATCAGCTCGGCAAGGCCCGGGACCTCCCGCTCGATCACCTCACGGGTGGCCTCGGGCGTGCGGTCGCGCAAGGTGAGGCCCGTGCCGCCCGTGGTGAGCACCAGGTCGACCGTGTCCAGATCGGACCAGAGACGCAGCTTCGCGCGGATCATGGCCTGCTCGTCCGGCACCACCTGGTAATCGACCTCCACGAACGGGCCGTCCTGCAGCAGCCGCCGGATCTGCTGCACGGCGGTGTCCTCGCGGAGGCCGGCTGCGCCCCGGTCGCTTACGGTGAGGATGGCGGTACGGACCATAGGCGTATGCTATCCCCCGCCGAGGGGTTCGGTGTTGAAGCCTTGCACACCGACCGAGGCGGTACCCGCTGCCTGCCCGACCGACCCGGCCCGCCACGGCCGTCGGCTTGCGTCCGGCGGCGTCGACTCCCCGACGCCTCGGCGTTTGGCCCGTTTGTCGGCTGGGCGGTAGGCTGGGTCGGCTAGAACCGACACGCTGGAGGTCACCGTTGAAGATCCACGAGTATCAAGCCAAGCAACTGATGGCAGCCCGCGGCATCGCCGTGCCGGTGGGGCGCGTCGCCACCACGCCGGACGAAGCGGCCGCGGCTGTGCGCCCCGTGGTTGAGGCGGGGGGCCACCCTGTGGTGGTGATCAAGTCGCAGATCCACGCCGGCGGCCGCGGCAAGGGCAGGTTCAAGGAGCATCCCGACCTCCCTGGCGTGAACGTCGTGACGGACGGCGTCGAGGGCGGCATCGCGGCTGCGGAGGCGAGGGTTCGCCAGCTGGCCGAGCAGATGCTCGGGTCCACCCTGGTCACGGTGCAGACCGGCCCCGAAGGCAAGCAGGTGAACCGCGTCTATGTCGAGCAGGGCATCGACATCGCGCGCGAGCTCTACCTCTCCGTGGTGCTCGACCGCGCGAGCGGCCGCAACGTGGTGATGGCATCGACCGAAGGTGGGATGGAGATCGAGGAGGTCGCGGCCCGCGCTCCGGAGAAGATCTTGCGCGAGACGATCGACCCGGCCACCTCGCTGGCCGACTTCCAGGCCCGCCGCCTCGCCTACGGGCTGGGCCTCGACGGCGAGGCCTTCGGGAATGGTGTCGCCTTCCTCGAGGCGCTGGCCGCCGCCGCCGAGAGCCTCGACACGGACCTGGTCGAGATCAACCCGCTGGTCGTGACGGCGCAAGGCTCGGTGATGGCGCTCGACGGCAAGATGAGCTTCGACAACAACGCGCTCTTCCGTCACCCGGACGTGGTGGGGATGCGCGACCTCAGCGAGGAGAACGCTGCCGAGGTGGAGGCGGGCAAGTACGGCCTGAGCTTCATCAAGCTCGACGGCAGCGTCGGCTGCCTGGTCAACGGCGCCGGCCTGGCTATGGCGACCATGGACACCATCAAGCAGGTGGGCGGCGAGCCGGCCAACTTCCTCGACGTCGGCGGCGGCGCCACCGAAGAGAACGTCACCGCGGCGTTCACCATCATCACAAGCGACCCCAACGTCAAGGGCATCTTCGTCAACATCTTCGGCGGCATCATGAAGTGCGACACCATCGCCAACGGCGTGATCGCGGCGGTGAAGCAGGTGGGGCTCGAGGTCCCGCTGGTGGTCCGGCTGGAAGGCACCAACGTGGACCTCGGCAAGAGGATCCTGTCCGCGTCCGGCCTGAATCTCATCGCCGCGGACGACATGAAGGACGGCGCCCGCAAGATCGTGGAGCTGGCACGATGAGCATCCTCGTCGACGACACCACCAAGGTCCTGGTGCAAGGGCTCGGCAGCGCCGGCCGCTTCCACACCGACAAGGCCATCGCCTACGGCACCAACGTGGTGGCTGCCGTCCACCCCAAACGGGGTGGCGAGAGCGAGCGCTTCGAGGGTGCCACCGATCACAGCGGCGTGCCGGGACGCGACGACCGCTACGCCCTCGACCTGCCGATCTTCCGGACGGTGCGCGAGGCCGTCCGGGCCACGGGCGCCAACGCCAGCGTGATCTTCGTGCCGCCCCCCGGCGCGGCCGACGCCATCTTGGAGGCGGCGGACGCCGGCCTCGAGCTGGTGGTCGCCATCACCGAGGGCATCCCCATCATGGACATGGTGACGGTCAAGCGCGTGCTCCAGGGCTCCCCCACCCGGCTGGTGGGCCCCAACTGCCCCGGGGTCATCACCCCGCACGCCTGCAAGATCGGCATCATGCCAGGGTACATCCACGAGGGCGGACGCATCGGCGTGGTCAGCCGCTCGGGCACCCTCACCTATGAGGCCGTCAAGCAGCTCACGGACAACGGGCTCGGTCAGACCAGCGCCGTGGGCATCGGCGGCGATCCGGTCAACGGCACCAACTTCGTGGACGTCCTCGAGCTCTACAACGACGACCCCGCCACCGAGGGCGTGATCATGATCGGCGAGATCGGCGGCTCTGCCGAGGAGGAAGCCGCCGCCTGGATCGAGGCCAACATGAGCAAGCCCGTGGCGGCGTTCATCGCCGGCACCACGGCGCCTCCCGGCAAGCGCATGGGCCACGCCGGGGCCATCATCTCGGGTGGCCGCGGCACCGCCAAGGACAAGATCGCCGCCCTGGAGGCGGCCGGCGTGGTCGTGGCCCAGACGCCCAGCGACATGGGCGCGGCCATGTTGAGTGCCATGGCTCGGGCCGGCAACCGCTGAGCCCGCCACGCTCGCCGCGCCGGCCCGCCCGCGATTCGGGCCGGCGCGACCCCTTCCTCGCCATGACGGACGCCCCGACCGGCTACCGCGGCCGCTACGCGCCTTCCCCCAGCGGCTGGCTCCACCTGGGCAACGCCCGGGCCGCGCTCCTCGCCTGGCTGCGGGCGCGCAGTCAGGGCGGCAGGCTGATCCTGCGCGTGGACGACCTCGACGGCCCTCGCACGGTGGAAGCAGCGGTGCTGGGCAACCTGGAGGAGCTGCGCTGGCTCGGCCTCGATTGGCACGAGGGCCCCGACGTCGGCGGGCCGGCCGGACCCTACCGCCAGAGCCAGCGCGGCCCGCGCTACCGGGAGGCGCTCGAGCGCCTGGGCAGCGCGGGGCTGCTGTTCGAGTGCTACCTGTCGCGCAAGGACCTCCAGCAGGTCGCCAGCGCTCCGCATGGGCGCCCGGCGGTCTACGCGGAGGCCGAGCGCCGGGCCAACGCCGCGCTGGCGGGCCGCAGGCGCGCCGAGGGTCGCACGCCCAGCTTGCGGCTGCGAGTCGAGCCCCGGGAGATTCGCTTCGACGACGTTCTGGCCGGCCCACAGACCTTCATGGCGGGCAGCGACTTCGGGGACGTGGTGGTGCGTCGTGCCGACGGGCTGTGGGCCTACCAGCTAGCAACGGTCGTGGACGATGCCGCCATGGGCGTGACGGAGGTGGTGCGGGGCGACGACCTGCTGCCATCGACGGCGATCCAGCTGGCGCTGTACCGGGCGCTGGACGTAGTGCCGCCCGCGTTCCTGCACCTGCCCCTGCTGCTCGACGAGAGGGGCAACCGCCTGGCCAAACGCAGCGGCGCGGGGACCCTCCACGCGCTGCGCCTGGCGGGCGTCCCGCCGGCGAGGGTCGTAGGGCTGCTCGCTCACGGCCTCGGCCTGCTCCCGCGGTTGCGCCCGGTCACGCCCGCAGAGTTGCTTCCCGACTTCGAGCTCGGCGCCGTCGCCCGTGGGCAGGCACGCGTGAGCGCCGAGGCGCTCGCCTGGCTGGGCGCCTGAGCCTCCTCGCCGGGGCCATGGACCGCTCGCGCGGCCCTGCGGGCGACAGCCGCCTTGTCAGCCCGGCGAGGCGAGCATAGACTGACGCATGCGGCCGCGAGCGCGGGTACGCACCCCACGCAGCTTCAAGTGGCACCACCAGCGTTGGTGGTGGCGGCCTACGAACGCCTGAGCCCGCCCACCGCACGTCCCTCCCACAACCCAGGAGGCAGCATGTTCCCCCTCCCCGATGCACGCGGGCGTTTCGGCGCCTACGGCGGCCGCTACGTTCCGGAAACGCTCATCCCGGCCCTCGACGAGCTGACCGAGGCCTACGCCGCCGCTCGCCTCGACGCCGCCTTCCAGGCCGAGCTGGCGACCTACCTGCGCGACTACGTCGGCAGGCCCAGCCGGCTCTACCGGGCCGACCGCCTGGCGGGCGCGGTGGGCGGCCGCGCCCGCGTCTACCTCAAACGCGAGGACCTCAACCACACCGGCGCCCACAAGATCAACAACACCATCGGGCAGGCCCTGCTCGCTCGGCGCATGGGCAAGCGACGCGTGATCGCCGAGACCGGCGCCGGCCAGCACGGCGTGGCCGCCGCCACGGCAGCCGCCCTGTTCGGCATGGAGTGCGTGGTCTACATGGGCGAGGAGGACGTCAGGCGCCAGGAGATCAACGTCTTCCGGATGCGCCTCCTGGGCGCCGAGGTGCGGCCGGTCGCCAGCGGCACGCGCACGCTCAAGGACGCCACCAACGAGGCCATCCGCGACTGGGTGACCAACGTGCGGGACACCTTCTACATCCTCGGCTCGGTGGTCGGCCCCCACCCCTACCCGATGCTGGTGCGCGACCTGCAGAGCGTCATCGGCGCCGAGACGATGGAGCAGCTGCAGGCGCTCGAGGGGCGCCGCGCACCGGATGTCCTGCTCGCCTGCGTCGGAGGTGGCAGCAACGCCATCGGCCTGTTCGCCCCCTACGCCTACCTTCCCGCCGCCGAGCGCCCGCGGATGATCGGCGTCGAAGCGGCCGGTCGCGGCCTGAGCAGCGGCCGGCACGCCGCCAGCATCTCAGGTCACAAGCGCGGCGTGCTGCACGGCTCGCTGATGTACCTGCTGTCGGATCGGGACGGCCAGATCACGCCAGCCCACTCGGTCTCGGCGGGGCTCGACTACCCCGGGGTCGGTCCCGAGCACAGCTACTACGCCGATCAGGGCATCGCGGAGTACGTCGCCGTGGAGGACGGTGATGCGCTGGCCGCCTTCGAGCTGCTGGCCCGCAGCGAGGGCATCGTGCCGGCACTCGAGAGCGCCCACGCCATCGCCTATCTGCGCGAGCTGGCGCCCCGGTTACCGGAAGGGACGGTGGTGGTGGTCAACCTCTCGGGCCGCGGCGACAAGGATGTCGCCGAGGTGATGCGGCTGAAGCACCAAGCGCCGGAAGGGGGCCGGTGAGCATGGGCCGCATCGGCACTGCCTTCGCGCGCGCCCGCGACCAGCAACGGGCCGCCTTCATCCCCTTCATCACCGCGGGCTTCCCCGACCGTGAGCGCTTCGCCGGCTACGCCGAGGCGCTGCTTCGCCACGCCGACGTCCTCGAGGTCGGGCTACCGTTCTCCGACCCGCTCGGGGACGGCCCTACCATTCAACGGGCCAGCGAGACCGCGCTCGCCGGCGGCGTCGACACCGAGCGCACGCTGGCGATGGTGGCCGACCTGCGCCGGCGCAGCGACGTCGCCATCGCGCTCATGACCTACTACAACCCGGTCTACTGCTACGCCGACGGCGGCGAGCGAGGCTTCGTGCGGGCGCTGAAACACGCCGGAGCCGACGGCATCATCCTCCCGGACCTGCCGCCCGACGAGGCCGGCGAGCTCCTGCCCGCGGCGCGCGACGCCGACCTGGACACCGTATTCCTGGTGGCCCCCACCTCGACCGAGCAGCGCATCAGGGCCGTGACCACGGCCTGCCGCGGCTTCGTCTACGCGGTGTCGGTCACCGGGGTCACCGGCGCGCGAGCGTCGCTGCCCGACGATGTGGCCGAGCTGGTCGCCGGGGCCAGGGCGTCCTCGGGGCTGCCCGTGGCGGTCGGCTTCGGGGTCGGCACGCGAGCCAGCGCGGCGCGCGTGGCTGCCGTCGCGGACGGCGTGGTGGTGGGCTCTGCCCTCATTCAAGCCATCCAGAACGAGGCCGACGCCGGCAACCCGGCAGGAGCCGAAGCGCGGGTCGCCGCGTTGAGCGCGGAGCTGGCGGCAGGGTGCCGGCGCTAGCCGCGGGCGGGCGCCGCCCTAGCGATCCTGAACGTGAGCCTGGCCGCCGATGAGATCGAACAGCCGGCTGGCCACCAGCACGTCCGCCCCCGTCTCGGGAGGGACGTCCGTGCCCACCACGCGCACGACCACGGCGTCGGCACCGTTCCGCTTGGAGAGCAGCAGCAGCTGCCCCACGCGGTGGAAGCGGGACAGTACCTCATAGCCGTGCAGGCTGGAGTCCGCCGCCAGCCGCACGACGCCGTCGGGTAGGGACAGGGGCTCGAGCCGAACGCGCGCGACGCCCATGCTGATCATGCCGATCGCCTCCGCGGCCCCGCGCGAGAGGTCGATGATGCGGTTCGGCTTGAACGGGCCGCGGTCGTTGATGCGCACGACCACGCTGCGGCCGTTCACCAGGTTGGTGACCTTCACCAGGGTGCCGAACGGGAGCGTGCGATGCGCGGCCGTGAGCTTGCTGGGGTCGAACACCTCGCCGTCGGATGTGAGCCGCCCGGCGAACTTGGGACCGTACCACGAGGCGAGCCCCTCCTCGACCGCGGCGCTCAAGCCGCCGCTGGGTGCCCCGGGCGGGTCGGCAGCCGCGGCCGGATCGGCGAGGCTGCTCGACGACGTGTCGACAGGCGCCGGCGTGGAGCTGACGGCCGCGGCGCTCGCGAGGCCGGATGGAGCCGCGTCCGCGGCGTCAGCGGTCGACGTCGCGCCACCGCCGCTCACCTGGACCGGGGCGGACGGGTCCGAGGGTGCACCGGCCGCGGGCGAGGCGCTCAGGGCCGGCGCGCAGGCGGCCAGCACCAACGCCAGCACCGCCAGCGGCGCCGCCCCGCAGAGTGGGCGCAGCCGCGCCATCCTCCGCAGGCGTAGCTGCAGCCGCCGTAGAGCGGCCATGACATGACGCGTCGCGCGTGAAAGCACGGTCCATGCTATGCACGCGCGACGGCGGACGGTTGTGAAAGGCTTCCGGTGAGCCGGCCGCGGGCTCACGCCCAGGTGCGGCGGGCAAGCTCCTTCTGGCAAAGCACGAACGCTTCGAAGTCTTCGATCTCGGCGCTGCCGTCCGCGATGGCACTCTCGCATCGTGCGATGATATCGGACAGCTCCTCGTTGCTGAGTGCGCGCAGGCTCTGCGAGTTCGCTCCCTGTACTTGGACCACCTTGACTCCTCGCTCTCTTGGCATGTTCCGGTCCTTCAAGATGGCTGGAGTCTAGCAGCGGCCCTCTTACAATATTCTCACACTTTCTCCGCGCGGTTCCCGTCCAGGCCGCGGTCCGGCGGGCTCCGGTATGGTGAGCGCATGATCGACAGCCACTGCCACCTGGATGCCCTCCAGGATCCGGCCGGCGCCGTGGACCCCGAGCTGCGCGCCATCGTCACGGTCGGCACCACCCTAGACAGCGATCGTGCCGCGGTGCACTTGGCGGAGGCGCACCCCAACGTCTGGGCGGTGGTCGGCATCCACCCCAACAACGCCTCCGACGCCGACGCGCCGGCCGTGCGGCAGGAGGTCGCGCGCCTGGCCGAGCACCCCCGAGTGGTGGGTATCGGCGAGACGGGCTTCGACACGTACTGGGAGGACGAAACGCTCGAGAGCCAGCGGCGCGCATTCGACTGGCAGGCCGAGCTCGCCAGCCGCCTCGACAAAGCGCTGGTGCTGCACGTGCGGGACCGGCAGGGAGGCGAGGACGCCTCGCTGGCGGCCGCGCGGGCCGTCCGCGAGGCCGGGCACCGACGCGGCATCCTCCACTGCTTCAACGGCCACGCCGAGCTGCGCGCGGCCGGGCTGGCATGGGGGTGGATGGTGTCGTTCGCCGGCAACCTCACTTTCAAGAACGCCCAGGCGTTGCGCGATGCGGCCCTGGAGGTCCCCGAGGGCAGCCTGCTGGTCGAGACCGACAGCCCCTACCTCACGCCGGAGCCGCACCGCGGCAAACGCAACGCGCCGGCCAACGTGCGCCATACCGCCGCCGTGCTGGCACAGGTCCGGGGCGTGACGCTCACGGAGCTGGAGCCGGTGCTCGACGCCAATGCGGCCCGCGTCTACCGGCTGCCGTCGCCGCCTGGCCCCACGAGACGGCTCCTGGGCTCGTCCCGGTCGTAACGCAACGCCTCCGCCAGTCGGGCGCGCGAGGGCACCCGATGGGGGTCCTGAGGGATGAACGCGGTGACGACGTCGACCCAACGGTGGGTGCGGTACTCCAGCACCACGTGCAACGGGATCTTCACGCTCGCGCTCACGGGGAGGTAGCCGAGCACCAGCAGCCGCTCGTCCTCCCAGTAGCGCATCAGCTCCCGGCCGTAGAGCACCGTCTGCACGATGTCGGTCTCGGTGAACCCCTCGCAAGTGGCGTGCTTGGCCGCGTGGCGGCCGATACGGTAGCGCCCCTGCTTCACCCACGGACGCAGCTCGGACAGCGTCCGCCGTCTCGGGGGCCGAGCCCGCGGCTGCGCTCGCGCGGCCGTGTGGGCGTGGCGGGGTCCGAAACCTTGCTCGTCCATGACGCCACCTCCGGGAGGGTCTGGCGGTACCAGACGGGCAGCAAAGCGACGCGGCCCGGACCTGCAGGTCCGGGCCGAGCTCTCAGCCTTGCATGCGCCATGCTAGCACGCACCCCCCGGGCCGCCGCTGGGAGGGTCGCCACATTCGGACCCCTCCGGCGGAGCCGGCGCTGGCGCGCGGCGTCCGGAGCCGCTCAGGCGCCCGGCCACGGCGGGCCGGCATCCACCGGGCGCCGCTCCGTCCCCTACACTGAGGGAATGGATGTCCACCCGGCAGAGCGTCCGCGGCTACGGCCAAGCCCTCGCGCCGCGACCGTCCTCGGAGCGGCGGCCGGCGGCCGGCGCGCGTCGCCTCGATGAGCCGGCCGGCCGACTATCTCGACAGGCCGCTCAACGTCGAGCGCACGGACGCGGACCTCTACGTCGAGCAGGTCGGCCCCAGGAACGCGCCGGTCGTCTACTTCCTGCACGGCGGCCCGGGCTACAGCAGCTTCTCCTTCAGGGATCTGCTCGGCGACGAGCTGGATGCCTTCCAACTGCTCTACGCCGACCAGCGCGGCGCCGGCCGCAGTTACAGCGCCGTGCCGGCGCAGCCCGAGCTGCTGGCGGACGACGTGCGAGCGGTGCTGGACGCCCTCGAGATCGACCGGGCCAGCCTACTCGCCCACGGCTTCGGGGTGCAGGTCGCGGTGCGCGCGGCGCTGGCGGCACCGGGTCGCTTCGAGCGTCTGGTGATGGTCAACCCCTGGCTGTCGATGCCCATGCTCGCTCGCGAGCTGCAGCGGCGGGCCGCCATGGAGGCGGGCCGGCCAGAAGAGGCGCTGCCGCCCGAGAGCGCGCTGGCGGACCCCGACAGCCTCGACCCCGAGGCGCTTGTCGACCAGGCGTTCAGCCTTACGAGCGGCAAGGCGCTGCTCGACCTGATGCAGTTCCCCGACCCCTCCAGCCGCCTGCGTCTCGAGCACAGCGACGCCACCGCCCTCTTCGGTCCGCAGGAGGCGGCGGAGCCGGAAGGCATCTGGCAGCTGGACGTGTTGCCGGAGCTCGCCGGCCTGACGCTGCCGGTGGTGCTGCTGGTCGGCGCGCACGACGCCACGGCCTACCCTGCGCAGGCGGAAGCCGCGCTGGGGAGGTTGCCGAACGCCCTGGTGAGCCTGCTCGACGCGGGCCACTACCCCTGGATCGACGATCCCGAGACCTTCGTTCCGCTGCTCCACGACAGCCTGAGGGTGAGCACGACGTAGCTGCGGGCGCCGTTCCGGCCGCGACCGCGCGCCGGCCGTCACGTAAGAACCTCGTAAGGTCGCCCGTCGTAGACTCCTTCGCGATGCGGTCTCCACCCATGCGTGCCGACCGCGCCCGACCCCTCCCGGCCGCCCGGCAGATGCCCGGAAACCTCGGCTCCAACGTGAATACTTCCGCCAGCGGGGCGCGAACGGCATGCTACACTTCGCTAATGCTGCGACCTCACCTCATGGTGGATTCGCTCCACCAGGTGAGCGCCGAGATCCTGCGGGAGCTGGGCGTGCGAGGCGTTCTGGTCGACCTCGACGACACCCTGTTGGCGTCGGGCGCGGACGCCGTCGACCCTGCCAATGCCAGCTGGCTGGCGAGCCTGACGCCGGCGGGCTTCCCGGTGGTGATCCTCTCGAACGGCGAGCCGGCGCGGGTGGCGGCGCTGGCCGAGCGTTTCGGCTGCCGCGCCTTGCCCCTCTCCGGCAAGCCCTTCGCGCCTGCCTTCCGGCGCGCGCTGCGCATGCTCGGCACGCGCCCGGCCGAAACCGCCATGATCGGCGACCAGCTGTTCACCGACGTTCTCGGCGCCAACCTGGCAGGCCTGACGTCGATCCTGGTGCGCCCGCTGTCTCCGGGTAAGCTTCCTCATACCCGTATGCTCCGCCACCTTGAGAGAATGATCCTGCGAGGAGGTGACCGTGGCGGTCCTGTCGATCGGTGACAAGCGCTTGGGCGCGGTGCTGCTCGAGCGCGGCTATGTCAACGACGAATCGCTGCAGCAGGCGATCAGCCGGCATGCAGAGGTAGGGGGCCGTCTGGCGGACATCCTCGTCAACATCGGTGTCATCTCCGAGCAGCGCATTGCCCGCGCCATCGAGGAGTCGATCGGCATCCCGCTGGTGGTGCTCCCGCGCGTGGACATGATGCCCGACGCGCTCAGCAAGATCCCCGCAGATGTCGCCTTCGAGGTAGGTGCCATGCCGTTCGCCATCGACGGCGACAGGCTGCGCGTCGCCTTCGAGGACCCTCTCGACGCCCTGGCCATCGAGGAGGTCGAGGACGCCTCGGGCTGCCTGGTGGAGCCCTACCAGGCGCTGCAGAAGGAGCTGCAGTGGGCGATCGCCACCTACTACCCCGAGCTGGGGCTGGAAGCGCCTCCCGACCTGGAGGTCGACATCAGCCAGCGGCTGGGCTCGATGGCCGTGGAGCGCGGGTTCATCAGCGAGGCTTCCCTCCAGGACGGGGTCGAGGAGCAGCATCGCACCGGTGGGCTGTTGGGACGCATCCTCATCCGCCAGGGCGCGTTGGGCGAGGACCAGCTGGCGCAGCTCCTGGCCGAGCAGATGGGCATCCCCTACGAGTCCAGTCTCGAGGCGGAGCCGGCGAACGAACGGCTAGCCTCCACCCTGCTCCGGCTCGACGCCGTGCAGTTCAGCGCCGTCCCCTACCGGCTGGACGAGGATCGACTGGTGGTGGCGATCTCCGATCCGCGGCGGATGCCCGACATCGAGGCCATCGTGCAGGGCCCCGTGAGCTTCGTGGCGGCCCCGGAGCGCGAGGTCATGCGCCGCATCGAGGCGATGTACGCCGACAACAAGGGGCGCCTCGGCGAGACGCTCCTGATGAACAAGAAGCTCAAGCGCGAGCAGCTGCGCAAGGCGCTCGAGGAGCAGGCCAAGCTCGGCCGCGTCAAGCCGCTCGGTGAGATCCTGGTGGACCTCGGCTACGTGACCCAGACGGACGTCGACGAGGCGCTCAACAAGCAGCGCGCGGGCGGCGGCCGCCTCGAGGATACGCTGGTGCAGTCGGGCAAGATCAGCCCGGAGATGCTGGCCCGCAGCCTCGCCATGCAGCTGGGCTACGAGTTCATCGACGACGGCGTCAAGGTGGACCCCTACGCGGTCAGCCTGGTGCCGGAGCAGACCGCCCGCCGCTACCAGGCGATGCCCATCCGCATCGAGGGCAACACGCTGGTGGTGGCGATGAAGGATCCGCGGCACGTCTTCGCCCTCGACGACATCCGGCTCATCACCGGCAAGGAGATCCAGCCGGCGGTGGCCACCGAGGACACCCTCGCGCGCACGATCAACCGCTTCTACCACGACGGCACCGACATGGACGAGCTCGCCAAGGCGCTGGTCGAGGAGGTCGGGACCGTCAGCGCCGAGGAGCAGGAAGACACCAGCGCCATCGACGACAACGCGCTGGTGAAGGTCGTCAACAACATCATCCGCGAGTCGATCCTGGGTGACATCTCCGACATCCACATCGAGCCGCGGCCCACCAACGTGGTGGTGCGCGTGCGCAAGGACGGCAGCCTGCGCGAGTACATGACCATGCCCAAGTCGACCGCCAGCGCTATGGCGGCGCGCATCAAGATCATGGGCGGCCTCAACATCGCCGAGCGGCGCGTGCCGCAGGACGGGCGCGTGCGCTTCCGCGACAAGACGGCCGAGGTCGACCTGCGCCTCTCGACGCTGCCCACGGTGTACGGCGAGAAGGCCGTGATGCGCCTTCTGAAGCGCGCCACCGACATCCCGGAGATCGAGCAGCTGGGCTTCGCGGATTACAACTTCCAGGGCTTCAAGGACGTCATCGCCAAACCCTACGGCATGTTCCTCATCACCGGCCCGACCGGCTCGGGCAAGTCGTTCACCACCTTCAGCATCCTCAAGCGCATCGCTACGCCCGAGGTGAACGTCACCACCGTCGAGGACCCGGTGGAGTACGAGATCCCCGGTATCAACCAGACGCAGGTGAACATGAAGGCCGGCCTCGACTTCGCGCGAGCCCTGCGAGCATTCCTGCGGCAGGACCCGGACATCATCATGGTCGGCGAGATCCGGGACCACGAGACCGCCAAGATCTCCATGGAGGCCGCCCTCACCGGCCACCTGCTCATTGCCACGCTGCACACCAACGATGCCGCCGGGGCGGTCACGCGCCTCACCGAGATGGGGATCGAGCCGTTCAACGTGTCCGCCTCGCTCCTCGGCGTGCTGGCGCAGCGCCTGGTGCGCAAGGTGTGCAAGGACTGCAAGGTGGAGTACACGCCCGAGCCCGACGTCCTCAGGCGGCTGGGGATGACCGAGGCCGAGATCCAGGGCAAGAAGCTCTATCGCGGTGTGGGCTGCGAGAAGTGCGGCGGCAGCGGCTACAACGGCCGCTATGCCATCCACGAGCTGTTGGTGGTGGATGACGACGTCGAGAAGGCCATCGTCAAGGAGGCCTCCACCTTCGACATCCGCGACCTGGCGATCAAGAACGGAATGCACACGCTGCGGCAGGATGGCATCAACAAGGCCTTCCAAGGCATCACCACGCTGGAGGAAGTCCTGGCGCGCACCGCGGAGTAGCCGCGGGGCGGCAGGACCGGAAGGACGTCCATGGCTGACCAGATTCGCTCCACGCAGATCCAGGCCGACATCGTCGACCTCCTCAAGATGGCGATCGAACGACGCGCCTCGGACTTGTTGATCACCGTGGGGCTGCCGCCGATGCTCAAGATCGACGGCGACTGGGGCCCGACGGACTACGACCCGCTGACGCCGAACCTCGCGCGGCGGCTGATGTACGCGCTGATGGACGAGAAGAAGCAGCGCAACTTCGAGGAACGCAAGGACCTCGACTTCTCCTTCAGCCTCTCCGGCCACGGCCGCTTCCGCGTCAACGTGTTCCAGCAGCGCGGGTCGGTGGGCGGCGTGATGCGCACCATCGCCGAGGAGGTCATGACCTTCGCGGAGTTGGGGTTGCCGCAGGAGATCGCGGCCACCGCGCGGCTGCCTCGCGGTCTGGTGCTGGTGACGGGCCCCACCGGGTCGGGCAAGTCGACCACGCTGGCCACGATGATCGACCTGATCAACGACGAGTACGCCAAGCACATCGTCACCATCGAGGACCCCATCGAGTTCTTCCACCAGCACAAGACCTCGATCGTCAACCAGCGTGAGGTGGGTGAGGACACCCGCGACTTCCATGCCGCGCTGCGCAGCGTGCTGCGCCAGGCGCCGGACGTGATCCTGGTGGGCGAGATGCGGGACTTCGAGACCATCGGAGCGGCCGTCACCGCCGCCGAGACCGGGCACCTGGTGCTCGGCACACTCCACACCAACACCGCGGCCGAAGCCATCGATCGCATCATCGACGTGTTCCCCGACGCGCAGCAGGAGCAGGTTCGGGTGCAGCTGGCAAACAACCTGCAGGCGATCCTCACGCAGCAGCTCGTGCCCAAGCCCAACGGCGACGGCCGCGTGCTGGCCTACGAGTTCCTGGTGGCCACGCCCGCCATCCGGAACCTCATCCGCGAGGCGAAGACGCACCAGATCCCCGGCCAGATCCAGATGGGCGGCTCGCTCGGAATGATCACCATGGACGCCAATCTGGCGGAGCTGCATCTCAAGCGGCTGATCAGCTTCGAGATCGGGCTGGCTCGCGCGGTGGACCCCAAGGAGTTCGAGCGGCTCGTCAACACCGGCGGTCTGAGCGGTGAGGCGAGCGCGCCGGCTCGCGGAGCCGCTCAGCGCGGCGCCGCTTCGCAGACGCGCGGCGCCAACGGCTCCTCCACCGGTCGCGGCAGCGCTGCGGCCCCCGGGCGCGGCGGGCGCACCGGCCGCTGAGCGTCCACCCCGGCGTCACCGCGGGAGGGCACGCCGTTCGCTGCGCCACAGCACCGCCAATAGCGGCACCTCGAGCAGCAGCAGCAGGGCGACGCCCAGGTAGGTGGGCGTGAAGCCGACGCCGGTCACCAGCTCCACCCCGACGATCGGCCCCAGGCTGCCGCCGACGTCCCCGAAGAACTGGTAGTAGCCGACGACCTGGCCACGCCGCTCCTCCGGCGTCAGGTCGCCTAGCAGCGTCAGCAGCGGGGTCGAGGTACTGCCCATGCCAAGCCCCAGGAAGACCACCCCGACCACCGCCAGCCAGGGGCCGGTCGTGAGCGCCAGCAGAGCGAAGCCCGCCGCCCCTGCGACCACCCCCGGCAACGCCAGGCCGGTCCGCGACGGGATGCGGTCGAGGGCGCTGCCGATCACCAGCGTCACCCCCGCAGAGGCCAGCATCATCACCGCCAGCAGCGCCCCGGCCATGGGCTGCTCCGCGAGGCCCGCCACCGCGATGCCGCGAGCGTGCACCAGCAGCACCAGCGTGGCCAGCAGCGTGCCCTGCACCGAGAAGAACACCAGCATGTTGGCCAGCCACACCGCCTGCACCCGGCGGTCGGCTCGCGCCACGGTGGCGGCGGCGCGCCTCACGCGGAGGAGGAGCGGCGAGGCGTCGCGCTCGCCGGCTACGTCCTGACGGCCGCCGTGCACGTGCGGGACCCGCCACCACGCCAGGCCGCCGGCGAGGAGCGTCACCGCGGTGGCGAACAGGAAGGCCGCATCATCCGACACGAACCCCGCCACCAGGCCGCCGGCGAGCATGCCGGCCGGCATGCCCAGGCTCAGCGCCAGCCGAACCACCGCAGTGCTCCTGCCGCGGTTCTGCAGGCTGGAAGCGTTGAGCGCGATGGTCATGCCGCCCACGATGATGGCAGCAGATCCCAGGCCCCAGATGGCCCGGCCGACCAGTAGCAGCCACCCGGGGATGGTCGTCTGCAACGCGAGGCTGTAGGTCCCGGTGGCGAGCGCTTCGATGACCAGGCCGATGGTGAGCGGCCACTTGCCGCCGTAGCGGTCGATGAGCGCGCCGGCGGCGGGGTTCGCGACCAGCCGCGTGACCCGGTTGGCGGAGAGGATCCAGCCCACCAGCAGCGCGGGAAGACCCAGCTGCACGCCCAGGATGGGGATAATGGGGAACGCGATGCCGCCGCCGATGCCGCCGAGGAACACCACCGCCGCCACCGGCAGGCTCTCGGGAGCCATGCCCAGGCGGCCCAGGAGGCCGCGGGCCGCCCCGTTCGCCTCGCCGTCGGTGTCCCTGCTCGCCTGCATCCGCTCCTCCCGCCGTCGTACGTCGCCGTCCGAGCCGGTGCCGACCCCGGCGCCCGCACGGATCGCTCCTGGCCACGATAGGCCACCACCGCGACATGCCGGGATGTGTCCCGCAGGCGTGGAGCCCGCACCGTGACGCCGGCCGAGCGGCTCGCGCTGGTGAGCGCCGCGCTGCCCGACAGCGGCGTGGGGCGTCCCGCGCTCTGGCTCGATCTCGGAGCCGGCGACGGCGCCTTCACCCTCGCCCTCGCCGAGCGCCTGGGCAAGGGTTCCCGGGTGCTGGCCGTCGACCGCGACCCCCGGGCGCTCGCCAGGTTGCGAGCAAGGGGCGGTGTCACGGGCGTGGCCGTGGAGGCGTGGGAGGGAGACTTCACGCGAGAGCTGCCGCTCCCCCTATCCGGCGGCATGCTCATGGCCAACGCGCTGCACTTCGTGCCCCGGAAGCGCCAGGCGACGTTGCTGGCGCGGCTGGCGCGGCACCTCGAGCCGGGTGGGCGCCTGGTGGTGATCGAGTACGACCTCGATCGCGGCAACCCGTGGGTGCCGCACCCGATCGCCCGTAGCCGCTTCCCGAGCCTGGCCTCGGACTCGGGCCTGGTAGGCGCGGCCGTGGTGGCCGAGGCGACTTCACGCTACTGGGGGCGCGTCTACTGCGGGCTGGCCCGCAGGCCCGGCGGCCGGGACGCGGATGTGTAACGCGTGGGCCCTGACACCATAGGGCCGCCGGAGCTACCCTGAGGGTGGCCGAGGGAGCGCCAGCGGGTTGCCGGAGCTGGAGGTGCAGACATGCTGCAGTCCAAGCACCCCGGCGGGCACGTCCAATCACCTTCCGTCGTCTCGAGTGATGCCGGCCCAAGCCGGGAGCGGCGGCCGCAAAGCACGGTGAAGCCCAACCGGTGGATGGGCGAAGGCGACTGCCTCATCGGGCCCTTCACCTGTCGGCGGAGCGCGGCTGCGTTCGCCGGGCTGATGGTGGACTTCGGCCACTACGAGAACCTCGGCCGGCAGGTGGTGGTGGTCAAAGGCACCTACTACGTCGAGGTGTATCGCGTCGGCGAAGGCGGGGTGGTGAGCTCCTGAGAGCGGTGCCGGTCACCGGTGCCGACCAGCAGGTGCGTCGCCGCGGCCGAGCCGGCCCGTCCCCGGATCGGCCGCGAGCGCGTCGCGCGCCGCGCCCATCGTGGCTGCGCGGAGGACTCGGCGCATCGACGACGCGGTGGCCGTCGGCCACCGGGTTCGGCACCGTGGAGTGAGGCAGCCGCCAACCCGGGGCCCGGACCCTCCGCAGTCCTCGTCGCACGGTGGTGCGGTAGCGCGCCGGCTGGCGCACCCTTCCGCGGCGACCACCGGCGCAACCGCCGGATAATATGGGTGCGTCCTGGTGGGAAGCGTGCGGCCGATAGGGTCGGAGGTCTTGCGATGCCGTCGGAGTTCCTGCTGTACGGCGCGACAGGGTTCATCGGTGAGGAGATGGCCCGGGCCGCGGTCGCCCACGGACTGCGGCCGCTGCTAGCAGGTCGCGACGCTGTCCGCGTGGCGGCGCTGGCCGACGAGCTGGGCGTCGAGCACCGCGTCTTCCCCCTCGACGACGTCGCCGGCATCGACGAAGCCCTCCGGACGGTTCCTGCCGTCCTGCATTGCGCGGGGCCCTACCTCCATACGGCCGCGGCGATGGTGGATGGCTGCCTTCGCACGGGCACCCACTACCTGGACATCTCCGGCGAGCTGCCGGCCTACCAGGCCATGGCACGGCGCGACCGCGACGCTGTGGCCCGGGGCACGATGCTGCTACCGGGCGTGGGGTTCGACGTGGTGCCGACGGACTGCCTGGCGTTGCACCTGAAGGTGCGTTTGCCGACCGCGACGCACCTGACGCTCGCGTTCCACAACCGCGGGCCGGCGGCGATGCCGCCCGGGACGCTGAGGACCGGCATCGAGATGATGCCCTTCGGCGAGAGGGTGCGCAGGGACGGGCAGCTGGTCGCTCCGCCTCGGCAAGCCAGGACGAGGCAGATCGACTTCGGCGAGGGGCCCGTGACGGCGACTCGGCAGACGTGGGGCGACGTGGTCATGGCGTACCGGAGTACCGGCATCCCGAACATCGAGGACTACGCGGTGTGGGCCGACGCCATCCGTCGCCAGCTCGTGCTGGCGACCAGCCTGCGACCCATCTTCAGGTTCGCGGCTGTGCGCAGGCTCGTGCAGCGCACCTTCAAGGGGGGCTCGACGGCAGCGCAGCGCGCCCGAACGCGGGCCAGCGTGTGGGGCGAGGTGCGGGACGGCGCCGGTCACCGAGCCGTGTCGCGCCTGCACGGTCCCGAGGCCAGCGTCGAGTGGACGGTCCTGGCGGCCCTAGCGGCAGTGAAGCGCGTCGTCGGCGGTGACGTCAAACCCGGCTTCCAGACGCCCGCGACGGCCTACGGCGCCGATTTCGTGCTGCAGTGTCGGGGCGTCGTGCGTGAGGATGTCGACACGTCCATGCTCTAGTGGATGGTGGTGACGCTGCCCGGATTCGAACCGAGGTTACCGAGCTGAGAACCCGGCGTCCTAGCCGCTAGACGACAGCGCCAACGCGGATATGAATGTACCTCTCACGGGAGGTCGACGCGGGCGCCTGGGATACGGCCCTCGCACCTTGCGTCCCTCATGGCGAGGCACCGGCCAGGCTGTGCGGAGTTCGGCGGCTAGGGCCGCCATCGCGTGACCCGGAAAGGCTTCCTCACAGCGTCGCAATCGGCCTCCTCCGCAGCGGCTGCAACCCCTTGCGCCTGAAGCCGGCTGCGGGACACAGATGTTGGAGATGGCGCAATGCGCCGTCACTGTCAACGGGCAGGACACCGTCGACGCCCACCGTCGCCTCAATCCCGTCGTTGCAGCCAACAACGACGCGTCGAACTGGCAGCCTCTCCAGCCACACACGGTCGGCTCTAGTCCAGTGCCTGAATCGCTTGTCGCTCCAGGCTGTCACGCCTAGAGCGCCCTCGCCCGCCCCCGCGGCGCTGCCCTCGTCGACGCCAGACCCGTGAGGTACGTCGCCAGGAAGATGAGCCCGAAGGGAATCCACGTTCCCAGAGGGTTCGTGAACATGTCGAGGCTTCGCAAGATGACGACCGCCACCACCACGAAGTCCACCACCATCACGAACGCCACGAACGCGACCGCGGTCTGCCACGGCGACAGCGTGCGCGCCCTGCGGAAGTACGCCCATGACACCACCACGAAGAACAGAGGCGCCAGCACGGCATGGATGAGCATGGCCGTCTGCTCCGAGGTGGTGGCCATGCCGATACCCATGGTGGCGGCGCACAACACCCAGCCAACGAACGCGAAGGCCAGCAGGGTGCCAACTCCTCTGCCGTTCACGAGATCGCCTCCCCCCTCCCGCGGGTGGGTCGCTCGGACCGATCCGGGCGAACCCAGAAGGGGCGGTGCTCTGCGTCTGACGTCCGCAGGAAGTCCCCCAGAGACTAGCGGGAAGCCGGCGCCACGTCGTCGGTCGATCCCCGACAGGGGTAGTGGAAGAATCCGGAAGCCCCTTCGAGTTCAGCGCCTACGCGCCCTCCAGGTCACGCCCCCGCGCACGGGGGTTCGTGCACCCGGAGTCTCGGCTGTGGGAGGGCAGCGTCAACGCCCGCCGGGGGAACCTCTCGCGGCAACGCTCGGCGATCGCCCGACCATATCGGGCGTTCCCCCTGCCCGGGCCGCGCGCAGTAGCGCCCACCCGACCGCGACCAGCCATACCAGCAGCAGCACGCCGTAGACCGCGTAGGCGCTGCCGAGCACAGTACGGAGCGCTTCGCCCACCGCGCCGAGGGTCCCGGTGACGATGCCCAGGTAGGCCACGCCTCGTGGTACCCCGCCGCTCAGCATCGCCAGAGACACCACCAGGATGCTGATGGGCTCCAGAATGCCCGGCGCTGCCGGGGTGGCGTTGGTGGCGATCAGCGACTCGGCGGCCGCAACGAACGGACCCTGCTGCGCCGGGGTCGTGGCCGCCACGTACTGATCGCTGAGCACCACCAGCGCAGGGGCACCTTCACCCGTTGTCGGCCACGCCAGACTGATGCCCCACGCCATGAGTCCGAGCACCACACTCAGCAGCGCCAGGCTGCGGTTGAAGCGCTCGAGCACAGGATAGAAAGCCAGAAACGTCACCGCCGTCAGACCCAACGGCGCGAGCCACAGCGCTTGCTTGACGATGTACAGGCTCCGATGCGCCGCGATGTACTCGAGCGTCGCCGCACCGCCCGAGGTCGGCGGCGTCGTCACGAAGACCAGGATGGTCGCCACGATCCACATGGCCGCCGCCACCAGCGCGGCCACGCCGCCGATCCGCACCAAAAGCTGCCAGGACGGGTCGATCGTCTCCGCAAGCGCCGCACGCGAACCCTCTCGTGTCACCGATGCCATGGGCCCCTCCAAACGTCGAGCAACGCTCCGCCCGGCGCATCAACAGCGCGGCGGCGCACTCCCTACCGCTGCGCCCGGGCAGCGGCGAATCCCACGCGCGCCATCCTAGGTAGGGCTGGCGGCGCCGTGCAGCGACAACCGTCCCCGAGCCGGCCTCCCTGGAGCGTCTGCCGCTCTCTGGGCCTAGCGGTCGGCGGCTACGTCGAGCGTTTCCGCCTCTGTCCGGGCGACCCGTATCCTGCGTCACCGACCTTCACTCCGATGATGAGAAGCCACAGCCCCAGTGCGACCTCGGCAACGAAGCTCACGGCAAGGCCGGGGTAGCTGATGGCCGGCTGTCCTGGGAGCAGAAGAGCCTGAAAGAACCAGATCAGGACGGCGACGCCGTCCAGCAGCAGAAGGACGCCCAGGAACCGCGGAAGCGTCGTCGACCTGTAGGCCAGGTAGCCGAGCGGGAACAGCCAGGTGCCGAAGAACAGCTGGGCCGTGACGAAGCCCGTCCTGTAGGTGTCGATGGACAGGTATGCGAGGCCCTCGATCTGTGCCGCCGAGTAGGCCTGCATGT
>Ga0315535_1000728_pt1 | contig 22814 bp, 16 predicted proteins | sample SalMarSW160220MG_2_FD_203092 | JGI IMG/M metagenome (GOLD analysis project Ga0315535, IMG submission 203092) | Salt marsh sediment microbial communities from the Plum Island Ecosystem LTER, Massachusetts, United States - Salt Marsh Sediment SW1602-20 ... | reverse complement strand
ATCACGCGACAGGGTGATCGAGGCGGGGGAGCACCTTTGAAGACGTCACCGGGTAAAGGGTAAAGGCGAAGATTGCCGTTGACGGGCCTTCGTCGGTTTGTCCCCGGCCCCGTTCCTTTGGCCTTTGGCCCTCGGGAGATAGATTGCGCCTCCGCCTCCCGTCTTCCAACGGCTCATCCCCGGGCGTATTCAAGTCCGAAAGCTTCCCTCCTTCCCTGTTCATTCCTGCTTCGGAGGTCTTCCGTCTGCCGTGGTTGACGTTCCAAATCCCCATTCCCCAATCCGTACGCTCTCACCGTGAATCAGCGGGTCTTCTCCGCGGCTCCGCAACGCCGCCGTCGAAACCAGGTCGTTTCTCTGCAGGCTCTGTGCGCTCTAGGTATTAGCTTACGGTAGGGATCGGGTTCAGAACCCCAAGGTCTTGCAGCGGCCGGATCCGCAGCAGACCTTCCCCGGCTCGATCCAGCAGGGATGGTCTTCCGGCGAGGCTTCCCCGAGAATCTCGGAGAGGATCTGGCTGTCGGGGGCGGGGAGGACCGAGGTCTTCGGCCCGGTCCCGGCGCCCGCCGCCCGGGTCGGCTCGGTCCGGATGGCCTGGGGCGGCGATTGTTCGGCCGCCGGCTCTTGAGAGGTGCCGACGAGGGCGACGCCGTACCCGGCGATTCGGGAGAACCAGCGGTTGAACTGCTCCGTCACCCGCGGGGGGTAGCGGTCCAGTTCGAGCTTCCGCTCGATGGCTTCGCGGTCGAGAAAGACGGGCCGGCCGACCTTGAGCATGGACAGAACCCTGTCGACGATGGGGTCGCCCGCCTGCAGAAAGGCCAGGCGGGAGAGCTGGGCGAGACTCATGTCGGCGATGCGGAGGTCGGAAGGAAGGCCGGTCTCCGAGGGTGACGCAGGGTCCCCTCCGGCGGCGAGTTTCTGCAGGGCCCCGTCGGCGATGGCCTTCACGCGCGGGTCCATGGGTTCCCCCTGCGCGGCGGGACGAAACTCACCGCGTCCACCACGCCCATGATGACGGCATCGACCGGATTCTCTCCGCGGCCGATGGCGTCCACCGCGCTCTGCCCCTCCCGGCAGACCAGAACGTCGTCACCCTCACCGGCGTCCACCAGATCGATGGCCGTAAAGGGCAGGCCGACGGGTTCCTTCTCCAGGTCGAGGGGCTGAACCTGGAGAAACTTCTGGCCCTCGTACTTGTGGAACTTCACGGTGGCCACCACGGTGCCCACCACCCTGGCCAGGATCAAGGCAAGACCTCCCGCAGTTCATCAAGAATGCCGACGATGGCGGCGTCGCACGGGACGATGTCGGGCAGGAAGGCGTAGGAAGACTCCCGCTGGCGGCAATAGAGCACGATCTCGCCCGCTCCGGCGCCCACGGCGTCCAGCGCCCAGAAAGGTTTTTCGCGGTCGTTGAGGGGGCGGACGAGGAGAATCCTCTGCCCCTCGAGCGCGGGGTGCTTGATTGAACTGACCAGATTTCCCGCGACCTGCCCGACGTTCATCACCACGTCCTGAAAACACTGGATCGGAACTTTGGGCGGACATGACGTGTGGACGGCACGTCCGCACATTGTTTAAATGCCAGAAACGAAATCCGATTCCCGAATGGCAAAGACGGTTCAATCCAGATTTACGGTGTCCACGATGCCGACGATGGCTGCGTCCACGGGCGAATCCGCCGTGCGCTCGGTCATGCGGGCCGAGGAACCGGTGCACATGATGACCGTCTCCTTGAAACCGGCCTGCACGGTGTCTACGGCGATTTCATACCCGCCATCGAACTCCCGTTCGGGAGTGAGCGTCGACACCACCAACAACTTCAACCCCACGAGCTTGGGGTCTTTGCGGGTGGACACGACGGTGCCCACCACCTTCCCGAGGCGCATGGGTTAATCGTTGTCGCTGGAATGGCCGATGGGCAGGGTGTCTTCCAGGCTCCTGTGAGGCCGCGGGATGACGTGGACTGTCACGAGCTCGCCGACCTTGCGGGCGGCTGCTGCGCCGGCGTCCGTCGCGGCCTTGACGGCGGCGACATCCCCCCTCACGATGGCGGTGACGTAAGCGCCGCCCACCTTTTCCCATCCGATGAGGGTCACTTTCGCCGCCTTGACCATGGCGTCGGACGCCTCGATCATGGCTACGAGACCCTTCGTTTCGATCATCCCCAAGGCCTCTCCGTACTCAGCCATATAATCCTCCTAAGGAAATCCTCAGTCTCAAATATTACTTTATTCCCATGCCGGGGTAAAGGCTGCCGAATTCAGCCAGCAGCTTGACGAGTTCCTCCCTGCGCAGGTAGAGACCGTCCTCGCCCGCGGCCACGGGGCAGTGCTCGCACACCGGGGCGGGCAACTCCGCCATGCGGTAGCCGGCTCCGAGTCCCTTGAGGTGCTCGACCGTGTCCTGCGGCAGCGGGCGTCCGCCGCCCAGCAGTTCGGCGTAGAGGAAAATGCGCGCAGTCTGCTCCAGCGTCTCCATGCGGTAGTAGGCCGTGCGGACGTCCGGGCCGACGGTGACGGCCCCGTGGTTGGCCATGAGCACGGCGTCGTGGCCGGACAACGTCCGGGCCACGCGCTCGGCGAGTTCGCCCGTGGAAGGCAGCTCGAAGGGGACCAGGGGGACCGTACCCAGGGATATGACGGCCTCGGACAGGAAGGGCCGGTCGATGGCGTGGCCCGAGCAGGCGAGCGCCGTGGCGAAGGGAGGATGCGCATGGACCACCGCGCCCACGTCGGGGCGGAGCCTGTAGATCGCGTAATGCATGGGCCATTCCGAGGAAGGTTTGCCCGAGAGCGGTCTCCCTTCGCCGTCCAGCACGGCCACGACCTCCTCGCGGAGTTCTTCCTTCGGAAGGCCCGTGGGCGTGGCCAGGAAGCCCTTGTCGCCCAGGCGGGCGGACAGGTTCCCGTCGGTGGCGGCTACGAAACCCCGTTCATGGAGCCGTACGCCGTAGGTTACGATGTCCCTTCGGCCTCCACCGTCTGCCACGTCCCCTCCCGGGTTCTGCTGCTCACGCTCTTTAAGAGTGCGATCACCGGCCTCACGGCCGGCGGATCTACTTGTCGAGGGCCTCGCTGAGTTTCTTGACCATGGGGTCGTCCGGGTAGGCCTTCTCGAGTTTGTTCAGGGTCTCCCGGGCCTTGCCCGAGTCCTTTTTGTCGAAGGCGTAAACGACGGCCTCGTTGTACATGGCCTGCTTCTTGTCGGGATCGAGTGCCAGGGCCTTCTTGAACGTGGCCAGGGCATCGTCGATACGGCCCGCGTTTCGGTAGCATACGCCGAGGTCCACGAGCACGTCCGTGTTGTTCGGGGCGAGCTTGACGGCCTGCTCGTACCAGGGGATCGCCTCGTCCCACTTCCGGGCGTCGAAGTAGATGTTGCCGAGCATCACTCTCTTCTCGACGTTCTTCGGATCCTTGGCCAGCTCCGCCTTTATCTGTTCAAGCATGGCTTCGTGCTGCTTCGGATTGAAGTCCTGTTTCGCCTGGCCCTGAGGATCCTGCGCCGCGGTCTGGGCGGCATTCTGGGCCGGTGCCGCCGCCGCGTCCATCTTGTCAACGTAGTACTGGCGCGTGACGATGAAACCGGCGACCGCGCCGAACACGATGCCCGCAATGAGCATCAGGATGCCATCTCTCTTCATGGGGTAGGTCTCCTCTCTGTGCCGAGTATAATGCCTCGATACCATAAAGTGAGTGAAAACCGCCGCCGGGTCAAGTAGGGGCCGCGGGCCCAAATCCCGCGACAGGAAGGACAGGGCACGCTGAAACGCAGAGTTGACATGGTTCCTCTGAAAGACGGGGTTTAGCTGCAAGGGGTTTGGGCTGCCTCCGAGCTGGCACGAGCCGTGCGAGGAAGCCCCATGGGTGGGGTAGGGTTTTGGCTTTGCCCGTGAGGCGGAGGAAGACGGAACGCCCCCGGACGGACGGCCGCGGACCCCCGACGTCGGACCGGGGGCCGCCGAGCGAGTCCGGGTCTAATGGGATCGGATCCGCCATCGTGCACGTGTTGCACCGGCACGAGAGAAAGTCTATACTCTGTTGGCCGGGGCGCCCGTGGCTCAATTGGATAGAGCATCGGCCTACGGAGCCGGAGGTTACAGGTTCGAGTCCTGTCGGGCGCACCACTTCACCCCCCTTCGTCGACGCTATACCCAGGCAACCCGATCGAGGTCCGGAACGTTCTTTCATAGAGCGATGCAGAGTCTTTGTTGAGGCCGATTGCCTCCCCGAGCCGGTGTGGGTTATGCTGAAACGCGTGGAGCGATCATGACTTCGGACACCATCAATACACTGTTTGAGGACGCCCCCAAGGGGAATCCCATCATTCTCTCCTTCTCGGCGCCGACGGGCGGCGTCGGGACGACCCTCCTGGCCACAAACCTGGGCATTCACCTGGCTAAGAAGGGCCGAAGCGTCCTGCTGGCGGACCTCGCCCTGCGTGAAGCCGGGTGTCATCTCGCGCTCGGCATCCTGAGGCCGGAACTGCATCTGGGCACGCTCATTTCCAAAGAGGTCGCGGAGGTGCGCGACGCCGTCATCCCGACGTCGGTGAACAACCTCTCCCTGCTGGCGGGGTCCCCCGACCTGCCGGAGGTGGCGAATCTCGCTTACCTCACGAAGCAGAAGATCCTGGCCAGTCTCTCGCAACTCCCTTACGACTACATCCTCGTGGATTCAGGGTCCGGCTCGGACGCCGATTCCCTCGATTTCTTCTTGACAGGGCGCTTTTCCGTCGCCGTCATGCAGGCCACGCCCGTGGGCGTCGAACCCTTCTACCGTTTCCTCCGCGCGGCTCTGCGCAGGCTCATCATGGAGAGCATCAACAAAAAGAGGTACAAGGCGCTCGCACCGAACCTCAACCCGAAGTCCCCACTCCATGGCTTCTGGGATATGCCGGAGTCCCGTGAGGGTGAGCATGCGGATATCGAGACCGCCATCCGTGACCATCGATTCTGCTTCGTGCAGACGGGACTCGCCTCCGAGAAGGACACGCGGCTCGGCCTCCAGCTCGAAGGGCTCGTGCGCCGCTATTTTCTCTGCCCGGTTCGGTTCCTGGGGGGGCTGGAATGGGACCAGCAGGCCCAGGCGGCCAGCAAGAACCTGGAGCCCATCGCCAAGGCCTATCCTCTTTGTCCCTTCTCCCTTTCGGTCGAGAAGCTCGCCAACATCTTCCTCAAGGAAGAGAAAGAGCCCAGGGCCACCGAGGGGCATCTCAACCCGCACCCTTGGAACGAACTCAACGCGTACCAGCTTCTGGAAGTGCCCTACAACGCCAATGCCAAAGACATCCAGACCGCCTACCCGAGGCTGCTTGAACCCTATCTCGAAACGTCCCCCCTCACGTTGAGCCTGTACAGCAGGGAGGAGAGGGAGGCCATCCGGGATCGGTTGGAAGAGGCCTACAAGACGCTGATCACCACGAGCCTCAGGCAGCGCTACGACGAGGAATTGATCACGGCGGGGGACATGGAGCCGGACCAGCGGGTGTCCGAATACCGCGAACTTCAACAGGAGGGCGGGCACGCTGCCCAGCCCTCGGCCCAGCCGGCCGAGACCGTGGAGGACACGGCGACGCGTTCGCTGCGGCTTCTGGAATCCCTGCTCGAGGAGATCGAGGTCTTCGACGGCCCCAGCCTCAAGGCCGTCCGCGAGGCCCAGGGCGTGTCCATCGCGGAGATCGTGGCCGAGACGAACATCCGCTCGTGGTATATCGAGTCCATCGAAGAGGAACGCTTCGACGCCTTGCCCGGCCTCATCTACCTGAAAGGTTTTGTACGCCAGGTCGCGGCTTACCTGCGCCTCGATCCGGACCGCGTCCTCGACGATTACCTGACCCGTTACAAAGCGTGGCGGAATAAGGGCGACGATTGAAAACGACACCGGGCATCGGCCCTGAGAGAGGCGCTTCGTCGGCCGGTCCGTAAAGGCCGGTCCCGAGGGCTTGTGCCGCTCGGAGTGAACCGGGCCGAAATCCCCCCCAACGTGGAAGCGCAGTGACGCATGAGCACAGATCAGTACGGAGACGCGACACCCATCGAATCCATCGACCAGCTCGTCCGCTTCTTCCAGCCGGCCGCCCCGGTGCGGGGGCGTGTCGGCGTCGAGTGGGAGCAGCTGCCGCTGGACGAACAGTGGAAGATGGTCCCCTTCGATGGGCCGGCCGGCGTGGAGGCCGTGCTTGCCGGTATTTCCGAGCCGAAGACCGAGGTCGTCGAGAACGGACGCCTGACCGCCCTGCGGCTCAGGGGGGGCGGCATGGTCGAACTCGAGCCGGGAGGCCAGGTGGAGATCGCCTCGCCCCCTTTTCCGAAGCTCGAGGGCCTGAACCGGTTCATGGCGAGGATGTTGAGGGACGCGGACGGCGTATCCAGGCGTCTCGGGTTCAGACTCGTGCCGTGGGGGCACGCGCCCCTGAACGGGGCCGAAGACCTGCCTGACGTGCCCAAGTCCCGGTACGGTCTTCTGGCGCGCCACCTGAGGTCCACGGGCACTCGCGGGCGGCGGATGATGAAGCTCACGGCCGCGACGCAGATCTCCCTCGACTACGAGAACGAGGCCGACATGCGGCGCATGGTCGCGGCCGTCCTGCCCGTTCTGCCTTACCTCCTCGCCTATACGGCTAACTCGCCGGTCCACGGCGGGCGAAAGAGCCGGTGGCTGAGCCAGCGGCCCTGGGTGTGGAAGGGGACGGACCCCGGGCGCTGCGGGCTCCCTCGCTTTCTCTTCTCCGAACGGCACGGGTACGGCGACTGGGTACGGTACGGGCTCACCCGGCCGCTCCTCTTTCTGGTGCGCAAGGAAGGGTACGTCGCGGGGGACGGGAGGTCCTTCGAGGAATGGCTGAAGGCCCCTGGGGCACATGGCCCACTGACGGTCGCCGACTGGCAGTCCCACGTGAGCACGCTCTTTCCCGAGATTCGGGTACACAAGTACCTGGAAGTGAGAACGCTGGACACACTCCCCCTGCCGCTCGTGATGGCCTCCGCGGCCTTTCTGAAGGGACTGCTTTGCATCCCGGACGCACCGGATTCCTGGAACATCCGGCTTCCCCGTCCCAGCCCGCCCGAACTCAGGCGAGCGCTGCTGGAGGCGGCGCGGCGCGGACCACGCTGGGTCCCGTCCGACGGCTCTTCGCCGCGTGCCGCGATGGCAGCGCTGCTCCAGTCCGCATCCCTTGGTTTGGCGCGCCTGGACGAGAGCGGGGACTGGCTCGCACCGCTCGTGGACCTCGTGGAACGGGGCCTGTGCCCGGCCGACCTGTGGCGCAGGGACGCAGAGGGCCGTTGGGTGGGGCCGGAAGATCCAGATCCGGTCTTCTGATCGTCCGGGAGCAAGACGGGAGCAAGGGTCGCAAGGCCTCTGCGCGATCTGCCGGGATAGGAAAGTGTGACGAGCCTCACATTTTTTATGTGGTTTCGGCCCGGACCTCAGAGAGAATGGAGCGTGTGCTCAGGGACTTGGCGGGAAGGGAGGGAATCCGGCCATTTGCCGTTTCGCCGCAACGCTCTTTAAATGGGTCTTGACTCACGGTGATTTGCGCCTATACTAAAGCCTATGAGGAGGGACAAGCATCAAGGATACGTTCTGGAACTCACGCATCACGCTGGGGGTATTGACACGACTACGCTGTTTGTTATACTTCAACCGCCTAGGAAGCCTGTGAGCAATGAATCCGAAGGTGCCGCCGTCACATTTCCGAGTGGCCGAGGTCACCTCCGGAGGCTTGACGGCGTGCTGATGTTTTGAGTATCCTTAGGCAGTCAGTTTTCGCCTGGAGATTTAGGGGAAGTAAGGAATGGAGGGCGGAAGCGATATGAAGTCATTGCATGTGAGGCCGGAAGGGAGGTGGTTCGGCGGCTGGCCGGCCCCCAGGGGCGACCCGTTTTGGCGCAAGATGACACGATACCCCATGTGGTTGAAGCACTTCGAGTATGGAATAGGAGGTTGAGGATGCAAAAGTTGTTGAGAAAGCGGCTCGTGGGGATCGGCCTTGTGGTCGCCCTGTTGGCCTTCGCAGTGCCTGCGCTCGCCCAGAACCAGTGGACGGTGCAGACTACGCCGAGCCCGTTCGCCACGCCGGTCAACGCATTGGCGACCAGTCCGGCCGGCACGGTCGACGCGGTCACGTACGGCGGCGGCATCACGCACGGCGGCACGGCCGGTATGGCTTGGTACAGCACGGACAACGGCGCCAACTTCACGGTGCGCGCGACCCCGGCGAGCGACGACTTCACGTCGGTCCTCTATGACGGTAACGGGTACTGGTACGCGGGCGCGTGGAACACGGGCCTGTGGCAGTGGGATTCCGGCACGACGACCTTTGTGAACGCCTCGGCGGGCATTCCCTGGATCAACCAGCACGTGTCAGCCCTGGCCCTCGATCCCTCGGGCGGCACGCCGCACACCCTGTACTTTGCCACGTGGGGCGGCGGCGTCTACAGCTACAACTTCAACACGACGCCGGTGCCGGGCGACTTCGCCCAGATCCCGAACTACCCGACGGTTCCGGCGGCCCTGTTCATTCACGACATCGCGGTCGTTCCCGCCTCCTGCCCCACCAGCCCGCTGACCATCTACGTTGCGACGGACGGCTACGGCCTCCTCAAGGGAACGCTGGGATGCACCTCCGGCGTCTGGACCTGGACGCAGGTCTTCACCACCGACATGTACGTCTATTCGGTGGCCTACATGGGCGGCGACCTGGTCATCGGCACCAAGTCCAGCGGCATCTACTACAGCGGGGACGACGGAGCGACTTGGACCGCAAGCACCGCGACCCCGGCCATCACGGTGCCCGTAACGGATCTCGTTCTGTCCTCCTACCCGAACAATTTCTTCGCCTCCACGGACGGCCAGGGCGTCTACCGCTTCGACAGCGCTCATAACGGCTGGTCGCAGATCAACAACGGCTACGGCGGCGACCTGGGCAACCTGCACGTCAACGGCCTCGCCTACGATTCGGCGAACGGCTGGCTCTACGCCGGCACGGGCGACACGAGCATCCCGGGCACGACGGGCGACGTCTACGCCATCCATTTGATGGCCCCCGTCCTGACCTTCGCCAGCCCCTTCACCTACACCGTGGGCGACACGGCCGCGGACACGGTGGGCGTGACCACGCCCAACCAGTCGCCCGCCTACTGGACGGCCATGGTCACATCCGGCCTGTTGCCTCCGGGCCTGGGCATCTCCGTCGACAACACCACGGGCTACCCGCCGGTGGTGACCGTGGGCGGCACCTTCACCCAGGACGGCTGCTACACCGGCACCTTGTCGGTCTACGACGCTGTCTGGAACCGCGTGGACCTGCCCTTCGACTACACGGTCAACCCCGGGGTGGACTTCACCGCAACGCCCAATCCCGCGCAGTACGGGACCGTCCAGATGTTCCAGAGCACCGTCACCGGCGCCACGGGCACCGTGACCTACGCTTGGGACTTCGGCGACACGACCACGAGCACCGACGCGAACCCCACGCACCTCTACGGCGCCCCGGGCACCTACCCGGTGACGCTCGTGGTGACCGACACCTCGCCGGCCGGTAACGGCGGCTGCGCGAGCGTCTCGAACACCGTGACCTACCCCGTCGTGGTCTTCCAACAGCTCTCCATCTCTCCCACGGCGACCCAGGTGGGGTCCGGCGCCCAGTTCCAGTTCGACGCCAACGCACTCGGCGGCGACACGAGCTGCGCCACGCCTCCCGCCGATCCCTACACGTACATGTGGGAGGTCAAGGACGCCAATACGAACGCGGTCATCTTCACGAGCACCGACAAGAGCCCGATCTACACCTTCGCCTACACGGGCGACTTCATCGCCATCGTGACGGTGACGGACTGTTCCGGCATCTCCCAGACGGGTTCCTGCTCGGTGAACTACAACGGCCCCATGTCCGGCACGCTCTCGTCCCTGACGAACCCCGCGCCGGTCAACTTCCCCGTCAGCTTCACGGGAACGGCCCAGAGCACGTCGATGGGTGCGACTTACTCGGCGGTATTCGACTTCGGCGACGGAACGGTCACGCCTCCTTTCCCATTGTTGACCCCGCCCCCGCCGGCGCCCCCGATCGCGAGCGTCACGCTCGGTCACACCTACCTGACGCCTGGGACGTACACCGTCAAGATGACGGTTCAGGACGGCTTCGCCCACGTCACGGTCGTGACCATGAAGCAGGTCATCTACCCTGAGTTCACCGGACTCACGTCGTCCATCACGCCCGATCCGGCCTCGTGCCAGCTCACCAGCGACCAGCCGGTCAGCCTGAGCCTGCAGCCCATCGGCGGTCTGCCCTCCTATAAGTACTCCATCGACTGGGGCGACGGTCAGGTCACGACCATGGACTACAACGACAGCGCCGCCCATGTCTTCCAGCACCAGTACGCGGTGGGCGGACCCTATACCCTCACGGCCTACGTGACCGACAGCGGCAACGTCCAGGTCACCCAGACCTACACCCACGCACCGTTCTCGGTGGTCGCGCCCATGACGGCGGCCCCGCTCACGGCCAACGGGCTGTCCTGCGGCAACATCCAGATCGTGGCCCCGGGCGGTGCAGCCAATATCACGCTTCTGTCGACCCCGAATGCCGGTTCCGGCACGTACAACTACGATTGGAACTTCGGCGACGGGACGGCGGTTGTGCTCGGCGGCCCCAACCCCGTCATCCACACCTACGGGATCCCCGGCGGACAGAACACGGCGACCTACACGGCGACCGTGACCGTGACCGACACCGGCGCCTGCGCCGGCCAGGTTGTGACCGCCAACATCACCTTCACGCTCTTCCGTCCGCTCGCCATCACAGGCACGCCTACCTGGCAGCAGGCCTGCGGTTCTCAGGTCGTGTCCTTTGACGCCACGGGCGATATCCAAGGCGGCATCGGTCCCTATACCTACATCTGGAACTTCGACGACGGGACCTCCCAAACCACCACGACCCCGATGGTTACGCACGATTTCGCCGGCATGGGCACGGGCGGTTACGACGTCCAGTTGACCGTGACCGACTCGGCCACCCCGAACTGCGGCGATCCCGCCAACACGCAGAACATCACCTGGCATATCCAGGTCGTCGACCCGATCATTGTGACGGCGACTGCGAGTCCGACTTCCGGGTGCGCGCCCCTGTTCGTGGCCTTTGACTCCACCGGCACCGTCGGCGGCGGCTTCCCCGGCACCGATCTCTCCTACTATTGGGACTTCGGCGACGGCGGCTCGTCCACGTCGGCCAACCCGACCCATACCTTTACGACGCCCGGCGTCTACACCGTCACGTTCACCGCTACCTCCAACGTCGTACCCGGCTATGCTTGCAGCACGACAATGACGATCACGGTATACGGCGGCCTGACCGGCGTCAGCTTCACCCAGACCGAGACTTCTGGCACACTGCCGATCCCGATCACCTTCACGACCACGTGGACATACGCGGGCGCTCCGGGTGCGCCGGTCACCCTGACCTACAACTGGGGCGACGGCACGCCTGACACGGTGGTCTCCAACGCCACCATGCCCGATAACACGACCCACACCTTCGACCTCAGCGGCGACCACACCGTGACCGTTACGGCCACGGACAGTTGCGGCAACAGCGAGACCTTCTCCCGCGTGATCCAGATCCTCGAGCCGCCGGTCCTGACCGTGACCACCCAGACGCTCATCAACGGCGTCCTCGGCACGTCCGGCCTCTCGCCCCTCACGGTCAACTTCAGCTCCGTCCCGCAGGGCGGCGTCGCCCCGTACACGTTCCTCTGGAACTTCGACGACGGCACGACCAGCACGGAGCAGAATCCTATCCACACCTACACCACGCCTGGTCCGTACCATGTGGTCCTGACCGTCACGGATAACTATCCCGTCGGCGGCGGCGGCCCCCACACGGTCTCGGCCAGCGTCGACATCACCGTCTACCAGCCCATGTCCGTCGACGCCAGCGCAACGACAGCTGCGACCATCATCTCGGGCGGCTCAGTCAGCTTCAGCGCCAACGCGACCGGCGGAGCTCCGGGTGGATACACCTACGCCTGGACCTTCGGTGACGGCGGTGTGGGCACCGGCTCGACCGTGTCCCATACGTATCTCACCGCTGGTACGTACTATGCTCACGTCCATGTGACCGACTCGGCGACCAACTTCGTGGACAGCAACGACGTCGTCATCCGAGTGTACGATCCGGTTACGGCTTCGGCTTCGGCGACGCCCAGCACGGTCATCGTGGGCAACCCGGTCACCCTCAATGCCTCGGCCTCCGGCGGTAGCGGTCACTACGATTTCACCTGGAACTTCGGTGACGGCACCAACGGGACCGGCGCGACGATCAACCACACCTACGCGTCGACGGGCACCTTCACGGCTACCGTCACCGTGACCGACCAGGCTCTGTCCAGCAACACGACGACGGCCACCGCGACCGTGATCGTGAAGCCCGAGCCTCCGGTCATCACCGCGGCAGTCAAGGTTGGCAACCCCTTCCGGATCAAACTGTACGGAAGCAACTTCCAGCCCAGCTGCGTGGTCACCATCGGCGGCGTTCCCGTGGACTACAAGTACAAGAACAGCGGGAAGCTCAAGCTCAAACATTGCAAGAGCCTCTGCCCCAAGGGCGTGCCCGTGCCCATCGTGGTCACCAACCCCGACGGCGGAGTGTCCAACACCTTCATGTTCAGTCGCTAGTCGACGGCTGACAGGTTAGAATCAAGGGCGGGCTTCGGCCCGCCCTTTCTTTTTGCCCACTCCGCATTTCACCCGTGCCTTCAAGACCGGCCGTTTTCGCGGGGCGTCTCGATCTTCCGGGCATGAATCCATCCAGGTGGTGGGGTTCCGGGCGCCTCGTGCCGGAGGCAGACGCCTGTGGCAGATTCAAACAAGGGTCGTGCGCCAAGTTGCTTCGCGGTGAATTGAATGCGGGCAGGACGTTCCTACCTCGCGCCATGCCCGGCGGTCAAAGCGCCTTCTGGGCGTCCCCATCTGCTCACGAGCGGTGGCAACAGCTCCGCATGCTGCCGTGACGGTCCTTGTGCCATGGGCCTTGACATGGCCAATCCCTGTTGCTAACATTCATCCAAACGACCTTCGAGATTCGCACCATCGATTGTCCCTGGGCAGACAGGGGAGGGAGAGCGCAACGTTCTCTCTCCTTGGAGATACTAAGAACAGGAGGCAGAGCATGGTCTAAACCGGTAGGTGCGTTCGCTTCGTGTGGGTGCGTTCGCTTCGTGCAAAAACGGATCAGAGGAGGCCGGGAATGAAGAGGAGAGGGGCAGTATTAGCGTGCCTGGCAGCCGCCTTGATAGCGATACCTGTCATGGCGGCCCTGCCGCAGGGCAATTCAAAACAGACAGAAGTCTTATATCCCGTCGCGACGGCCGTAACGCCTGCGCTACGGACGCTTCCGCCGGAAACCTGTAAGATGCAAGCGCCGGAGGCGCACCGCGTCATCCCCAACCGGGCCGTCACCAAGGACATGGCTCCTTCATCTAAGCCGACGGCACAAAAGGACGCCCTCGTGAGGCAGACGGCGCCGGCGGCCCCGATGCCAAGCCCGCTGTTGAACATGGACGGCATCTCGAACCTTGACGGTGTTGCTCCGCCGGACACCGAGGGAGATATTGGGCCCAACCACTATGTACAGTGGATAAATGTGCATATCCAGGGGTGGACCATCGACAGGTCGGCGTGGACGGCCACCACCGCCTTCGGACCCATAGCGGGAAACACGCTCTGGGCGCCGCTTGGCGGTTCGTGTGCGAGCAACAACTGGGGCGACCCCGTCGTCCTGTGGGACCGGTTCCGCAACCGCTGGGTGATCAGCCAGTTCGACCTTGGCCCGGGCTCGAGCGGCAGCGGTCCGTACAAGGTCGCCATCGCCGTCTCACAGACGGACGATCCTTCGGGCGCATGGAACCTCTACTGCTACGACTACAGCGCGACGATCATGAACGACTACCCCAAGTTCGGCGTCTGGCCGGACGGGTACTACATGACCTGCAACCAGTTCACGTCCGGCTGGGCTGGGGCCGGCGTGGCCGTGTTCGAAGCGGACAAGATGATTACCGGAGATCCCACGGCGCGCATGCTGAAGATGGACATGGGGGCGCTCAGCCTGAACTACGGCAACATGCTCCCCGGACATTTCGAGGGCATGGTCAATCCGCCCACAGGCTCGCCGGGCTACTTCGTTGAGGTGGACGATAGCTCATGGTGGAGCCCAAACCTGCCCAGCGACATGATCAGCATCTGGAAGGTCCACGTCGATTGGGGAGCGGGCACCATGACCGTCGGCATAGCCGGAACGCCCGACCTTCAGATCCCCGTCGCGAACTTTACGCCACTCTGCACCGGGACGCGCTCGTGCATTCCGCAACCTCCGGGAGGCGAACTGCTTGACGCCATCGGCGACCGGGCCATGTACCGATGCCAGTACCGGAACTACGGGAGCTACGAGGCCATGGTCTTCAACCTGACCGTGGACGCCGGATCGGGACGGGCCGGCATCCGCTGGTTCGAGCTGAGGAAGGACGGCACCAACCCGGACTGGTACCTTTACCAGGAAGGCACGTACGCTCCCTCGGACACGATCAACCGCTGGATGGGCAGCACCGCGCAGGACCACATGGGCAACCTGTCCATCGGGTACAGCATGTCCGACAGCGCGACCAATCCGTCCATCGGATATGCCGGCCGCCTGGCGGGAGATCCTACCGGAACCCTTCCCCAGTCGGAGGTCATCCTGTACAGCGGTCCGGGCGTGCAGAATACCGGATACAGCAGGTGGGGCGACTACAGCACGATGAGCGTCGACCCCACGGACGACTGCACCTTCTGGTATACGCAGGAATATGTCGCCGCCACGGGCGGGTGGGACTGGCGCACGCGCATAGGCGCTTTCAAGTTCCCGAACTGCTCGGTGGGCCCGACCGGAACCCTGACGGGAACGGTGACGGTCTCAGGCAGCGGAACGCCCATATCGGGGGCAACGGTCGCCGCCACCGACGGCATAATTACCATCCAGACCCAGACCGGGCCGAGCGGCACATACACGATGACGCTTCCGGTTTCGACCTACGACGTGTCGGCCTCGGCATTCGGGTATGCGCCGGCCACGGTCAATAACGTCGTCATCTACGAGTCCGCGGTCTCAACGCAGGATTTCGCCCTGACGGCGGCGCCGAGCCACACTATCTCGGGCACGGTGTACGACTCTGGAACCTCGTGGCCGCTCTACGCAGCCATCCACATCACGGGTGACATGGGCTACCCCGGCACGACCGTTTACACGAACCCCTCCGACGGGTACTACAGTGTCACGCTCGTCGACGGGGTCACCTACAACTTGACCGCGACCCCGTGGGTGACCGGGTACACGCCGGACACGGCCACCGTCGGCCCCCTGGCCGGTGACGTGACACAGGATTTTGCCCTGGACGCTGACATGAACGCCTGCAACGCGCCCGGCTACCACCTGGACTACAGGTACTTCCAGGACTTCGAAAGTGGAGACGGCGGCTATACGACGAGCGGATCCAACATCAGCTGGGCCTACGGAACGCCTACCAACGGACCGGGTAGCGCCCATTCGCCGACGCACGCCTGGGCCACGAACCTTTCCGGAGACTACAATCTATCCGAGGACAGCTACCTTACGTCGCCCGACATCGACCTGAGCGCCTATGCGGGCCAGACGACGATCGTCGAGTGGTGGCAGTGGGCCCAGACTGAAAACTGGAGCGCCACCGCCGATCCGATCGATCTCTCTGTTTCCAAGGATGGCGGCGCCACGTGGACCGTCGTCTACGGCCCCGTCCGCGGAAGCATCGACTTGGCCTGGGCGAAAAGGAGCGTCGTACTCGATAACAGCTACTGCGTCAGCAACTTCAGGATTCGATTCCACATGCTCTCCGATTCCTCCGTAACGTATCCGGGCTGGTACGTCGACGACGTGGGCGTCGCCACCCAGAACATTCCGCCGCCGCCGCCGCCCATCTTCTCCGAGAACTTCGAGGGCAGCTTCCCGCCGGCAGGCTGGTCGACCGTCGACAACACGGTCCCACCAGTCACCGGAAACGTCTGGGTACGCAACGACGCCTTCGGGGCCACGAACAACACCGGGGGAGCGGGCTACTGCGCGGACGCCGACTCGGACGCGACATGCGGCAGCGGAGCCTGGGACACGTCGCTCGTCTCACCGAGCATTACGCTCCCCGCCAATCCGACTTCGCTGACCTTCAAGAGCAACTTCCAAGACTACCTCGGAGCCGGTCAGGCCTGGTGCGACATCTCGACGGACGCCGGCGCGACATGGACCAACATCTTTTATGCGACCGAAGACGAGCCGAGCGGAGGGACCACCCACACGATCGACCTCACGTCGTACGCGGGAGCTACGGTATTATTCCGCTGGCGCTACTCGGACGACGGCGACGGGTGTGCCTGGTACTGGCGGGTGGATGAGATCCTCATTCCCGATCCGAACACGCCGCCACCGCCAACCGTCTCATGCGTAGCCCCTGCGGGAGGCGGGCTTGTCTACGGCAACGTCTACGACGCCAACACGGGAGATCCCCTGGCAGGCGCATCCGTTGCCAACACGACAACGGGAATGGCCGTGACCACGGCCGTAACGCCCGATCCGGCCGTGGACGACGCCTTCTACTGCATGTACGGAGAAGAGGGCGCCAATTCCATGACGGCCAGCAAGAGCCTCTACGGCAACGACACTCAGAGCCCGACGGTGCCCCATTTCGGCACCGTTCAGCAGGACTTCAACCTCGCGACGGGCCATCTGGCGGCGACGCCCTCGTCACTCGAAATCACGCTCGTGCCGGACAGCACCGGCTCCCAGACCCTGACCCTGCAGAACGTAGGAGGTGTGGGCGTAAACTGGGAGGTCAAGGAACTGCCGGGCCACGTTTCGGCGCCGAGCGGGAACCTATTTGCCAAAAACGGCGCCGCGCCGGGGCTCACCAAGGCCCAGATGATGACGCGGGCATTCAGGCAGGAACGGGCGGAAGAGGCGGACGAAGCCAGGCGCGAACGCATCGTCCTGTCTCTTGCCGATGAGAAGGACATGGAGGCCAAGGCCAGAAAGCGCAGCGGCAAGGAGGCGAAGCCGAACCTCCCGATGCTCTCCAGTGCGGGACGGGACGAAAGCCGTATCCTGCCGATGGATGCCTGGCCGCCCTCCGGCCCCGTTCAACTCTTCGTCGACGACGGTGTGGCCGAGGATTCCATCGGTCTCACGGGCGGCGGCATATTCGTCTGGCTTAACCGGTTTACCCCGAATGCAGGAGATTTTCCGTTCCTGCTGGACCAGGTATCTGTGATCTTCAACAACACGGTCGCCGTCGGCGACAACATGGAACTCGTGATCTGGGCCGACACGGACGGCGATGGCGATCCCGGCACGGGCGCCACCTTCCTCTATTCCGAGAACGTTACGGTCCAGAACAACGACTTCGCGACCTGGAACAACTACACGCTCGCTTCACCGGTCCTCTGCGCCGGTCCGGGCGACGTCCTGGTCGGCCTGGTGAACCGCTCAGGGTTCGCCGGCTATTCCGACTACCCAGCCGCCATCGACAAGACGGCGAGCCAGGGGCGTTCGTGGATCGGCGCCTACAGCGCGGGCAGTCCACCCGATCCTCCGACGCTTCCCTCGGACAGTCTCTGGGGAGTCGTCGACTCCTTCGGCCTGCCGGGCAACTGGACGGTCAGGGCGAGCGGCTACCTGGCAGACATCCCCTGGATCGACGAGGTCCCGAAGACGGGGACCGTCGCGACGGCGGGGAACCAGAACGTCACGGTCAACTACGATACGACAGGTCTGGCGAGCGGCGACTACCTCGCGACGCTGTCCTTCACCAACGACACCCCCTACGGCCCACTCAACGTGCCCGTAACGCTGCACGTCCTCGAACCGGTGGTCGCGACCTGCATTGCGGATCACACGTCGGGCCTGGCTCCGATGACGGCCGTCTTCACCGGGAGTGCGACCGGGGGGATACCTCCTTACACCTACAGCTGGGATTTCGGCGACGGGAGCCCCCACTCCACTGCGCAGAACCCGGCGCACGTCTACTACTTAGGCGGGACATTCACAGTCGTCTTCACGGCCACGGACAGCGGTGGGCACAGCGACTCAGCCACCATGACCATGGACGTGACCCCGCCGATTGTGGAGATCATGACCTTCTTCATGGACGACGGGGGCGCCTGCCAGGTGTGTCTGAACCGCATGACGGGCGAATACCAGTGGAACATCTTCTCGGGGCCCTACGCGGGCAGCTACAGCGGAACGGCGCTGGTTTACAACAACGGCGGGATATTCTACAGCGCACCGGGCGATCCCAACATGTTCTACCTCAACTACGCCCGCGTCCAGCACCAGGCATGGGGCTACATCTATCTGTGGGCGGCGCCGTACTACTGTCAGCTGTATGACAGCGACACCACGGACGATCCGCCGGTCTGTCAGGCCGTGATACCTGAGTGATCCGGCTTGCCGGATCCGATCATCGCAAGGCGCGGGGCTTAGCCCCGCGCCTTTTCTTTATCCTCCCGGCGTGGGTCCGACGTACCACCCAAACTGGGACCCCGGGGGTTGACGCGCGGTACTCATCAGTCTGGTGCGACCTCATTCACAACGAGTTTATCGACCACGTGAAGGCCGCCGGCGTGAATCTCTCCGGTGCCGGGAACTTCAATAAGACCACCGGCCGGGCGGGGAGTCCTCTGTTGAGGGCCTTTAGGCCACTTGCAATGGCACGTTCCGTATGCTATATTGACGCGGCTGTTCCGGCTTCGGCTGGAATAAGCCGATGTAGCTCAATGGTAGAGCAGCGGATTTGTAATCCGTTGGTTGGAGGTTCAAGTCCTCTCATCGGCTCCAAATAAAACGTGCGGGTCCAGGCCCGTGCGGACCATGCAGACGGAAACCGGGCGGAGGCCCTTAAAACTCCAGGTGGAGGGGTTCCCGAGTGGTCAAAGGGAGCAGACTGTAAATCTGCCGGCCGTGCGCCTACGTAGGTTCAAATCCTACCCCCTCCACCACTAAGAAAACTGGGACCGGGGACAGGGACCGGGGAAGACAGCGAGTGATTTCCCGGTTCCGATCTCGGGTCGGAGACAACAGGCGGGTGTAGCTCAGTTGGTAGAGCATCAGCCTTCCAAGCTGAGGGTCGCGGGTTCGAATCCCGTCGCCCGCTCCAAAGCTGGAAACCGCCGGATGAGCGCAAGGCCGGCGGGACTTGATAAGGATAAGGAGAAGCGAACGGGAATCGAAGGGCGGGACGCGGCTTAGGCCCGTCGCATGGGTGCGACCGAAGAGGGAGCGCCCAGCGCGCCACGGGGCAAACCGAGGGCCCCGCCCCGGGAACCATAGAGCGGCTTGGAACGGAGCGAGTGGACTCCGACGCGAGCGAGGCTCTTAGCCGCTCCCAGGTTCGAATCCCGTCGCCCGCTCCAAAGCTGGAAACAGGAGAGCACGTCGGTAGGCGGGCGACAAAATGGCGGGTCGAGTTCGCAGCAATGCGATCCAGCGGACTTACCCACCTACTCACGGATTCACCTGCTCGCGGTTTCATCGGCCCGCGTAGCTCAGTCGGTAGAGCGCATCCTTGGTAAGGATGAGGTCACCAGTTCAATTCTGGTCGCGGGCTCCATTTTCTCCCGGGTAATCGAGCCTCGGAAAGGCTTGTTCAGCGAAGGGGTCGTAACGATGTCTAAGGAGAAGTTCCAACGGACCAAGCCTCACCTGAACGTGGGAACCATTGGTCACGTGGATCACGGCAAGACGACGCTCACGGCGGCGATCACGCAGGTGTTGGCCAAGGGCGGTTTCGCCGAGTACGTCGGATACGATCAGATAGACAAGGCCCCTGAAGAAAAGGCCAGGGGCATCACGATCAATTCGGCACACGTCGAATACGAGACCGAAAGCCGGCATTACGCGCACGTCGACTGTCCCGGACACGCGGACTACGTGAAGAACATGATCACGGGCGCCGCGCAGATGGACGGAGCCATCCTCGTGGTGTCCGCCGCGGACGGTCCCATGCCCCAGACGCGCGAGCACATTCTGCTCGCCCGGCAGGTGGGCGTGCCGACCATCGTCGTCTTCATGAACAAGGTCGACATGGTCGACGACCAGGAACTCCTGGACCTGGTGGAGATGGAAATCAGGGACCTGCTAAGCGCTTACGATTTCCCGGGCGACAAGACCCCGGTCGTGCGCGGATCGGCCCTGCAGGCGCTTCAGTGCGGATGCGGGGACAAGGCCTGTCCCAAGTGCAAGCCCATTTTCGATCTCATGGACGCGTGCGACTCCTATATTCCTACGCCCGAACGACCCGTCGACATGGCGTTTCTCATGCCCATCGAGGACGTTTTCTCCATCTCCGGCCGTGGGACGGTGGTCACGGGGCGTATCGAAAGGGGGCGCGTCACCGTGGGCCAGGAGGTCGAACTCGTCGGGCTTCGCGACACCGTGAAGACGACGGTGACCGGTGTCGAGATGTTCCACAAGATTCTCGAGGAGGGCCAGGCGGGCGACAACGCGGGCCTGCTCCTGAGGGGGATTAAGAAAGAAGAAGTGGAGAGAGGCCAGGTCGTGGCGGTGCCGGGCTCCATTACGCCGCACTCGCGCTTCAAGGCGGAAGCCTACATCCTTACCAAAGAGGAAGGCGGCAGGCATACGCCGTTCTTCAAGGGCTACCGTCCCCAGTTCTTTTTCAGGACTACGGACGTTACCGGCAACGTCAAGCTGCCTGCCGACCGCGAAATGGTTATGCCCGGAGACAACGTGGCCCTGGAAGTCGACCTGGTGACCCCCATCGCCATGGAGAAGGGGCTGCGCTTTGCCATTCGTGAGGGTGGAAGAACCGTTGGGGCGGGCACCATCACGGACATTTTGGAGTGAGCCATGCGTGACATCATCCATCTCCAGTGTACCGCCTGCAAGCGGCGGAACTACACGACGACGAAGAATAAGAAGAAGCAGCAGGGGAAGCTGGAAGTGAAGAAGTACTGCCCCTTCTGCCGGTCGCACCAGATTCATAAAGAGGTGAAGTAGGTATATGCAGGCCAGTAGCTCCAATTGGTAGAGCGCCGGTCTCCAAAACCGGATGTTGGGGGTTCGAATCCCTCCTGGCCTGCCACCTTACTAATCATCCAGAGAGGCGCTAAGTGAAATTAGTGGAATGGTTTAGACGGTTTCCCGCTTTTCTTAAGGATGTGCGGATGGAGGTTAAGAAGACCTCCTTCCCAAATCGCAATGAGGTGGTCAACACGACGCTGGTGGTCATCATCGTGGTTGTGATCTTCGGCGTTTACCTGTGGCTGGTCGACCAGGTCGTGTTCTCGGCCCTTAACAAACTGTTTGCGGTGTTCCATTGAGCGAAAACACTATCCCCGAAAAGCAGTGGTACATCATCCATACCTACTCGGGCTTTGAAAACAGGGTCCGGGAGAGCCTCCTGAACCGCATCGAAGCCTTCGGGCTGGCGGAGTACTTCGGCGAGGTCATGATACCGACGGAGAACGTGGTGGAGGTCCGCAACGGGAAGAAGCACGTCTCCACCAAGAAGTTCTTCCCGGGATACGTTCTTGTGCAGATGCTCATGAACGACGAGACGCGGCAGGTGGTGGTCAACACGCCGAAAGTGACCGGGTTCGTGAGCTCCGAAGCCCTCAGCGCGGAAGAGATGGACCGCGTGCTCGGGCACATGACAAAGGCCACCGAGGCGCCCAAGCCGAAGTACACCTTCGAGGCCGGCGAAAAGGTGAAAATTATCGAAGGACCCTTCGCATCTTTCCAGGGGGTCGTGGACCAGGTCAATGCCGACCACTCCACGCTGACCGTTCTGGTTACCATATTCGGACGCTCCACCCCGGTGGAGCTGAATTTTCTACAGGTGGAAAAACTCTAGGCCGTCCAGCGTTGGATGACGATGAGTCTTTTCGCAGGTTGTTTGAGGGAGAATTCCCGCCATGGCAAAGAAAGTCATCGGAGAAATCAAGCTGCAGATTCCTGCTGGGAACGCCAATCCGGCTCCTCCGGTGGGCCCGGCTCTCGGCCAGCATGGCGTGAACATCATGCAGTTTTGCAAGGATTTTAACGCCAAGACTAAAGGACAGGAGGGGTTCATCATCCCCGTGGTCATCACGGTTTACGCCGACCGGTCGTTCAGCTTCATCACGAAGACCCCGCCGGCGTCGGACCTGCTCAAGAAGGCCGCAGGGTTGGCGAAGGGATCCGGCGAACCCAACAAGAACAAGGTCGGGCGCGTCACCAGGAAGCAGATTGAGGAGATAGCCAGGACCAAGATGCCTGACCTCAATACCAAGTCGCTTGAAGGCGCGATGCTGATCATCGCCGGCTCGGCCCGGAGCATGGGCCTGGACGTCGTGGACTAAGGAGCTGACCCATGGCCAAGGAAGGAAAGAAATACACGGCCGCCAAGGCTCTCGTCGAGCAGAAGGATTACGCCCTGCCGGACGCGATGGAACTCGTCAAGAAGGCGTCCTTCGCCTCATTTGACGAGACCGTGGAGATCGCGCTCAACCTCGGCGTTGATCCAAAGCATGCCGATCAGATGGTTCGTGGAACCACGGTGCTTCCCAACGGTTTGGGCAAGGCCGTCCGCGTCCTCGTGGTCGCCCAGGGCGAGAAGATACGCGAGGCGGAGGAAGCCGGCGCAGACTTCGTTATGAGCGAGGACGCCGTCGCGAAGATCCAGGGCGGGTGGCTCGACTTCGACGCGGTCGTGGCAACGCCCGACATGATGAAGGAAGTCGGTAAGCTGGGCAAGGT
>Ga0315535_1000727_pt1 | contig 22840 bp, 21 predicted proteins | sample SalMarSW160220MG_2_FD_203092 | JGI IMG/M metagenome (GOLD analysis project Ga0315535, IMG submission 203092) | Salt marsh sediment microbial communities from the Plum Island Ecosystem LTER, Massachusetts, United States - Salt Marsh Sediment SW1602-20 ... | reverse complement strand
CAGGCCAGGTCATTTTAGCCAAGAGATACTTCTTCTGCATTGAAAATCCTCATCTCAGCTTTCTCTCTATTCATTATAATAGATTCCTACTGACCCCGACATTTATCTTCAATATGGAGTATCATTCAAATATGTACTATGGCAACCTCGTTTGTCTTCGAGCAGTTGAGCCCTCTGATATCGACGAAGTTCTGAAACATTGGAACGATTTGAATTTCCGTCGATTGCTAGGTCCTCCTATTCCATGGTCTAGAACGTTTCTTGAAAATTGGTTACAGAAGCGAATTAACGGTGATCCATGGAGGGACCGGATGATTGAGCTTGCGATAATTGACAAGTTTACAGGTGCTTTTCTAGGATTCGTTCATCTCGAAGATATCAAGAGACCTCACAGTCGAGCTGAGTTTGGAATATCAATTCAAAATTCTGACAATCAATCCAAAGGATATGGAACCGATGCTATCCGTGTCATTCTCTGGGTAGCATTCAATATTTTAGGTCTCCATAGCGTTTATCTTGACACTATGGAAGATAATGAAAGAGCGATTCGTACATATGAGAAAGTTGGGTTCAAACAGGTTGGTCTCCTTAGGGAAACCGAGTTCATAAGTGGGGCATACAAGGGTCTCTTACTCATGGATATTCTGCGAAAAGAGTTCGAAGAAGCAAATCCGACCTTCAATGTAAGAATGAAACCTTAATTTCCCGTTGTATTTAATTTCCGATTTCTTTTCACAGCAAGATACATTGGAATTACACTAATTGGATAGAGTATCATTGCAAGAGGAAACACAATCACACCAAATTGGGATGTAGTTCCCAGAAAACCAATTCCAAGTAAGAATGCTGTGAGCAAGGTCCCGGTCTGTCTTGGAAATGTCCACATCACTCTTGTCAAGGCAAGAGACCGCCCTCTTCTCTTTTGACTTACTTCACCCATAAAGAGTGAATCTATTGCAGGTTGCGCCATATTAGCAACAGCTATTCTTGCCACGTAGAAGACTGCCATGAGCAAGAAAGGAGAATATACTAATCCAATTGTCAAAATTGGAGCTAGTATGTAAAGTACAGAAGTCATTTTCACCTTGCCTACCCGTTCACTTGATAGACCAACAAAAAGTGCTCCAGATGCTAAGGTCACGTTTGAAATAGCTGGGAGACTACCAAGAACAACCTCACTTGGAGTAAAGGTCGCATTTATCCAGGGAATGATGTACGGAACAACCATTCCCGAACTGAAACCCATGATAAGTCTACTAATACCAAATAGAAATGAGGTGATTGTATCATTTTTCGCATCAGAAGTTGTCTGAGGCTTTTCTTTTATCTGAATAATCTCTGATTGAATCTTCCTAGGAATATTCTTCCGAAGCCAACGCTCGGTTACCAAGCCAACAATTCCTGTAGCGAGTCTCAGTCCACCCCAAAGGAAGAAAACGATTGAGTATCTTAGCATTATAGGATTTACGCCAGGGAGTGCAATCGGGTCGAGTATAAAGCCAGCAAGAAGAGGTCCAACTACCGCAGCAAGAGTTCCTACAGCCATAGTGATTCCATAAGACCGCGTTCTTTCATGACCACGTTCAGTATAATCTGCAACTAAGGTCTTGATTGAAGTCATTGTGAATCCGGAACCAATTCCAGTAAATCCGTAGAGAATGAGAATTGTTGTTGTATCATATGCAAATGGCATCATAATTAATCCAATGCCAGAAATTAACCCGCCAAGAAATATTGCAATTCCTCTACCGTGTTTATCACTTAGTGTTCCTGCTGGAAAGAGTGCAAAAGCCTGAACATAACCTGCAACAGCTACAATCAATCCATAGAATGCATCAGCATTGACGTCGGACCCGCTAAAGATGAAGACAATGAATAGGAATAGGACAATTTCTCTGAAGGAGTTACTAAGTCGACTGAGTGCTGTTAGAACAGAAAGTCCCACTACCTTCGATCTATCGGTCACACCGTTAATGGGTTCGATAGCATCCTCTTCTAGCAAACTGGATTCACTATCCTTCGAGCGCTTGAGTTCAAGGCCTTCATAACTGTTTCAGTTACGTACTTATTCACATCACATTTTCGTGAGGACTCCGAGGTGACTTCTCTCCTAACCCAGAAACATGGAGTTCATCCCATTGCCCTTTTAACTTGAGATATTCTGCTTTCTCCATTGCATCATGGAGTTCTTCAACTATAGCAAGGCACCTGCTGTCCGAATCCCAGAGTGGATAGATATACTCATAGAGCATTCTACCTTTGAAATTGACCCATCCCTCATAGTGATCCATTACTTGGTTCTTGAGGTCAGTTATCATTTTTAGAACTGGTTTCTCAGAGACCTCCCCATGACATCTAAGTATTGAAGAACCAATTCTTGATTCTGGATCCTGCTGCAACATTTCTCCTGCCTTTTTATTGAAGAAGATAATTATATCGTCATTGCTGACAAGAACAACTCCCACATTCAGATTGTCAGCAAATTTCTCAAGGAGATCAAGTGATACTTTCATCAGATTCACAAGTTTGTTACTGACTCAATTCCATATGATAACAATAATGGTTTGACAAAAACCAAGTTCGGTACATTCAAATCAAGTAAATACATGTAAAAGTTAGTTAGGAGGTAGTGTGAAATTAGTCCACCATCTGAAATCCCCGATTCTTTTGATAAGAAACTGTACATGGATATTCTTCGAGAAGATCCCCCCTTAACGCGTTATGTTTCCCGTGGTGATACTCGCGATGATATCGATGTTCCTGATCCCCATAAATTAGCAGACCGTTCAATCTTTCGCGCGGTCCGTTTTACAATGAAGGATGGAACTCCACGATTTCAACCAATTCTTGGAAGTCATGGAACAGGTAAGACCCATCTTTATTGGGTTCTTAAAGATCAAGAGAATTACTTCGCAGCAGGTAAGTTCTTAGCTGTCTATGTACCTTCTCCTCCTTCACCTGTTCGCATTCCGCTTCATATTCATGCTTGTCTTGTTGATGAGGCCGGAGAACAAATCTTTGAAAATGCTGTTGATATGCTCATTACAAAATTTGGTGGATTGAAGGGTGTAACCCACGAAATCTATGATTACACGTACGCTCTTGAGAGATTAATTGTGGACTACCCTGGAATTTCATCTGATGTTGTCAAAGTACTATTACGATACAGACTAGACCCTGCCACTCGAGATCTGGCAAGAAGATGGCTGTTTGGCGATGCTCTGAGTGATATTGAAACTGAACGTCTTGGTGTTCGCACAATATTAGAGGACGACGATGTTACAATGGCTACTCTAAAATTGTTAACAGAAGGATCTGAGGTTCCAATTGTGTTGTTTGTAGATGAGATGGAAGGTCCATTCAATTCTTATGGTGAAGAAGGTGGGCGTCACTTTTTTGAAGTCTTGAAGAGGATGTACAATGAATCAAAGAATGTCGTCATCATTGCATCTTGTTTACTTGATGTCTGGGAGAAAATCTACAAAATTGCTGATGGCCCCATGAGGTCGAGAATGGAACCACCTGTCGAGCTTGCTCTCTTTACGAGAGACGACATCGTCACATTTCTCAAGGAAACAATGAGTAAATACTGGACAGAGCAGAATGTAGACGCACCTGATGATGCACTCTTTCCATTTGAGGATTCTCTAATTGATGAAGCGTTCGCGCATTCACAAGGAGTACCTCGTGAAGCAATTAAGCTCCTGATTCCCCGACTGGATTCAATACTCTTTGATAAACCAGTGGTGGAAGCAGAACCTCAACTGGATTATATGATAAAACTCACTAGCACTGTAGTAACAAATTCCATAGTTGAAGCACTTGCAATAGCTGGCTCAACACTCGGAGTCGAAGTAAAATTGCAGATTCTTGAGGAATCAACGAAGAAGCAAAATTCTGCAATTGCGCAATTAGTAAAGAACGGTGTTACACGTCAAGTAGGAATTGATATTCCGAATGTCAAGGATTGGAATCGAAGTGGTGGGGTAGCAGCATTCTATGCTGGAAAACGACTCAAGACACTCCTGGATGATGGTGTAGTCCAGACATGCATTATCGCAATTCCAACTGATACCAAAGGCGCAAAGTTCGACGCTTTATCTTCTGAGGTCGGTTCAAAATTACTTACTCTCAGAATGGATACTGATACTGCTACTTCATTTGTACAGCATACAAGTAATGGAGTAATTCCACCTGAGTTTGATGAATCATTTTCGGGACTGGTGGATTCACTTTTTGATTAGCCATATCGTCGTCGTAGAAACCATATTGCAAAAACAGCACCAACTACTGTAGTTCCTCCAATACCTAGATAGAATTGATTCCTTATCGTTGTCAGTTCTTGATAGACTGGGAGCACTTGCGCTTACAGTGGAAATAGAGGATGTAACCTATCAACTGCGAAGTATAAATAGAATTGCTAGAAGCCAATACCATCTGCTCATGCAATTCCGTTGAACAAACGCTCTATTAGGAGTTCGTGGTTTCTTGTTCCTTCGTATCTTCTGATATTTCCGAGGGTTCATCCTTTTTCTCTTTCATGAAGACCTCTGGAAGAAGTAGGAGTACAATAAAGACGATGAGGACTATTGCAAGTCCATATGGTTGATGAAGGAAGAGTGTAACATATCCAATATATGGGATAGCAAATACTACAACACCTATGATGTCTTCGTATGTTCTGTACATAGGATCCGCCACATTATTATTATCCCCTTTTGTAATGTAATGTAGTTCGCCTGTAACATTTAGAATCTCAATAATCCTGTGCACTATTGGTTTATCGTGATATGATGCTTCAAATACAATAATGTCTCCAACATGGATTTGATCAGGGGCTCGAGCTTGCAGAACTAATAGATATCCCACTTCAAGAGTCGGCAACATTGACTCACTCTCAACGACCACCAGTGGACTTGATGTGCCCATTGCAATGGTGAAAATACCGTACCCTCCAAGAGTGACTCCTACTATAATTGCAATAACAAAAACAGTCTTTGTTAATTCAGAGCGTTTGTTCCATTGCAAAGTCCTACGAGCTTTCTCCATGATTTAGACTCTCATTTGGTTGAATTTTGTCCCTCTAATAAAATTGACGAAGCACATGAATGTTAATGTATCCACTTTCTTGATGCCGTATTAATGATACCTAAAACGGTGGCAGCTTCGGCGCGTAAGTCTGGTTTCCATTCACAAACATCTTCAATCTTTTTGACACCCGCTTCTTTTCTCAGGAATTCTTTAAGGATTCGTTCTCTCTTTTCTTCAGCCTGAGCTGCTCGCATAGCATCTCTTCCGGAACCATAACCACCTGATGGCATTTGAGAGGTTGAGATTACATACCATAAACCTCTGATGATCGTAATTACAACGATTTGAGCAGCGCCATTCTTGATACGTTCTTCAAATACTACTGAATCCCCTGGTTCCATTTCTTCATCTGGTGACTGTATTTCTCCGCTGGCGTCGTACCGGACCTCATCGAATTCAAAAAGAACCTTCTCAGCTGCTTTCTTGAGAAGATCTAGAGATGCCTCAACAATGAAACCTTCGCTCGTGTTGATTTTCTTGCTGTCCCAGTCTTCACTCATTTTGATGACCATGATTGCATTGTAATTGTACGGTTTAATCTTTGCTGTTTTACAATCAGTGCACCTCACATCTTAAAAGACAATGTGGAAATTGAACTTAGTGAAACAAACGATGAGGATTACAACCATCCGTTCCGAAGGACTTGCAGCTCTATCCTACTTTGTAAACTCTGAGAACGAAGCAATGGTCATTGACCCAAGAAGGGATGCGCTGGTTTATCATAATTTGGCTATCGAATCAGAAAGCAAAATTTCCTATATCTTCGAAACTCATCGGAATGAAGATTATGTTACTGGATCATTGGAGCTTCAGGCATATGCTCCTGAAGCAGAAATAGGTCATAGTACGGAAACAAAATTTGGGTACGGGGATATTGATCTAGCTGATGGTTCGACATTTAAAATTGGGAAGATGGCAGTTACTTGTCTGCATACTCCGGGCCATACTGATGATTGCATGTGCTATGTGGTTGCTGATACTACAGTTAGCTCCGATCCAATAGTCGCTTTTACTGGCGACACTCTTTTCGTAAATGAAGTTGGTAGAACCGATTTGGTGGATATAAACAAGCATTCACAGATGTCTAAGAAACTCTTCAACAGCTTACATCAAAAAGTATTACCTCTTGGGGATGATGTTATCATTCATCCTGGGCATGGAGCTGGCTCAGTCTGCGGCGGTGCGATTGGCGATAGAGAATTTTCAACAATTGGTTATGAGCGAATGAACAACATCTGGTTATCAATGGATGAAGACGAATTTGTCAGGTCTAAGCTAAATCAACGCTTGACTCGTGCTCCATACTTCAAACGCTGTGAGAAATTAAATACTGATGGTCCACAATTGCTTTGTTCGATTGAAACCCTAACTGAAATTGAAGTACCTGATTTCAAGAAATTACTCAAAGAGGACAATCATCAAGCTATTGATACTCGATCACCTGAACATTTTCTAGAAATGCATATACCACGAACAATTAGTTTGAGCCTTCCGAACATGGGTCTCTTGTCCGGATGGTCATTAAATTCAGATTCTAGTATTTCATTAATTCTAGAACACAAAAATGATCTAGTGGATGCTTGGAGTTATTTGGTTAGGGTAGGACTTGACAACATTGTCGGTTTCCTGAAAGATGGTCTTTCAAGTTGGCCTGCCCAAGAATTCGCATTTGAAACCATTCCTCAAGTTTCTCTTGAATCTCTTCAAGAAAGAATCGCAGGCGATACGATTCATGTACTAGACGTTCGTGAATCCCATGAATTTGAAAATGAGCACATTCCCAATTCTCAAAACCTTCCACTGACTCAAATTGGAATAGGGAAAATGGATGAATTCAATGAAGGTACAACTGCAATTATGTGCCCGTCTGGATTTAGAAGCACTACTGCAGCTAGTCTAATCAGAAGAGCAGGATTCAATGATGTAGTTGTTCCATTAGAAGGACTCAAAGGGTGGAGGAAAAAGGGATACCCTCTTTCCACTGCCCTTCATCTATAATCTATTTAACCAATTGAAAAATTTGCTTGTTAAATCTTTGAATGTACTAATCCTATTATCCCCCTAGTTCAATTCGTGGTTCTTGCGAGTTTGATTCGAACTGATCTCTTGAATCCATTGCTTTTCCTCCAAATGTTTCTTTAGCAACGAAAGTTAGAACCATAGCTATTCCCACACTTATTGCGCTGATAATGAACACTAGTTGATATCCTGGAAATCCCATTGCTCCACCATAGGTTAAGTCTAGTACAAAACCCATGAAGAATTCATAGAATCCTCCTCCAATAAAGTTGAACTGATTGAAACTTGCAATTCCCACTCCCGATATCTTCGCAGGGAACAGTTCTTTTGACATTGACATAAACACATAGATGAATCCTGTTGCAAACCCAATTAGTAGAAACATAGTGATCAAATAGATTGGTGATAGTGTTCCTCCTGAAGTAATTAATACCAACCAGAAGACTAGACTCATTCCAAGTCCAGCCATTAATACCGGTCTTCGTCTCTGTAGCACCTTATCAGAGAGATAACCTCCAAGTGGACTTGATATTATGAATCCAATACTTATGAAAGTCAAGAAGAAACCAATCGTTGCTGTATCGAATCCGTAAACATCAGCGAGGAACGGACCGACCCATAATCCTTGAAAACTGATGTACACACCATATCCTAAGAACGGAATCATCATTATTAGCAGAAATTGTTTGTAACTGAATACAGTCTTTAAATCATTGAAGACATTTCGTTTTTCGATTTTCTCTTCACGAGGTTCATGACGTAGTGCTACCCAAGAGAGGGCAATGAAGAAAGTCATTGCAGTAAAAATCACCAAGTATGCAGGTCTCCATCCTCCTAGATCTACTGATATTAAGGCTAGTGGTGCTGAAGCAAAAAATGCACCGAAATTACCTAGAGCTGTCAGCAGTCCCGTTAATGTTGCAAATCTTGCTGGATCGAAATATTTGGCTAATGCCTTTAGACAGGATACGTAAAAACCTCCAACACCAAATCCTACCAATGCTCGGCCAATTGTCACTATTGATATTGTTGCTCCTAATGCAAAAATTAGATTACCAGCTATCGCTAGGATTCCAAAAACACCTATTGTATTCCTTACTCCTGTTCTATCTAATGCAATGCCAACTGGAATTTGTGCTGCCGCATACGACCAGAAATATGCAGATGACATAAGTCCGGTAAGTGTCGCGGTAGATGAGAATTCGGAAATCATACCTTCTGCAACAACTGATATTCCGACTCTATGCACAATTGAAAAGAAATAGATTGCTGATAAGCTAATGAATATGAATATTTTTTCTGCTTTCTCCGACATTTTTTCACCTTCGATTTTAGATATGTTAATGTATCTATTTCCAAATTTGATAAAATCATAAGTTTTGAAAGATATTCAGTTCATCGAATTTTTTCCAAACATATGTTTTTTTGAAATTCTATAGGATTAATAGCTTCATTTATTGTTTCTATGGTTTTCGAATCTCATTTTGTATATATCCGACTGTGACTGTACCGTCCCAGACACAGTAGCTTATACAAGTTCTCATTATCGTATACAAAGGAGCAAGAAAAAAATGGACTATGAACTAGTATTAAAAAATGCTCGAATCGACGATGAAAAACCACTGGTTGACATCGGTATTGAAAATGGGAAGATTGTTAAAATTGGTAATAATCTCAAAGGTCAACGAGAAATTGATCTTGGTGGAGATGTTGTCACACCAACTTTTTTCGAATCTCATATTCATATGGTGAAAGCATTACTTGATAAAGTAAAGCCAAATCTTGAAGGAACTCTTGCAGGTGCAATCAGTATAACTGGTTCACTGAAGAAGAATTTTGAATATGGTGAGGTACGAGGAAGAGCTAAAGAGATTCTTGATATGCTCTTGAGGCATGGAACTACATTTGTTCGTGCTGAACCTGATACGGACCCTCTTGCACATACCATAGGGACAAAAGTTGCCTTAGACTTAAAGAAAGACTACAAAGACTTCGTTGATATACAAGTAGTTGCATTTGCACAGGAAGGTCTCATCAAGTCTCCTGGGGCTTATGAAATACTTGATGAAGCAATGAAGATGGGTTCGGATGTTGTAGGTGGTTGTCCTTATAATGAAAAGGACTACGAAGGCACCAAGCAGCACATCGATCAAATCTTCGAGCTTGGTAAGAAATACAATAAACCTGTAGATTTTCACGCTGATTTTGGTGATAATATCGACGATAAGCGCTACCGCTCAATCGATTACATCATTGAAAAAACACTCGAAGAAGGTTATCAGGGACGTGTAAGTGTTGGACACATGACATCGCTGTCAAGTGTATCACCAGCTGTTTTGAAAGACACCATCAAGAGAATGGCTGATGCCGATATTACTCTAATTCCTCTGCCTGCAACAGATCTATTCCTGAGTGGTCGCGGTGACGAGAATAAAGTCAGAAGAGGTGTACTGAACCCAATTCCATTTGTTGAGGGTGGCGTAAACGTAGCATTCTCATCAAACAACATCAGAAACGCATTCACTCCATTCGGACGTGGCGACCTCCTGATGATTGGCGCAATCTATGAACATGTTGCACAATTAGGAACTGTTTCACAACAGAAGATGCTTCTTGACATGATCACGAAGAATCCTGCAAAGCTCTTTGGAGTTGAGAAGACTTATGGTCTAGAGGAAGGTAAGAACGCAGACCTGAATGTTTTAGGAACAAAGCATTTGTCTGATATCTTCTTAGATGTCCCAACAAGGGAATATGTGATCAAGAGAGGCAAAATCATCTACCGCAGTCACTTAGATGAGACCAAGACTTGGAACGAATCTGATCGTACTGCTATAGAAATAGAGGCATAATCGGAGGTAAATGGAATGGGGCAAGAAACAAATAAATCAACTCCTACCACTGATGTCCACAAAGATGAGCCTGAGCACGATGTCGTAAAGACAAAGACTCATGAGACTATTCCTACAGCCTTCACTGGTGCGTTCTTGGCTGGGCTCACAGTATTGATGGTTGTTCAAGGTGTACTCCCTGCACCCTTTGCACTGATGTTCCCGCCTTGGGCAGTATTCATTACATGGGCTGGCTATTTTGCAGCAGGTGGCGGCGGAAAGGGACAAGCAGTTCCCGTCTGGAAAAAGATGTACGGATCAATCGCTTGGGGTGTCATCTGGGGTTTCGCAGGTGCGTTCCTAATGGATATATTCAATCCAATGGTCGCATCTAACCTCGGTCTGATGCTTTTGATTGATGGTATAATCATCTTCATGGTGAACCAACCAATCCTATGGGGTACAAGGTACTGGGGACCAATCAAGTACACTCCCGCAATCTTCTACGGGTTTGCTATCTTCTTCAGCACCTATTTTGGTGGGTTTGGTTTTATTCCAGGCAACATCTTTGCAGCAGCGATAACAGCGTACGTAGCAGCTGCTATTGGGCCTCTATTTGGCTATCTCCAAGTAAGAATGGCCATGGTAAAGGAGGTTCCAGCGTAATTCGGATGAATCCCATTTTGTCGGATTCTAAAGGGTCCTACAGATGGGGTTCTCCCCTGTTTTTTTATTCTTGTTAGAAACTTATGGAAAAACGGAGGAATGTTGAATGGCAGTAAAATATCATGAAGTAAAAGGAAGATACATAGACTCAGTTCTATTGATGCAGATTACTCGTGAGCTTGAGCAGGAAAAAGGAGTAAAAGAAGCGGCAGTTCTGTCTGCAACAAGTCAGAACCTTGAGATTTTTGAAAGCATTGGTTTCAATCCTCCAAAGGATGTTGAGAGCAGTTCAATTCTCATTGCAGTAAATGCAGATAATGAAACAATTGCTACCAATACTATCAATGAAGCATTAGAAATGCTGGATAGAAAAACAGAATCGTCAGACATTGAAACTTATGCGTTGGATGATCTTGGACCTCTAACAGAGGTAGGTGATTTTCCCCTACTATATATTTCCACACCAGGTAAATATGTGGAAGATATTGCAAAAAAGGGACTTGACCAAGGGTTAAATCTTCACATTTTCAGTAGTAATGTCCCAATTGAAACTGAACTTGAACTTAAAAAAATCGCTCATGAGAAAAACCTTCTAGTATTAGGTCCTGATGCAGGTACAACCATCATACAAGGACAGGGAATCGGATTTGCTAATGTTATCAGAGAAGGCACTATTGGAATAGTTGGTTCGTCTGGAACTGGCATCCAAGAACTTAGTGTTCTCTTGGATAAGGGTGGTCTGGGAATTAGTGCAGCTCTTGGAGTTGGTACTAACGATTTCACCCAAGAAATTAATGCGATAATGACAAGACAAGGGATTGAATTGTTGTACGATTCATCTATGATTATTGTTGTTGCTAAGAAACCAAATCCTTCTGTTATGAAAGAGATTGTTAAGTTACTCAGTGAAAAACCATCTGCTTTTGTAGCGCTTGGTGATGATGAAACATATGCCCAGGGTGAAACTTACGTAACTGGTTATTTGGATGATGCAGTTAATTTTGCACTTAGAAATGCAGGCAAAGCGCCATTGGTCAAGCCCGAAGTAAAAATGGATTTTGATCTTCAGGGGCGAAAATACGTTCGAGGTATGTTTGTTGGTGGAAGTCTGTGTTATCAAGCACAAGCCATCCTAAAGAAGAATGGCATTGATATCTACTCAAATGCGCCATTGGATGAAAAGCACCAAGTCGATAAGAATTGGGATGATCTCAATGCTTGTATCGATACAGGATCTGAAGAGTATGTTCAAGGAAGACCTCATCCTATGATTGACCCTCGTTTAAGAAATGAGATGATACTGGATGAATGCAAGAAAGATGACGTTGCAGTTGTTTTGTTTGATGTCATGTTGGGCTACGGAAGTGCTAGAGACCCTCTCGATGGTCTTGAGAATATTCCCGAAGGTCCAGTTCTTGTTGCATCTATAACTGGTACTACAAATGATCCTCAGGATTATGCAAAGGTCGAGAAGGGTCTAAAGAAGCTTGGAGTGAAGGTCTTTACATCAGCTCAACAGGCTGCAGAATTTGCAGCTAAAGTTCTGGAGGAAAAGTAATGATAGAAGGAAAATTGAAAGTGTTTGCTGTTGGAGCCGAGTGGTTCTATCAGGAAATGGACAAACAGGATATTCAACTGTACAAGATTGACTGGGCACCCCCAGTGGAACTACCCAAAGATATCAGTGACATCCTCAAGGGATTGGGGAAAAAATAATGAGAGGTATGAGATGATTAGAAAATGACAAAATCAAAAGATAAAACAAGCAGCAGTATTAGTGATGAGATTGATGCTGCGAATGAAGAAGCAGTAGAACGAGTCAACAAAGGAAAAGCTGTACTTGTTGACTTTGCACCAGCAAAGAAAGTCATCCCTGGAATGAGAGATGATTTGATTTTGCATGCAGGTCCGCCGATTGAATACAAAGACATGATTCCTGCAATGAAAGTTGCTGTTCAAGGAGTACTTATTCTTGAAAATAAGGCAAAGAATCTGGAAGAAGCAGACAAGCTCGCCGCCAGTGGTGAGATTGAATTCAAGCCAAATCACGAATTCAGTTCCGCAGCGCCGATGGGTGGTATCACTTCTGCTTCAATGTATGTTGCTGTAGTAGAGAATGAATCATTTGGCAATAAAGCGTTCTGCAACCTTCATGAGGGAAGAGGTAAAATCCTGAGATTTGGTGGCTATAGTGATGAGATTATTGAACGTCTTCGTTGGATGAATGATGTTTTAGGGCCATCACTATCAAAAGCCGTTAGGAAGAATCCAATTGATCTGAAGGTTATTACGAGTAAGGCTCTAGCGATGGGTGATGAATTCCATCAGCGATTCATCGCATCTAGTCTCCTCTTCCTAAAAGAAATACTCAATCCTCTTCTTGATACAGAAGCAGGTGTCAAGGGTGTCAACTTCATTGCGGAACGGGAACAATTCTTCCTTAATCTGTCAATGCCCGCAGGAAAAGCACTGATTGATCCAGCAGATGGTATCGATTATAGTACAGTCGTCACTCGACTTACTCGAAATGGAGTTGGCTATGGTATAGGAGTAAGTGGCCTCAAGGGCGAATGGTTTGTTGGTCCTGCAGAGATTCCAAAAGGTCTCTATTTCCCTGGATATAGTGAGGCAGATGCAGAACACGATTTTGGTGATAGCGCCATTACTGAAACCATCGGTCTTGGTGGGTATGCATCCGCAGCAGCACCTGCTGTCACAAGATTTGTTGGTGGCACTGTGAAAGACGCCAATCAAATGACTATGGATGGCTACAAAGTTAGTGTTGGCGAAAGCCGAGACTTTTTGATACCAAATCTTAATTTCAGAGGTACTCCATTGGGTATTGATATCATCAAGGTAAACCAGACTGGTCTTGTTCCAAAGTCGAATACTGGTATTGGAGGAAAGGTACCCGGAGTAGGCCAAGTAGGTGCAGGTATATCCAGAGCTCCAATTGAAGCATTCAGGGATGCACTTCGCGCTTATGCAAAGAAATATGGGCTCTAGTAAAATGAAAGAAGCCACCACCTTGCAGAGAACACTGCAGTCCTTGAGATTCGGAACGAGAGCCCGTGATGATGGTGTCGGACGTGTTCTCTATTGGAGTCCAAGGGCTGTTGCGCTTCTGTTTCACCATCGTGTGATTACACTGTTAAATAGGAATGGTGTGTTGCTTCCATCTGCTGTAATTGTTGATATTGATAAATTTCCACATATTACGAGTGGTTATTTCAATGAAGATCAAATTATTCTTGATGCTATGATAATTGAATTATCTCATCCCATTGACCTATCATTGAGGCGTACTTCAAGTCCTCCAATTGAGGAAACTCTTGACTCTATTCGCCCCTATCTTAAAATCAAGAGCCATAGTATCTCATCAGCTGTGCTTCGTTTAGAAGGTGAATTGAACAATCTTTCTGGAATCGAGAAGACCGTAAGTGATAAGCAATTCAAAATACTCATGAATAGTCAGAGTCCTGATATCGCTATCCAACATCTCTTGGGTTTAGGATTTGGTCTAACACCATCAGGCGATGATTTTACGTTGGGAGTGATATCTATTTTTAATATTCTAGGTGAAAATACGCACAAAATACGTGAAGCTGTTATGGCATATGATTATCCTCTTTCTAAAACAATGCTATTAGATGCCCTTGACTATCATTACTCCGAACCGGTTTACAACCTTATTAAATCGTTATCTGATGGGATTCCTACAAAAATTGTTCTTTCAAACCTTGTAAATGTTGGTCATTCTTCGGGATCTGATATTCTTGCAGGAGTATATTATTCGTTGTCTTCATTATCTAACCGATTGCCTACAATGAACGTGACAGAATGTCAAACAATTGACGTAAGCTAAACTCTACTTACTCTGTTGGATAACGATAATTATCGAACTACATAGAATATTATTGATTTTTCTTTAGTCACTGATTGCAATGCGATAGACTAAACAGATAGAATTAATCTACGTAGTAATATGGTCCCTCGAAATGTGATAGCGAAACACGGCATTGTAGCTTCTTCACAAGTACTAGCAACTCAGGCTGGTCTCTCCATCTTACAACAAGGTGGAAATGCTATTGATGCGGCTGTTGCAACAGTTGCTGTTCTTGATATAGTAGAGCCATTCGGTACAGGATGTGGAGGTGATGCTTTCGCTCTTATCCATCTCCCTGGAAAGAGGCAACCAATTAGCATCAATGGTTCTGGGAGATCGGGGTCTCTTGTTACTGTTGATGAACTGATTGGAAAAGGGTGGACTGAAATGCCACTGAGGGGTGGCGCACCAGTTACTGTTCCTGGCGCATTACATATGTGGTCCTATCTCATAGATAATTATGGTACACTTGAGTTTAGTGAAGTACTTCAACCTGCAATAAAATATGCACGAGAGGGATTTCCTGTTTCTACTCATACCTCTCAAATATGGCCTTTAGCATCAAGTATTCTTATCAATGACTATGCAAAGGCATTGTACTCAATTAATGGTAGGTATCCAAAACCAGGAGAAACTATGAGGAATAGGGATCTCGGAGACGTCTTTGAATCTGTAGGTCGTGATGGCATCCAAGTTTTTTATTCCGGCGAGATTGCTGAACGTATCGTTGACCTTGTTCAGAAATATGGAGGGTTCCTGACTCTTGATGACTTGCAGGCGCATGAAACCATTGAAACAACACCTATCTCAACATCATATCGAGGCGTAGATGTATTTGAGCATCCCCCAAATGGACAAGGATTTGCTGCATTAATCATGCTGAACCTGATGGAAACATATGATTCTTCAGTTTTTTTTGAAGGTACTGTAAATCGCTATCACCTAATGATTGAATCCAAGAAATTAGCTTATGCTGACCTTCATCAGCACAATGCAGATCCTGATTTCTATAGGATTCCCCTTGAAACATTATTATCGAAAGACTACTCTACGAAACGTTCTACTCTTATCGATCCTAACAAAGCTATGGCTAAATTTGATTCAGGGGTTAGTCCAGGAAGTGAAACCGTCTATCTTGCAACAGCTGATGGTGAAGGAAGAGCTGTTTCTTTCATAAATAGCCTCTTTCGCGGATTTGGGAGTGGATTAGTCGTTCCAGGTACAGGCATCAAACTTCAAAACCGAGGAAATCTCTTCTCACTGAATCCAGAACACCCCAATTGCTATTCTCCTCGTAAGCTTCCTTTCCATACAATAATACCCGGCGCACTCTATAAAGATAATGACTTCTTTGGGGTGTTCGGAATTATGGGTGGTTCCCACCAAGCTCAAGCTCACGCTCAGTTTGTAAGTAACATAGTAGACTGCAATATGAGCCCTCAAGCAGCACTTGATTATCCCCGATTTGATCATGACCAAGAAAAAAATCTGGTTGCACTTGAGAATGGTGTTCCACCTCATCTGCGTGATGAACTTCGCAGACTTGGCCATACTCTCACAGAAGCTCCAGTTTCTGGTTTTGGTTGTGGTCAGGCTATTCTTCGTCTGGAGGATGCTTGGATTGCTGGATCTGATTACAGAAAGGATGGGCAAGCGGCAGGATTCTAAATGATATCTATAAAGAAAGAGTCAATAGTGTAATCGGTTCGTATCTATAATGTATATGAACTGGGTGATGTTAATGGATGAAGATAATTCAGACTACAGAAAAGAGAGTGATCTGTTAGGTGTCCGCATGGTTCCAAAAGCGGTTTACTGGGGAATTCAAACTCTCAGAGCGCAAGAAAATTTTGATGTTTCTCATGTGAATCTAAGTAAATATTCCACACTCATTCATTCATTAGCCATGGTAAAGAAAGCATGCGCACTTGCAAATAAAGATCTAGGCCACCTAGACCCCGCTTATGCCGATGCAATAATTAAAGCCTGTGATGAGATAATCGCTGGCGAAATGGAAGACCAGTTTGTTGTGGATATGCTTCAAGGTGGAGCTGGTACTTCGACAAACATGTGTGCCAATGAAGTCATAGCTTCTCGAGCAAATGAAATCCTTGGTGAAGAACGAAATTCCATGAGTCCAATTTCAGCAAATGATCAAGTCAATATGAGTCAATCAACAAATGATGTGTATCCAACTGCTATCAAGATAGCAACTATTTTTGGCTTGAGAGAGTTGGCAGCATGTTTAGATGATCTTATTCATGAACTAGATAAAAAAGCTGAAGAATTCAAGGACTTACTGAAGCTGGGCAGAACCGAGATGCAGGATGCAATTCCAATAACACTTGGTCAAGAATTTGGAGCATGGTCTGGAGCTCTGAAGAGAGACCTGAATCGGATAATTGCAATCAAAGAGGTTCTCAAGACTCACAATATTGGAGCAACCGCAATTGGCACTTCACTTAATGCTGATCCTGAATACATTAAATTGGCTGAAAAACATCTGATTGAGGTCACAGGTATTGAAGAATTAGTGACGGCAGAGAATCTAGTTGATGACACTCAAAACTCTGATGAGTTTGTCCATGCATCAGGTTTACTTCGAGTTATTGCTACTAATCTCAGCAAGATTTGTGGTGACCTTATTCTTCTATCCTCTGGTCCGATTGGTGGTTTTCATGAGATTATACTGCCTCCTGTACAGCCAGGATCCTCGATAATGCCTGGAAAAGTAAATCCTGTAATTCCTGAATTGGTTACACAAGTTGCATTTCAAGTGATGGGTCATGATCTAGTCATCACTATGGCTTCTCAGGCGGGTCAGCTGGAATTGAATGCATTTGAACCAGTAATTGCATACAACTTCTTCCAGTCATTAAAAGTGCTGAAGAATTCAATTCCGATTCTAACAGAGAAATGCATTAAGGGTATTCAGCCTAATCCCACTGGACTTGAAATAGTGCATCGCAGCGTGGGACTGGTTACTGCTCTCAATCCCGTAATTGGGTATAAGGCTTCGACACGAATTGCAAAGATCGCATTAGATACTGGTCGTTCGATTCGAGAGATTGTACTCGAAGAGGGCATAATGGATGAAGACTGGTTAGACTTTCTACTCTCTCCAAAACGTATGACACAAGCAGGAATACCTGGTCAAGATCATCCGGAGAAACCCAAAGATGCAGATTAATCACTTCAAGTATCCATAATGACATCGTATGCAATATTATCTGCATGGTCGCTTATTCTTTCGAGATTTCTCAAAGTTTCGATGAAGATTCGGTCTGCTTGAGGACTGCATAAACCTTCATCCATCCGTTTGATGTGGTCATTCTTAAGTTTCCGCTCCAAAACATCAACTTTGTCTTCAAGCTTCTCTGCAACTTTAGCTAGATCTTTATTCCTTGTTTTTAGTGATTTGATTGCAGTCGAATACGTTTCTTCGACCAGATCAAACATTTCTGAAATAGCTTTGGATCCCTGTTCAGAAAACAGTGTACCATTATCAACTTCTTCCATCACAAATTCTGCAATGTTTGATGCAAGGTCTCCTACTCTTTCAATATCTGTTAGGATGGCAAGAAGTTTCACTCTCCAGATTGCATTATCCTTCTTCAGTTCTTCTTCTCGGATCTTATCGATGAAATCTTCATTATCTCTACAACTCTCATCGACCTCATCCTCCATCCGAAGAACCTTTTTTGCATCATCAAGATTTTGAGTTATAAGGGCATTTTTACTTAGTACTATCATCTCGAGGGTTTTCTCTGCTGTATTGATGGCTTCTCGTTCTGCTTCCATCAGTGCCACCAGAGGCATATGTAACATTTCATCATCGAAGAAATGTCTCCCGATGACTTCGCCTTCTTTATCGGGTATTACCCATTCACAGAACTTGACAAGTAATCCGACTAGTGGAACAAATATGAAACTTACAATCACATTGAAGATTGTATGTGCGTTTGCGATTTGATGTGGTAGGTCTGCTGAGGTAACTTCTATTAATGATGCGAATGGTCCCAAGAATGGCAGGAATATTGCTACACCGACTATATTGATCATAGCTTGAGCAAGAGCAGTTCGCTTTGCAGGAGTAGTTGCACCAATTCCGGCGGCGAGTTCGAGGAAACACGTTCCAATGTTTGCTCCCATCACTAATGCGATTGCTGGACCTAGGGCAATAACACCAGCTGCTCCCATGGCAATAACAAGACTTGTTGTAGCAGAGCTGCTTTGGGTCACTCCAGCAATCAAAGCTCCAATAAGAATTCCTAAGATCGGAATGGCTCCGAAATCATTGATTAGGTTACTAAAGAATGGGTAATCGGTTGTAAGAGGAGCAGCTCCTTCTTTCATAAATTCCATTGCTAAAAAGAGTAGTCCCAGACTAAAGATGACTGTACCGACTAATTGGACATTCTCCCTTTTAGAGAACATTTTCATAAAGAATCCAATTGCGACAAGAGGCCAGAAAATACCTCCTATATCAAATGATACGAGTTGCGCGGTGACGGTGGTTCCAATTTCGGAACCTAGCATGATATTTACAGATTGTCTGAAAGTCATCATTCCTGCATTTACAAAACCAATCAATGTCAGAACCGTGATACTAGAACTCTGTGTCATGAATGTAGCTGCAGTTCCTGCGCCCATACCTCTGATAGGGTCATCACTCACTTTTTCCAAAATTCTAACAACACGTTTTCCAGAGATCTTTCCAAGAGTCTCTCTGAGGAGTGTTACACCGTACATGAATAAGGCGAGTCCACCGATAATGTTGAATGCAATCGTCAGCTCTTCTATCATTGGTCAACGGGAGACGCACCCGATATATGCTACATATGAACCTTATGGGTTATCAAAATACGCACGTACGGAAGAAGGTCCCGGGAATATTATTCCCGGGATTTAATTTGATTATAATCTAGAATGTCTAGTAAAACCAGAACATGTGTATGACTTGATTCCTTCCTTTTGAAGAGCATCTAGAATGATATTCATCCCAATGGAGTCTGAGCTATCATGTCCTGCAATGACAACATAGAGACCCTCTTCCTCACATGCCTTCTTGACATCTTCACTCATGTGCATTGTGATAATAGTGCTAACTCCGGCATGAGCTAGTTTTGGTATTGATTTGGGTCCTGCAGAAGTTCCTCCAGTGAAAAAGACAAATTTCTCTCCAACACTGCCACCTGAACTTCCAACCAAAATCTCAGGTCCAGCTCCTACCTTTTCTGCTTCCTGATACTCTGGAATCTCAAGCAGAACTTCAACGAGGTCTCCTAAAGTACTTGGATCCTTATCTTTCAGATAATTTGTTAGAAATTGATACCCTAGTGAATCTGCAGGTGTGTGAGAACACATGAATGGCATATCAATGAGTCTTGCTGCATCAATTACCTGTGTGTGATTACGCGGCTTAGTACCAAAATGTACCTCTTTCAATCTTGCAGCCATGGCAGATTCAGCTTGAGCAATTGGTACACCTACCTGTGCCCATTGTTCAGGTTGGAGTTTCATAACATAGTCTAGATTTGAAATACCAATTCCATGAGGATGATGAGCAAGTACAAGATCAATCTTGTTGCCTTTTTCAGCAAGTCGGTCCGCAAGCACAATCTCGCCTGTACCAATATCAATCCCACTGAGCAGGCTAGTTATCTCTCTATTTTCCTCTCCATAGAGTAATCTACAATCAGTGTAAGGATTCCAAGTGACATCTCTGTCAGCTAGTTCCTTCTTCTTCCCTTCTAGCTTATCCAAATCTTTCTTGGATTTTTCAAGAATCTGCTTGACTCTTTGTCGGCCTCGAGGGTCTGCATCGATTCCCATGTCGACAATCTTTCTGTAAATATCACCTAGTTTCATGAGTTGAAATTATTCGGGTTAAGGTTTTAGTGTTTCGACAGGAGCAGGAACTAACACTTATCACTGTTGCATGTTATTGAAGAATGCAGGTGATTAATTTGCCAAAGGATGAGACAAGAAATGTTGGACCTATCTATCGTGTTTTAACACAAGACCTTCATTCCACACAGCTCCATGGTGAAGCTATTGGATATCGTCAAGCTGAGATGTGGCGTTCCAAGAGTCGTCAGTTTTCAAAGGATGCATCGATTATAGGTTCTATTGACACTACAAAACGTTCTGATGACAAAGAAAAATTACCAGCATCCGAGAAAGTCGGATTCATTATACTACGCAAATCCCTTTGGTCTGATGTTGATAAATTAGATAGACGCCTCGTTGTCAAACTCTTCACAAATAGTGGCGGGTGGATTGCAACGATGGAAGAGATGATTGCGGAAGAATATGCGATAAGTTTCGTTTCAGATGAACCTCTTGTTGCATTTACAGTCATATCTAAAGAGATTGAAATCGTCACATGGGTCAAGCAACAGAGGCGAGGCGGATTATCGACTGAGAATTATTCGTTCTACATTCTAGGACCCGACAATACTTTTGAAATATTCAGAATCGAGGGGGCTCGTGGTTCATTGGGTGATGACTTTGATGTGATTCGATTGAATGGACATCAAAAAGTTGCCAGTATTGATAGTAAATTTGGAGACCTCGGTGGCGAATTCTCTGTGAAGGTGAAGGACCCTGTTCTTGCTGAAAATGAATGGTTCTGTAGAGTTCTTCAATGCTTCTCTGTAATGATTGCATATCGCGGTGAAATTCGCGAAAAGATTGACAAAGGATTCCATCTCTGGAAGAATGGTAAGAAGATACCAAAACAGCACCGATACGAAATCAGCTTGCTTGCTAATCCTAGAAAGCTGACATTGAAGCTCGATGAACTGAATGATGTCTAGAGATTCAATAACCTCTATCCAATTCTACTACATTGATGAAGTCTTCACGACCTTCAGCAAATTTGGTAATATTTTCAACAACCTCATCCCATCTCTTTAGATCATCCGTCGGAGAGTTTCCTCTATGCGGGGAGAGTACAACATTGTCTAATTCGTGAAACGGAAAACTTGTTGGATATCTACGATTATCAACATCTGGTTCTGGATTATATTCATACCACACATCAATTCCTGCACCAGCTATGATTTTCTGATTCAGAGCATTGTACAGTGCTTCTTCGTCAACCACAATTCCTCTTGCTATATTGATAAGAAAACTTTCAGGTCCAAGGAGCTCGAGTTCTCTCTCACCAATCATTCCTATGGTCTCTGTAGTCTGAGGAACAGCAATAATCAGCATGTCTGTTTCCTCCAAAAACTTGTGCAGGTCTTTTAGTAGATACTTTTTCACTGCCGTCGGGAAGTTTTCATCTCCATCCCATGTTCTCTTTAGCACTAAAAAATCAACATCGAACCCTGAAAGAAATCTGTGAACCTTCTGATTCACAGCTCCATACCCGAGTAAACCGACTTTTCGTTCGCGTAATGGAGTTGATTTTGCATATGAATCCCCTCTTCGCCATTGACCTTCGATCATCCACTTATGATGTGGGATTATTCTGTTTGTTGCTGCGAGTAAAAGAGCTACAGCATGCTGAGCGGTGAAGTACGTATTACCATGACCATTTATCAGAGTGAGATTTCTAGTCTTGGAAAGCTCCCTGAAGGTTGTAATGTGATGCTGGACCCCGACTCCTGGATTGATGAATAACCTCATCATTAGGGCAGCATCTAGGAATTCTCTAGTAGGTCTCCAACCTATGACGATATGGGCATTAGGAGCGTGTTTCAAGAGATTCTCTTCGGATGTATCTTCGAGAAAGATTAAGTTTAGATTCTTAACTCCAGCAAGACATTCTCGCAGATAACCCTGCAGTTCTTCTCTAACATCCCAAATAAATAGAACATTGGTTTCAGTCATAACATTTGAACAATCCTGTTTGCCTAATAAAACCGTTCTACTGGCACAACTATAACGATATCTAAAAGCGAATGGTCTTAACCTTGGAGGAGTGATGCTTGCATCAAGATTCCTAAGAGCTCCCAGTATATTGGCAGGAATTTTATACGCTATTAGTATCGTATTGTTTATCCTATTCTTCGGAGGAAAAACGGAGGGTTCAGAAAAATTAACTGGAGCGGTTGCTGATGAGTCAGAAAATAGCTGAATTACATATTCACGTTCTTGTGGATGGTCATGTTGATGTAGGAAATCTTATGGGAGAAGCAGGATTTGCAGCCCTTGTCGATGTCTACTATAATGATATGAGTGGGACTCGATTGCTATTGGATACAGGAAGTTCAACTCCCGCATTAATCCACAATCTAAAGCAGATGGAGCTCGACCTTTCTTCTGTTGATATGATTATCCTCAGTCATGGCCACTGGGACCATGTAGGCGGTTTATTGACGGTGCTAAAAGAAAT
>Ga0315535_1000726_pt1 | contig 22910 bp, 18 predicted proteins | sample SalMarSW160220MG_2_FD_203092 | JGI IMG/M metagenome (GOLD analysis project Ga0315535, IMG submission 203092) | Salt marsh sediment microbial communities from the Plum Island Ecosystem LTER, Massachusetts, United States - Salt Marsh Sediment SW1602-20 ... | reverse complement strand
TTGAGGGGGGATAAAATATATGTATGCTATCGTTAATACAGGCGGAAAGCAATATAAAATGCAGCAGGGCGATATTTTGAGGGTGGAAAAAATTCCCGGAGAGATCGGCAGTTCTGTTTCTTTTGACAAAGTTCTTATGTTTTCAGACGGAGAAAACGTGAGTATCGGCCGGCCGGTTCTTGACAATGTAGCGGTAAAAGGCCACATCATTGCGCAGGGCAAGGCCAAAAAGATTATCGTTTTCAAGTACAAACGACGAAAAAGATATCGCCGCAAGCAGGGACATCGACAGCAGTATACCGCGATCAAAATAGACAGTATTCAAGCGTAGCAACAGGAAAATATTAGATATTTGAAAATGTTACTGCTGATGGCACGTCGATTGGGTTCAAAGAACCAAACAATTACAAAAAAAGACATCGTAGACCTAACACCGTAACGAGGTCTGAACAAGGAGTTTTCATAATGGCACATAAAAAAGCAGGCGGAAGTTCCAGGAACGGTCGTGACAGCCAGGGACAACGCAGGGGCATAAAACGATACGGCGGTCAAAAAGTTAAGGCCGGTAGTATTCTGGTTCGCCAGCTGGGAACAAGAATCCATCCCGGAGACAACGTGGGCATGGGCAGGGATTACACGCTATTTGCCAAAATTGATGGGCTTGTTTCTTTTGAACGGCTGGGTCGATCTCGAAAAAAAGTAAGTGTTTATGCAGCGTGAAATTTATTGATGAAGCGATTATTACCGTTCAGTCCGGTGATGGCGGCAAAGGCTGTGTGAGTTTCAGACGTGAAAAGTTTATTCCACGCGGAGGGCCGGACGGTGGAGACGGGGGCAAGGGCGGTGATATTGTTTTAAAGACATCGCCAAGAAAGCGGACCCTGTATCAGTTTCGATTCAAGAGACATTTCAAAGCCAAAAACGGTTCCCATGGTCAGGGCAAACAAAAGACCGGGAAAAACGGTCAAGACCTGACCATAGAACTCCCACCCGGAACCCTGATAACCGACGCCGACACGGGTCAGGTTATAACCGACTTAATCAAATTCGATGAAACGGTTGTTTTGGCAAGAGGCGGTCGAGGCGGCCAGGGCAATGCACGATTTAAGACTTCAACACATCGGGCCCCCCGGTTTGCCCAGCCCGGTGAACCGGGTGAAACCAAAACATTAAGGCTGGAACTCAAGCTTCTGGCGGATGTCGGTATCATCGGTCTTCCCAACGCAGGTAAATCTACCCTTATTACCGCGGTTTCTTCAGCGCGTCCCAAGATAGGCAATTACCCGTTTACTACGCTTTTCCCCAGCCTGGGCGTTGTTCAAACCGCCTGGGCGGAGCCTTTTGTCGTGGCAGATATCCCGGGTTTAATTGAGGGTGCACATAAGGGAACCGGGCTGGGCATCAGGTTTCTGCGCCACATTGAACGCACTCGCATTCTTGTTCACCTTATTGATGTGTCGGCCATGGATACGGATAATCCCCTGAATGCCTACACCACCGTTAATAAAGAGCTTGCCATGTATAATCAAAAACTTACGGAAAAGCCTCAAATTGTGGTCCTTAACAAGATGGATCTGCCGGACGTCGGGGAAGCGGCGAAGAAATTTCAAGCCGCGATAAAGGAAAAACAAGTCATATTAATTTCAGCGCTTACCGGTCAGGGCGTCGAAAAATTGAAATCAAAAATCATTCAATTACTGGACAGTCTCCGTGAATGATAACAGAAAATCTATTTTCAATAGTGCCAAACGTATTGTGGTTAAGGTCGGAAGCAATGTTCTGACCGAGGACCAGGGGTTGAATTTAAAAGCGATCCGATCCGTCAGCAGACAGATATGTCGGCTGATTGACGGCGGACGGGAGGTTATTCTTGTTTCTTCCGGGGCCATGGCCTCGGGTGTAAAGAAACTGGGTCTTGATAAAAGGCCGGATGAGATTCCAAAGCGGCAGGCGGTTGCGGCCGTGGGGCAGGCCGGGCTTATCATGGAATATGAAAAGGCTTTCGCACGGGATCATAAACAGGTCGCTCAGATTTTGCTGACCGGCGATGACCTTAACAACCGAAAAAGATACTTGAATGCGCGTAATGCCATCTTGATGCTGCTGGCATGGCATGTTGTTCCCATCGTTAATGAAAACGACACCGTGATGACCGAAGAGATTCAGTTTGGAGACAACGACAACCTGGCGGCAATGATTACACTCCTGATGGATGCGGATATTCTGGTCAATCTTACCGACATTGACGGTCTTTACACCAAAGATCCCCGCACCCAGCCTGATGCAGCGTTGATTCCGGTTGTGTCCACCATGGGAAAGGACATTATAAAATTTGCCGGAGACATTCCGGGGCCTCTCGGCACCGGCGGCATGCTCAGCAAAATAAAGGCTGCTGCAAAGGTCACGGCATCCGGAATCCCAATGGTTATCGCAAATGGCGGAAAACCTGATATTCTGAAAAAACTTTTTTCCGCCAAGAATCCCGGGACTTTTTTTGTACCCAAAAAGAAAAAACTGAAAAGTCGAAAATGTTGGATAGCCTTTACATTGAAATCCAAAGGGGTTCTTATCGTGGATGACGGTGCCGCCGCTGCGATTATGAACAGAGGAAAAAGCCTTCTGCCCAGCGGTATCGTCAGTGTGGAAGGGGAGTTCGATGTGGGCGCGCCGGTGGAATTCAGAAAAGGTGACCATGAGACACTGGGAACCGGTCTCGTCAACTACAGCTCCACCGATATTCGCAAGATCATGGGACTTAAATCCAACCAGATTAAAAAGCGTCTCGGATATAAGCTATATGATGATGTGATTCACAGAGATAACCTGGCCATTACGGCTGAAAATGATTAATTCCTTGGTTGTAGATTTTGTGCTTTTTGAAGTGATTTAATCTAACAGTAACTTCTCAATAAGTTGTGGCGTATTAAATGGTAATATTGACCCGCCAACTGATAATAAAATGTAAAATGTCTGGAACTCGAATCTAAGTGAGCCTAAAGAAAAAACAGGTGCCAATACTTTAATATCAATCGATTAAATGCAACATCATATGTTTAAAAGATGAATGATCTTATGCGCTGTTTTTTCTTAAAGCTCACTAACATTCTCAAACAGCGAGACCTTTTACATTTTATTACCAGTAGGCTCCATAATTTATTGAGAAGTTAGATCTAACATGCCTAACATTATGGAATTCTACCAATTTTAGATGAATGGATGGAGCGAAGCGACACCTTAACTTTAGGAACTTCAAACTTTAGTTCACTTTAGTCACTTTTCCGGTTTGTACGGGTTAGGTTGTTTATAAATAGCTTTAAATATGAGAGGTGAGATGTCTATTGAATCGACAATAGTGAAGATGGCCAAAGAAGCCCGAGCGGCTTCCATGGAGATTGCCAGATGTCCTTCAAGCAAAAAAAATGAGGTTCTCCTTAAAATAGCAGATAAAATTGAGGCCCGGGCCACGTATATCCAGGAAGAGAACCAAAAGGATCTTGTCTTGGCAAAAGAGATGGGCCTATCGGATGCCATGATAGATCGACTTACCGTAACAGATGCAACCGTTTCATCCATGGCAAAAGGGCTAAGGGAGGTCTCAGCGCTTGATGATCCCGTGGGTTCCAAAAGCAAGTCATGGCTGAGACCCAACGGCCTGGAAGTTTTACGGATGCGCATTCCTCTCGGTGTGATCGGCATCATCTACGAATCGCGCCCCAATGTCACCATAGATGCGGCGGGCCTTTGTCTGAAAGCCGGGAATGCGGTCATTCTCCGAGGCGGATCAGAAGCGCTTCATTCAAACCAGGCTCTGGCAGGTATTATCAGCCGGGCACTTGTTGAAACCGGTCTTCCTGCAAAAGCCGTCCAAGTCGTACCCATCAGGGACCGGGAAGCTGTCAAGGTTCTTTTGAGTCAGGAGGAATTTGTCGATCTCATTATTCCGCGTGGCGGGGAGGGATTAATCCGCTTTGTTGTAGAAAATTCAACCATACCGGTATTAAAACATTACAAAGGGGTATGTCATGTATATATAGATGACGGAGCGGATCTGGAAATGGCCCAAAATATTTGTTTCAATGCCAAGGTTCAACGCCCCGGCGTATGTAATTCCATGGAAACAATGCTGGTACACCGGTCAATTTCACAGGAATTTCTCACAAAAATGGCCGAGCGCTTTATAAAGGCCGGTGTTGAAATCAGAGGTTGTCCTGAAACCTGCAGGATATTGCCGGATGCCCGGAAGGCTGATCCAGCGGATTGGCCGGAGGAATACCTGGATCTTATCCTGGCGGTCAAGATTGTTAAAGATATGGATCAGGCCATCTCTCACATTGCAAGATATGGCTCCAGCCATACGGAAGCCATTGTCACGGGTGATTATAAGCGGGCGAGGCGCTTTGTGCGTGACGTGGATTCTTCCGTTGTTCTGGTAAATGCTTCCACACGTTTCAACGATGGCGGGGAGCTCGGGCTGGGTGCGGAGATCGGTATCAGCACCTCAAAGCTTCATGCCTTCGGACCCATGGGGGTGGAGGAGCTTACCACAACCAAGTTTGTGGTGTTTGGAGAGGGTCAGATAAGAACTTAGATGGTGAGACGGAGAATTTTTGAAACATATAGGACTCTTCGGCGGTACGTTCAATCCGATTCATTTAGGACATATCCAGGTTATTCAGGAAGTTAAAAAGGGATTTGGTCTGGATAAAATTTTTATAATTCCTTCGGCACTTCCACCCCACAAAGAACCGGACGGCCTGGTGGATGCCGGAGACCGGATAGAGATGATCCGCCTATCATTTTCAATCCACCCTGACTTTTCGGTTTCTGATGTTGAACTGAAACGTTCCGGGCCGTCATATACCATCGACACGGTTCGCCATTTTAAATCGATTCTGCCTGAAGACACCGAGCTTGTTCTGATCCTGGGACTGGACGCTTTTTTAGAGATAGACACATGGAAATCCTATAAAGATCTTTTTCTGCTGATCCCTTTTATTGTCATGTCCCGAGGCACTGAAGGAGAAAAACGCAGGGTGTTTGCGCGGAAAACCGTTGAAGATTATCTCAAATCCAAAATTTCAGAGGGATATAAGATATCGGCTTCGCAATCATCTTATGTTCATGAAATAAAACAGCCGGTCTTTGTTTTTGATGTTATTCCTATTGATATTTCATCAACGAAAATTCGCAAGCTTATCAAAACAGGGCACCCAATTAAATCTCTGGTACCTGAAATCGTTGAAGCCTTTATAAAAAGCAAAGGACTTTATTTATGACAAATCTTCCCGACCCTTATCCGGCCCAATCCCTTAATCTTTATATCCAAGCCGTTTTGGGAAAAAAAGCAATCGATCTTGTTGTTCTTGACCTTCGAAAATTATCTTCTATTGCCGACGTTTTTATCATCTGCAGCGGCCGTTCCAATCGTCAGGTTTCGGCAATAGCGGAACATATTCAGGTGGATCTAAAGAAGCACGGTATAACCCCGTTAAGTGTGGAAGGCAAAAAAGAAGGGCACTGGGTTTTGCTCGATTATGGTCATGTGATCATTCATATTTTTTATGAACCGATCCGCAGCTTTTATGACCTTGAAGGTCTCTGGATAGATGCAGAAAGAATCGAGACCAAAAATCTTGTTCACACCAATGTCTGAACTTATTGGCCGGCCACATCCTTCCCGCAGTGTTTGCAGATTTTTGCTCTTTTCTTTATTATCTCCGCACAAAAAGGACACTCTCGGGTGAAATACCGTTCATGAATCTTCCTTATAGATTCATCGACCTGTTTCTGGATAATCTTATTGCCGAATCTGGCACTTCTGATGGGATCTATGGCTTCCGGTTCTCCGATGTCACCGATCATTTCCGCTGCCTTTAACCGCACCCGTTGCGGTTCGGCACCATCAAGAAGTAACCTGACCACGGTAACCGAGTCTTTGGATGCATAAGCACCCGCAAGAATGGAAAATCCTTTTTTCATTTTCTCTTTCAAAATTTCCTGTTCCACCAGAATCTGATCGTCAATTATTTGCCCGGTGCCTCCTATGGTGCTGAATACCGGTAAGTATTCAAATTTTTTGGTACTGGGGTAACACATGCACCTCACGGAAGCTTTATGGGCATAATTATCCATTATATCATCCCATGCCTTTAAATACACCGGACAATCATTATTGAAACATACAAACAGGTAAGGTTCTCCCCAGCCCAGGCCGTCACTGAAGGAAAAAGGGGGGACCTCCCATATACTCATTTCCTTGCCGCAATGGGGGCACAAGGTTTTTTTCCGGGAAAGAATTTCTTCTAAAATTTGTTCTTTGGTTTCAAGGGCCATTAATTATTCTCCATTTTTAATGATCTCATAAAAAGTCGAATTCATCGGGTTTCGGGCGTTAACACGTTCGCAAGAGTCATTTTTTGATTTTTTACGAAACCATCATGTTTGATTACCATCGCGAAAGATCTATATTTTTAATGGTTTTGGTTTTAAAAAGCGAGCTTTAAAACATGTACCTTTCCGGAATCACGCTCTATTATCTGGATGCGAAGCTGCTTGGCCGATTTGGCCTCACCCGGAAAAAATAGAAAGCCGTGGGCAAGACTTTTGGGTGCAACGGCTGTATTTTGAAGCGATTTATCACGTAAATCATTGATAATGGATCTGCGGACATCGTTTGAGTCGGCGGCTCCGGAAACACCTCCCAGGGTGGCTCCGGCGGCAGCACCCAATGCAGCACCTTTACCGGCTGCACTGGCTACATTTTCGCCGGATACGATGCCGATGGCTGCTCCGATGATGGATCCTGCGGCAGCTCCCAAAAAGCCATGATAAGCCCCTTTTTCAAAGATTTTGTTGGTTTGGGCATATTTAGTAGCCCTTTCATATGCAATTTCCTTGCTCAAAATCGGCCACAGGTTACCTTTTTCATCTTCCAGAAATGTCTGTTGTGCGTTTATTTCCAGTGAGTTGGGACCCTGGTTGTCGAATATCACCTGAATCGGAAGCATGCCGGCGCCGTGAACATCAAATCCAAAAGCTTCTTTGGTCTCTTTATTATCAACAAAAGCCATGGCTGCCACTTCAGCTCCTGCGATACTTACGACATTATTTAATGAATCCGGGGATCTAAAAGGAAGCGGTTTGACTTTGTAACTGGTGGAACAGCTTGATGAAAAAATCATAAGCATGGTTAAAAAAACAAGTGAGATGTATTTTTTCATGGTGAATATTCCCAACCCGGACAAGCCGGAACCAAACAGGATTTTTGAATCATTCAACTTCCAGCACCATGTAACGAATAGATACTGGATACCGGATACTCGATACTGGATAAAATAAGGATAACTTCAGTTTTTACAGCCCAGCATCCAGCATCTTTTCCATTACAGTACAACATGGAGTAATATAAAAATTTTTCGACAAAAAGCACAGATTTTACAACTTAGAAACTAAGTTCGATTTAGCAATAGTTCTAATATAGTACCTTTAAAAAAAAATGCAACGTTAGTTGAATCAAAATACTTGTTCACGAAAGGTTCAGCGTAATTTCAGGAAATCCGTTTTTATGCCAGCCTTTAAGATTATAATACTCCTGCAGCATGGTTTCGAGTTCTTGTTTTTTAATCTTGTGTCCTGTTTTAAGCATTTCTTTGTAAAAGCGTTTCGGGAGATTGTCGTCTTCAGGCTTCAGGCCTTCCCGTATGTTAAAACACCGAATCAAGGTCGATATTTCAGCAGCTCTTTTGCGCAACGCGGGTTTGTCCTGTTTTTGCCCGGTAGTCATTTCGATAATCTCACCCAGACGCTCCCATGGATACATATCCCTGTAAAATCGGCACAGAATGAGTGTATCCATAAGCGTCAGACGGTCTTCGAAATCGATCAAAAGCTTGGCTTTCCCCTTGATCGTGTCCGGGTCGATCATTCCTTTTATCTCAGGGTGATGGAACGTTGCCCTTAAATGGCATGCGCCACGGTCGGCGGTGGCAAAAGCAAGCCCACATCCCTTGAGAACCCTGGGATCATAACCGGGCAGTTCAAGTCCTTTAACATGCACCGCCATGTCTTCCATGTCCCAGGTCCGGGCCGCATGTCTGATTCCCCGGGCCAGAATGTCACCGATGCCCTGTCGGGTTGCGATTTTTTTGAGCAAACCGGCGATGGCATCCACATCTCCATATTCTATTGGAAGATCGATTTTTTTCCTTCCGGCAGCTTCAATGGTAAATCCACAGAGATTTCCTGCGGATATGGTATCCATGCCCAGACGGTCGCAGATATCATTCAAATAGGCTATTGCTTCAATACTGTCGATCATGCAGAGACCGCCAAAGGCGAAAATGGTCTCATATTCAGGTCCTTCGATCTTTAGGCCGGCATAGGGGCCGTTTTGGACAGTCGTCATTCTGCCGCATGCGATAAAACATTTAGCGCATGCACGGGGCTGAACGCTGCACTGCTTATGCAAGGCTTCGGCACTGATGCTTTTCCATTTATCAAAGAAACCTTCAGACCAGTACCGGGTCGGGAATGCCTTTATCTTATTGACGAATTCGACCATCATGGGCGTACCCATCTTTTTGTATGCCTGAACAACAGGATTGTTTTTTGATTCTGCGGCAATATCCTTTGAAAACGTTCTCACTCGTTTTTCATTAAACAGCGGGCGTTTTTTATTGCCCTTAAAGACGATTGCCTTAAGATTTTTTGAACCCATGACCGTTCCCACGCCGGTCCTTCCGGCGGAACGCCAGTAATCGTTTTCGATAACAGCAAATCGAACAAGGTTTTCTCCTGCCGGACCAATGACCACAGCTCCGGATTTTGTTGCTCCGTTGCCGAATTTTTCGTTTACGGTATCTTCGGTTTCATAAGTATCCATTCCCCAGATATCATCAGCATCATGGAATTCTACTCCCTCAGGCTCTATGACAATTACGGCCGGACGCTTGTTTTTGCCCGTAACGACGATGGCGTCAAATCCTGCTGAATCGATGGCTTCCGGAACTTTTCCACCAGAGTAGGATTCAGAATAAAAACCGGTCTGGGGTGACTTGGTATAGACTCCGTACCGGCTTGAGCCCCATATCATGCTGTTGGTGATCGGACCGGTTGCGAAAATCAGGCAGTTGTTCGGTGAGAGCGGGTCAACGCCTTCCGGATTCATTGAATAAAGGAGATACGACGCCAGTCCTTTGCCGCCAAGGTATTTCGACAGCACGGTATCAGGTAAGGCTATGATATCATATGTTCTATCAGTGAGATCGACTTTCAAAAATCTGCCGTAAAAGCCATACATTATTGATTCTCCAAAAAATAATGATTTCTTATGTCCAGCGACCGGGAATAACGGTCCGGCAATATTTGCATTGATTTCCGTCCAGGTTATAAGTCGGTATGAAATAGCCGATCCGCTCAATTAGCAGCTTTTTGCAATTGTGGCAATAGGTGTTATTTCCCTCCGGATAGGAAGCGTTGCCCACATAGACATAATGGATTCCTTCAGACATGGCAAGCTTGCGAAACCGGACAAGGGTTGAGATTGGAGTGGAAGGCAGACGGTCGAGTTTGTATCTGGGAAAAAAACGTAAAAAGTGCAAAGGATAATCAGGCCCGAGGTTAGTAAGAATCCACCGGCACATCTGTTTTATCATTTCGGCATCATCCACATACCCCGGAACAATCAGGGTGGTCATTTCAAAATGGACTCCCTGTTGGTGCAGTGTTTTGAATGTATTTAACACCGGTTGCAACCGGCCGCCGTTTAACTTCCGGTAGATGGCATCGCTGAAGGATTTGAGATTTACGTTGGCGGCGTCCAGAACACCGCACAGGTCCAGGAGCGGTTCTGGATTAATATAACCGTTTGAAATCCATAAATTAGAAATTTTGTTATCTCTGGCCCGTCGGGCGGTATCTATCATATACTCAAAAAACGTCGTGGCTTCGGAATAGGTGTAGGCGATGGACTCGCAGCCGGCGCTCTGTGCGGTTTTTACCACATGGTCAGGAAAAAGCTCGTAATGGCGGACTTGGTGAGGTTTGGCCTGGGAAATTTCCCAGTTCTGGCAATTCAAGCAGCGAAAGTTGCAGCCGGTGGTGGCGATGGAAAAGGCTTTTGACCGCGGTTTAAAATGATACAGCGGTTTTTTTTCAATGGGATCCACATTCATACTGCAGGGGTTGCCGTAGGTCAGGGTGTAAAGCGTGCCGTCCATATTAACCCTGGAACGGCAGACACTGCGGTCGCCGGGGGATAACAGACACCTGTTGGGGCAGATACCGCACATGACCAGCTTGTTATCCAGCTTTGTATAATAATATCCCTCGTGAGACCATTTCCACAATTTTTCAGGGGCATCTCCTTTAAACACATGGCCTCGGATATCTGCCGGTCCTGCTGCCGCATCCGCTTCTACGGAAAAGGGCCAGAACGCATGGGCCTGAACCGCGCTGCAAAGCAATCCCGCACCACAATAAAGAAAATCACGTCGGCTAATTTTTTTCATGACGCACAACCATAACCATTAAACTGCAAAGCTTAAGCCCGATCAAACCGGCTCCAGCCCAGATGATCCCGCAATAGGGGATCAATACGACGTTTGTGACCAGGGTTCCACATGCGGCTCCGATAAGATCGGCAGAAAAGGTTTGGGTCACTGCCGGGGCGTCTGACCCCCGTAAATAAAGAGCAACCGGAAACTGAAAACCACAGATCAGCGAAATCACAAAACCGAAAACAAGAAAAAAAGCCACCGGCAGATGATACCCGCCCTGTTGCATAATGATAATCAACAGACCCATCAGGACAATCAGCAGACCGTCGGCAACTGCCAGGGTCTGTTTGCTTCTGTAACGAAGTCTATCGCCGAACCAGGCACCGGGCAAAAGGCCGGCAAGGAAAACGGTGACAATCATACCGATTTGCAGATAAATATAACCGAAGAAAATTTGAAATGCAAATATTACCAGGATTTCGCTCCCCATTACCGTGAACCCTGTGGAGAAAAGAACAAACTCTTCGGCACTAATGCGTATCAGGTAGATCAGACTGAGTATCGCCAAAACTGCGATGAAACCGGTTGGTGAAGTGGAAAATTTTGCAAACCACTGCGTAAACATCAAACGCATCAACTGGGGAAAATAATCTCTGTTTTTAGGTGCCGTCGGATCGATAAGGGCATTTAAGCGCTGGATCCTTTCAGGGGTCAGGTTTCCGTAATAATACCCTCTGATATAGCGGGTAGAGATGCCTTTTTTGTCCAGAAGTGCCGGAATATCGGTGCTCAGGGGTTGAGAACTGCACAGGAAAAATATCTTTTGACCCGGCAGTAGCAGCACATTGTCAAAATAGTCGGTTATGGTATTATACAGTGAGGAAAGCTTCCGGCGCTGCGGTTCGGCCAGGTAGTTATCGTACCCGTTCATTGAAAAGCTCAGAACCCCATGACTTGACAGGTGACGTCTGGCCAAGGCAAAAAATCTGTCTGTAAAAAATCGGTTGAGTTGAAATGTATCGGGTTCACTCAGATTGACAATTATAGCGTCGTAGATTTTATCAGAACCTGCCAGAAAGGCCCGGCCATCCTGATGAATGACATTCAGACCGGAAATTTTTTTTATCAAGCCGAACCTGAATTGAACATTTGCAATCTGTGGGTCGAGTTCCACATAATCCACCGAGGCCGGCGCATACTTTTCCAATTCGACCATCATACCGCTTTGGGCAGAAATCAGAAGAATATTATTTACCTGATGTAATTGAGCCAACGGATAATGGATGGTCTCTTCGGCTATGCTCAGATTTTGATTTCCATACAGCGGGTTGCCGCTTACAAACAGCGTAAACTGATCCCGGTCTTGCTGAACTTGAATCCTGCCGTAACGAGATTCGCTGTAAAAAACCAGTTTGCCTTCCCAAGGGTTGAGAGATGCGGGTTCCAGTACAATACCGACAGCCAGGATGGCAACCGTTACACCCGTCCCCAAATAAACCGCGGGATGATGCCGGGAAGAGACACGAAACAGGAGGAAGGTTGACAGCACCAGCGGTAAATTTGCTAAACATACGGCCTGTAAAGGGGTAACCAGAAAAACAAGGGCAAAGGAAAACAGGGCGCCGCCGGACACATCTCCGAGATTGTCAATGATATATATACGGGTACCCGGATAATCCGGATTTTCGGTTCTTATGACAAAAAGGCTGTAAGGGAGGACAAAACCGAGCACAAGGCAATAGGGCGCAATGGTAAAAAAGGTAAAGGCCAGGGTGGGATAAAATCCCACCGAGCTTCCGTGAATAAAAAAAACATCACGAACCTGGCGAATAATCAGAATTTGAACAGCAGGAAGGCCTGCCAGAACAAATGAGAGCCAGCCCAGACGATTGATGGTGGCCTTCCACCACCGCCTTGTGACCCATCGGGCCAGGAGAGTGCCGATCCCGCCAAGGATCAGCCAGTTGAAAAGAATCAGGGCAATGACGAACTCATTGCCCTGGAATTGTGCTAAAAATTCACGAATGACCAATAACTGGGTCACCACAGAGGAAATGCCCGTGGCAATGACCACCCGTGTTATGGCACGTTCATTTTTCCTCTTCAAAATATTGAACCTGATAGGTCAAAATTTCAAGACGGCTTTTTTCCCAGTCATCGCCAGGCAGGCCGGCTTTCATGCAAAGATGGGAAAGAAACTGCTCAGGCCGGGGCAATTGCTCCCAGACCTGGGGCAAAAAAGTGGCGCTTGCCGACTCCTTTCTAAGGATAACGCCGTCCACATGGACCCGGAGTTTGGAAAGTAAATCTTTACTGTCCCCATATTCCAGGCGCTTTGGCTCGGTAAGGATACTGATCTCGATATCCACCTGATCGAGCTCATGGGCTTTCAACTGGGAGAAACGGGGATCATGGAAAGCGGCATTGATGGCGTTGCGCTTTATTCCGGCCAGAATGGATTCGGTGGCATCCAGATTGCCGATACACCCTCGGAGCTGTTTGTTGATGGTCAGGGTTACAAAGGTGCCTCTGTGGTCCTGAAACGCACTGTCGGCCAGGGTCTGGGGATCAACGGAGATCGATTTTTTACCCAACTTTTCCGAAATGGCCTGCCGGGCCAGCTTTATCAGTGCTTGTCCCTGATTTTTTTTCAAAGGCTGAGAGGAATCACTTGTGTTTTGCATGGATAAACCTCCATAAAAAGCGATGGCCGCATAGCCGACAACCCTCGAGTGGTCTCCTGCCGTGTCTCCGCTGTTTGAATAGTGGAGAAGCATGGGTTGCCATCCGTGTCGGCGAGCCATATTTATCACAACCAGAATCGGTATTCTGCCGCAGGCTGCATTTTCGCGTGTCCGCAGTTTACCGGCGTTAAGATCCAATATCATATTTATGGTTTCCCGGTCTCGGGCCACCGCCTCCGGGTACGAAAGATAGTGGGACAAATCCGAACTGGCCACCACCAGCGTGTTTTGATCCATTAAAGGGTCGAGCGCCGCCGAAACCCGGTCCGCAAGACCACTATCATGACCCAGGACAATGGGTATGAGTTCAAAATTTTTGAGAAAATATTGAAGAAACGGGAGGACCACTTCCACGGAATGCTCAAGCCGGTCGGAAGCGGGAATTGCTTGAAACAGGTATTCATTGCCACGCAGCGTTGTCGCATCTTGGTTCAATGGAATCCGGCCCAGAGGCGTTTCATAGGCGGTCACATTGCTGATGGCACCGCCGGTGAACCCCACGCGATGATCCGGCGCCAAAACGATGACTCTTTTGAACTGGTTTTCCTCTAATACCAGCGAGATATGCGCTGCCGTCACCCCTGAATACATATAACCGGCATGGGGCATAATCAAAGCTCTGAGGGAGGTATTAGGGGGAGGATTAATATGGCTCTGTTTGACCCCGCTAATGAGGTGTTTAATTAAAGCCGTTAACTCGGCATGTGTTTCAGGATAAAAACTGCCGGCATATGCAGGTTTGCGGATTTCATCGGCAGTTGCCGCGCTAACCTGGGAGAAAGTCGCCAGGCAGAGCGCAAAAAGAATCGTAAAAATCAGGCTGGAAATTCGCTTCATGTCAGGGTCCGCTATTTTCATAAGTTAAGCAAATGGACCTTTGAATTTTAAATTTAATACAGAATTTTATCAAGTATTATCTTGTGCCTGGTATGCAACCCATCCTTCTCTGCCGCGAATCTTTCCAGGCACAAGGTTAGCATAGTCTGTGGGTATTTGTTCCTGTAGAAATGTTCCCAGAGGGATAAAGGATATTTTTCTTGACAGGGCTGTCTTTAAAAAGTGTTCGAACATTTCGGCACAGAATATCCCCTCGACTTCTGCATGAATCGTCAGGACATTCAATTTCTCCGGTCTCATCAGAGACAATATATATTCATTGTAGTTGCTGTCCGACACTCCTTTTCTTCCGATTACTTCATCATAGGTAGGCAATGTCACGGGAATCTGGGGTTGAGAGAGTTTCTTCCCATCAACCAGGGGGAGAAAAATACTTTCGCCCCTGCAATCACTGTTATAAACAAAAGGGAATTTCTCTTTTTCCATTAGTACAAGGTCATTGCATTTCCATGCCGGGGAAGCCGAGCAAACCGGAGTTTTGCCGAGAATAGGTGCAAGCTGATCAACCCCTTTGCGCAGGTGATGTCTTATGGCCTGCTGATCCATCCTGTCGATGTGGACCTGCCAGGCGTGATGATCCCAGGCGTGCAAACCGATTTCGTGACCCTGGTTCGCGGCGGAACGTATTATATGGGCCAGTCTTTTTCCGATAACCGGCCCCGGAAGAAAAGTCCCTTTAAGCAGAATATCCCAGCCATACAAGCTTGCCGCTTTTGAGCGCAGCATTTTTTTAAAAAAAGAGGGGCGCAGCAGACGCCACAGGTGACGCCCCATATTATCCGGACCAACGGAAAAAAAGAATGATGCCCGTATAGAGTATCTGGCAAGAATCCTGCACAAATTCGGCACACCAATTTTGGTGCCCCTGAATGTGTCAACGTCAATACGTAAACCTGTTTTCATAAATTCCAAATCTCAAGCATCAAATTCCAAACAAACCCGCCTGTCAAGCAAGGCACGATCGGGCAGGCACTAACTACACGTCACAGGGTCGGGTGGTGCCGCATTCTCCTGTCCGGATCGCTTCTTTTAGAAAGAAATCAAGGGTTTCTTCAACCGATTGCTCGATATTTATCTTGGGTTCCCAGTTTAAAAGACGTCGGGCATTATCGATACAAGGTTTTCTGTGTTTTACATCCTCATAACCTGACCCGTAAAAAGTTTTGCTTTCCACCTTGCTGACCCCTGCAAAGGGAGGGAATTCTTTGCATAAAGAATGTTGATGAAACTTTTTCACTAGAATGTCAGCCAGGTCCTTGATGCTCGCTTCATTGTCCGGATTTCCGATGTTGATAATCTTGCCGTCGCAACAACCGTTCGGGTTTTCAATAATCCTGTACAGACATTCAACACCATCTTTTACATCGGTAAAACATCGTTTTTGGCTGCCGCCGTCAACGAGCTGAATCGGAGTCCCATCGGTAAGATTTAAAATCAACTGAGTGATGGCACGAGAACTACCGATGCGGGCGGATGCCAGGCTGTCAAGCCGTGGGCCGATCCAGTTAAAAGGCCTGAATAGAGTAAACTGCAACCCCTGTGTTGCGCCATAGGCCCAGATGACCCTGTCAAGTAATTGTTTGCAGCAGGAATAAATCCAGCGCTGGTTTCGGATGGGGCCCAATACTAATTGCGAGTTTTCTTCATTGAATTTCGGATCATTGCACATTCCATATACTTCCGAAGTAGAAGGGAACAGTATTCTTTTGCCGTATTTGACACAGTAGCGGACAATATGCAGGTTTTCTTCAAAATCGAGTTCGAATACCTTCAAAGGGTTACGGGTGTATTCAACAGGGGTTGCAATGGCAACAAGAGGAAGAACGATATCGCACTTTCTTACATGATATTCTATCCATTCACGATGGATGGAAATATCCCCTTCGGAAAAATGGAACCCCGGCACGCCCACGAAACGCTGAATGGAATATGCCCCTAAGTCCATACCGTGAACTTCATATTTTCCACTATCTAAAAGCCGTTCAGTAAGATGGTTGCCTATGAATCCGTCAACCCCAAGGATAAGCACCTGTTTTTTTCTTGCCGTTTCAACCCGGCTCCCTTTATGTTTGCCAAATTTCATGCCCGCAACAAGGTGCATTTCTTCAGCAAGCTGTAAACCGCTCATGAATATTCCGCCTTCGAACTGGCCAAAATCAACCTGTATGGCGCCTTTGCCGCAGGCAATCACTAATGGAGCCGTAGAAAGAATGGTACCCGGTCTTTGGCTGTTTCCTTGTGCCACGCTAACGGACCAGAATATACATTTTCGGTTCCCCAAATAGCTGAAAGCCCCGGGGTATGGCCGGGATACAGCCCTCACCAGACTCCTTATTGCAACGGCATCCTGATTCCAGTCGATTTCACCGTCCTTGGCGCTGCGGGCTCCAAAATAAGAAGCCTTAGAATGATCCTGAGGAATGCGGGCAGTCGTTCCTTCCCGTAACTTCGGTAGAATTTCGTTTAATACCTCGGTTGCGGTTTTTGCGGCTTTTTCATGAAGGGTGTGTGCGTTATCCGTATCGGATATCGCAATTTTTTTCTGACATACGATATCGCCGTCATCGGCCCGAGGAGTCATGAAATGAAGGGTTATTCCGGTTTCGGTCTCACCGTTGACCAGCACCCAGTTGAGGGGGCATCGCCCGCGGTATTTGGGCAAAAAAGAACCGTGCAGATTCAAGCAGCCTGAAGAAGGAATATCCAGAATTTCTGAAGAGACCATATTACGGTAGTAAAATGAAAAAAGAATCTCCGGATCTAATTCAATAATTTTCTGTATCCATAAAGGATGATTTATGTCTTCGGGCGCGAAAACCGGAATTCCATGACCTGAAGCAAGTTCGGCCACCGAGTTAAACCAGATATTTTCATTTGGGTTGTCATTATGTGTAAAAACTGCCGCAATTTCATATCCGTTTTTAAGCAGTGCTTCAATTCCGATACACCCGATGTTGTGGTATGCTAATACGATCGCTTTCATTGTTATCCTTTGCGTGTTTGTGCCTTGATGGCAGATGATTTGGGAGCATTACCGATTTGTTAAAATGGTTTTCACCCATTAACTTATTCATTTTTTGAGCGAAAGCCTTGCAATCAGGTTTCAGGTGTCAGGAGTAAGAAACGAATTAGCTGATACCTGAAACCTGACACCTGAAACCAAAACTTGGATAGCAATTAACAAACTGGTAATGCACCCGATGATTTTTAATGATCTTCAGGTCAAAGACTTACCGGCCGGAGTTCTGGTTATCCGGGTAAGTTTTTTTTGACTCAAAGTTGCTTTTGCCGGTAACCCGTTGCACAAAGTAACGGGGACGGGCTCTGACATCATAGTAAATTCTACCGATATATTCTCCAAGCAGCCCCATTCCGACAAACTGAGCACCCACAAAAATAAATAATATCGCAAAAAGCGTAAAAACACCTTCTGCCGCCCATTGGGCTCCGTAAATGACACGCATGATTAAAAGGAAAAAACCAAAACCGATTCCTGCTAAAGAGACAATTCCTCCCAGTATACTAAGAAGACGAAGTGGAAAGGTTGTCATACTGGTTAACAGATCAAATTGCAGCATCACGAGCTTCATAAAATTGTATTTCGATTCCCCCTGTCTGCGTGCGTCATGTTTTACTTCTATTTCTGTGGTGGTACGGGCAAAACTATTGGCAAGAATCGGAATAAACGTGCTATGCTCCTTGCACATCAGCATAGCATCAACAATATGACGGCGATAGGCCCGTAACATGCAGCCATAGTCATGCATCATCACACCGGTCGATTTCTGTACCGCTTTGTTAATAATGGCAGAAGCTATCTTTCGAAAGAGAGTATCCTTTCTGTGCATTCTTACGCTTCCCACCACGTCACAACCTTTGTCCACACATTCGACCAGCCTTGGTATTTCCTCGGGCGGGTTTTGCAGGTCAGCATCAAGTGTAACAACAATATCACCCCTGGACTCTTTAAATCCGGCCATTACCGCCGCGTGTTGGCCGTAATTACGGTTTAAACATACACCGATTACCTTTCCTGGATTTTCTCGAGCTGTCCGGGCGATGATTTCCGCCGACCGGTCAGAGCTCCCGTCATCAACCAGGATGATTTCGAATGACTTATCCATCTTGTTACAGGCATCGAGGCATCGATCCAGAAGCTCTTTAAGATTGCCTTCTTCGTTGAATACCGGAATTACAATAGAAATATCCGTTGTCATGGTTTAACTCAAAACCTCCTTTATGGCCTCGATCACCGAATCAATATCCTTTTCAGTCATGTCCGGAAACAGAGGCAACGATACGATCCTGTCTGAATTCCATTCGGTATTGGGCAACATTCCTCGACGGGTTTGCATGGCCTCGGTGTAATATTTTTGGAGATGGACGGCACGAAAATGAATTCCAGTACCGATATTTCGACCCTTTAACTCTCGCATGAATTCATCGCGATCCATTCCCGCTTTTTCGATATCCAGGCGGACAATGAACAGATGCCAGGAATGTTTCATTTCATAGCACGGAATGCCAAGGGGTAATATTTCGTGGATTCCGGATATCTTTTCCAGGTATAGTGAGGCCAATTCCGAACGTTTCCGATTGAACTCTTGAAGTCGCGACAACTGTCCCAAACCCAGTACCGCTGAGATGTCGGTCATATTATATTTGTAGCCGGGCTCCAGCACTTCCGCCTGGGGAGACCGACTCTGGGTGTGTCGATCATAAGCATCCACACCCAGGCCGTGAAATTTTAATTGTCGCACCCGGTTAATGAGCTTCTCATCATCCGAACAGAACATTCCGCCTTCGCCGGTGGTAATATTCTTAATGGGATGGAAGGAAAAAATAGACGTGCCCTGCCGGCCCACCCGTTTTCCCTTGTATTCCGTACCGATAGCGTGAGCGGCATCTTCGGCAATAAAGATGTCCTGATCCGAACATGCGGATACGGTTTTGCGGATGATATCCATGTCGGCCGCGGCGCCGGCAAAGTGAACCGGTATGATGAGCCGGGTTCTCGGGGTGATTTTCCCTTCCAGCGATTCGGCCCTCATCATCAAAGTTTCCCTGTCGATATCCACAAACACCGGCGTGGCTCCGGCCAGAACGGTTAGGTTTACCGTGGACACCCAGGTCATTGACGGGGTGATGACCTCATCGCCCGGTCCGATGTCCAACGCCTTGAGCAACAGGTGCATTCCGCCGGTCGCTGAACATAGGCCTACGGCACCGGCGCAGCCGGTATAGTCGCAAAACTTTTGCTCGAATTGGGCACTTTTCTTTCCGGTGGTTATCCATCCGGAGGTTAATACCTCGATGACCGCATCTATTTCTTGCCGGCTGATGGACGGGCGCGAAAATGGTAAAAATTCACTGCGCATAGTCAACGTTTCCTGTCTGGTTCAATTTCCTTTTACCCAATATGTTTTTCGTTTTCGGTTAGTTTTATTGGGATGATTTTCGCCGATGATACGGTAAGGCGATTTTAGCTGCTCCAGTTGAGCTAATTTTCTGTCAGGGACAATAATGCTGTTGTACTCCGGATCCATACCGGCCATAATTTTGCGCAGCCGGTCCGGGTTCCTTATCTGGGGTACGGACCAGTCGCAATAATAATAAAAGTACGCACGCATGGTCTCACTGAAATCCAGGCCCGCGACTCTCGGTCTTTGCTCGGCAGGAATTTGTGCGTAAAATTCGGTGACCGTTTTTTGCATGCTCTTTTCAAGATCAACGGCTTTGACCGGTCCCAGAAAAATGGAAATCCATACCATGACTGTTGCTGCAGCAACATGGACAAAAAGGGACATCCTGCCCGGCCGGAAGGCCAGAAACAGGCATATCGCCAAACCTATTCCGGCGATTAGGTTCTTCCAGGAAAATACCGCCATGAATGATAGGGCTTGGGGCGGTATCTTCATAGCCAGGAGACCGGATACCAAAGGAAAGCCGATCAACACAACAAGAATTAACACAGATAAACCGATCCAGCAAATAAAAAACACCCGGCACCATTTGGGGAGAAGCTTTTTGAAAACATCGGCTCCCATAATCGCAAATGCGGGCAGAGCCGGTGTCAGGTAAACCGCTCGTTTGGTGACCGACAAGGTTAGCAACATTAGGGTTCCAAAACCCCAGACCAGAAGAAACACCCGAATAGCAGAGGCAGAGCGTTGTTTGAATAGGTCCCTGAAAAAAAACCATACCCAGAGGAAAATAACCGAAATCCATGGAATCCCATACATGGCAAGGGCGATGAGATAATAATACCATTTTCCCGGCTGCAGGTGGCTGAATTCCTGTGATGTACCGAGAAGCCTTCCCACCTGATTTCCCCACAGCCATATATTCCACAGGTCGGCTCCGCCTTTTAAGCGAAAGAGCGCCATCCATGATCCCGTTAAAATTACGAACAGGAGGACACCAACACCATGAACCCCCGCGTAAAACTGCGGTTTTCCCTGTCCCCGGATCCTTTTGATCCCCCAGGGTATTGCCAGGCCCAACCATCCCATGCCAATCACCACCGGACCGATAAATCCCTTAACAAGGAATGCCCCGGCCGTAAATAAACCGGCCGGAAGACAGTACCAGCGCCGGTCTGCAACATATACTTCGGCAAAACACCAGATCGCAGCGGCCACAAAAAAGGCAAGTGACGGGTCAACTCTAATCCGGTGAAAGTTATCGATAAAACCGGGCATGGTTGCCAGAATAACCGCTGACGGCAGGGCGAGCGTCATCCCGCCGAGGCGTCTTGCCAGAAGAAACGTGACTGCCAGCGTACCCAAGGCCATAAGCGCCGATAACAGTCTGATAGCCCCGGTATTTCCGATAGTTGTGCCAAAAATGCGCGTTAACCCGGCCGCTAAGGCAAAATGCAGCGGCGGCTTCTCTATAAACGGTTCTCCGGCCAGATAAGGTATAATAAAGTTGCCGTTACGGCTCATCTCCAGGGATATGGCAGCGACTCTGGGTTCGTCGGGAGTCCATAGATCGCGATGAACTATACCTGTAAAGCATAGAGCGATGCATGCAAAAATTAAAACAGCATATTGTATATTTTCCTGGCTGTTTTTGTTTATAACAGGGGAAGAAATATGGCTTTTCATTTTTTTACTAATATGGCTTAATAATCTGAGGATTTGTTTACTTTTACATTGAAAACCTGGTCCTTTGGGCCATGATTCTTTACTCCTTGATATTTCGGTAAACCAGGCCGTTAAATAACTAGGGCTTACATTGCCGGCATAAAACGGTTTCGATGTTTGCTTTAGGCTTTGCCACCCGCTGTCGTGGTGACTGTTGTTTTCTTAAACGATAAAGATGACATTAACAATAATAAAAAAATTAATTTTTTTTAACTTTAAAATTAATTCGTTGTCATATATGAGCCCGTTGAAAAAGACCGGCAGAAGCGGATAGATCATCTCGGTTGAAAGGTCGGTGATAAAACTGATGAGGCCGAAGGCGAATACATTGCCCTGAAAAACCTGTTTCCATTGCGATAAGCCTCTACCATAGCTTTTCATGATGTAGCCATTTCCCGACACCGAGGAAGGCAGACCGTCACCCGTGTCCAAATCCCTGGTTTGCTCTCAAATTTTACCTTCCCTTTGTGAAGTTCGACGATTCTCTTCACGATGGCCAGACCCAAGCCGGAGCCGCCGTGCTTAATTGACCTGGACTTTTCGACCCGGTAAAACTGTTCGAAGACCTTGTCGATTTCAGCCTCGGCAACGCCCGGGCCCGTGTTGGTTACGGTTATCATCAGTTCGGCAGAGGATTGGTTCCCAATAACCTCTACCCGTCCACCATCCATGTTATACTTGATGGAATTGTCCAGAATATTTGAAAACACGCGGTTCAGCTTTTCTGCATCTCCATGAATAACGAGCCGGTTGGGAAGGCGGATGTCGATGGTGATGTTGTGAGCATTAGCCAAAAATTGATATTCCGCTGCCAGGGATGACAATAGTTCGGTTATATGAACCGGCTTTGGATCGATACTGGTTAACATTTCGAGGGATGATAAATTCAATAGATCTTTAACCAATCGCTCCATGCGCAACACCTGATTTTTTAATCGGAAAAGGTTCTCTTCTGCAAAGGACGGCAAATTTCCCCCGTCATAGGTACAAATTTCATCAATAGCCAGCCGCATGGTGGTCAGCGGCGTTTTTAATTCATGAGATGTATCGAACAGAAAAGCTCTCTGCTTCGAGAAAGAATATTGCAGCCGGTCCAGCATCTGGTTGATGGTTCTTGCAAGTTCATTGAATTCATCCCGTCCTTCCCCTGCCGGTATCCTCTGGTCAAGATTCTTTTCACTGATATCCCGAGCCAAATCTTTCATTGCACCAATCGGCTGTAAGATCTTTCCGGCCATGAAACGGCTTATGGCGATCAAAGCCAGGGTGGAAAAAGTAAGCCCGGAGACAATACCTAAAACCAGTTCCCATATTTCCTCTTCCAATTCTTGCATGGGCCGTGCAATCTGCACGATGAGTCTCCTCCCTTCCAATGTAAGCAGGAAGGCCTTGACCCGAAAAGTCATGTCCTGGCTGTCGTCCGGTTCAAGGTTGATTAGTCCGGGCGGGATGGCAACCCTGGTAATAGCACTGGAACCCGGATCTACCGGAGAAAGCTTTACCGATTTTGCCAGGCTGGACTGGTAAAGCATCCTGTTGGTGTTTTGCTCGTGAATCTCGATCCAATACGTATACATTTCATGAGCAGCAGAATCGAAAGGCGCTGATTCCGATCCTCTTTGTTT
>Ga0315535_1000724_pt1 | contig 22924 bp, 19 predicted proteins | sample SalMarSW160220MG_2_FD_203092 | JGI IMG/M metagenome (GOLD analysis project Ga0315535, IMG submission 203092) | Salt marsh sediment microbial communities from the Plum Island Ecosystem LTER, Massachusetts, United States - Salt Marsh Sediment SW1602-20 ... | reverse complement strand
GTTGTGATCAAGACCTTCTCGATCAACGGTATCTCCAAGGACGAGGCCTCCGGAATCGCAGGCAAGTTCTGCGTGGATGTCTCGAAGTCCAAGAAAATCGATCTGATTTGCGCAGAGGATCTCGTGAATCTTTTCGAACACAAAGAAGACATGATCAGGTTCGGCGCCTGCAACGAGAAGGACTGCCTGGCGGAGATGAGCGCCATGCTCAAGGCCGACTTCTTGATCGTGAGTTCGATCAGTAAGGTCGGCGAGACGTTCATCTTCAACGTAAACCTGGTCGATGGAGCCAGCGGCGCCGTCAAGACCCGCTTTTCCGAGAACGTGTCTTCGGGCAAAGTGGAAGATCTGCTGGTGGCGGCGGACAACCTGGCCGTCAAGCTGATAGCCGAATTTTAAATTCTAATTCTATTGTCCGGCCGTGGCCGGGTCGGGGGATGAAAGTCCGTGGCCCTGGACGCCCCCGAGCACCGCCGGGTCGGCGGTGCCGGCGATTCCCAGCCCCTGGCTGCCCCATATCAAACCGGCAGGGATCGGATCGACGCTGGCCGTGCGGCTGCCGGCCGGCCCGAATAGCATCTGCCGGGACAAAATATCGCCCTCGACTCCGGAGAGAGTCTGCAGTCCGTTGCGCAAGGCTGTTCGGCCTTGCTCGACTTCCGCTTGCAACTGGGCCGCAACTTGGCTATCGAGGCGGATCTTGAAATCAAGCAGGTCGGTCGAGGCCGGGCAGGCGGGGTTTCCGCGCCCGCGTCCCAGGTTGTCCGAATACTGCCTTCTGTCTCGGCGACCCTGCATCTGGTAGATCACTGAAAGCGCCCGGTTGGGACAGGGATACTTTGCGTCCAACCCGACGGATTGCTCCAGGAGTTTCAGCGCCCCCGGATAGTCGTTGGCCATAAGCCGGCCCATTCCTCCCAGGTACAGCCCCAAGGCGCCGGAGTTACGTGTGGCGAAACTTCCAAACAGCGATCGTTCCCGTTCGTTTGGCAACACGCCCACGTTACCCAGAAGCTTATTGAGCACATTTCTCTCGAGTTCGAAGATCTGCTTGGAATCGCCCTCGGTCTTGAAATCACTCAGCAGAGAGAAAGGTTCGGGATCGAATAGTTTGATATCGACCCGAACCTCTTCCTCGAAGCCCTTCAGAAAACGCCCTTGAACGACCAATCCGGCGCCGAGCGCCCTGCCGATCTCCTTGGCGGCGGCGTCATGATCGGCAACCTTCCAGTTTATCTCCCGCAGACGCATGGCTTCGAGCGCCTTGTCCGGGCCGATCACCCATACCAGGTCGAGTTTGGCAAGGTCACAAGCCAGCATGCGCGCCAGTGTGTTTCCGAGAAGCACGTAATCCGGGTATTCTTCGGGAACATCGAAGGGTAAAACCAGCAAGGGCCTCGGAAGACCATCCCGATCCAGCAGGCCCTTTTCGCGAAAATCATCGATGCGTTCCTCGACGGCCTCCCTGGTAAGCGCCGAACGGGAATTGCTCATTCGCGCAAGGTGAGTCTTGAAGACACCTGTCAGCCGGTCGTTGGGATATTGTTTGACCAACTCATCGAAGCTGGCCATGGCTCGCGCCTGCCAGCCGAGGTGTTCGCGGGTGATTGCCAGGTAGCGCCGAGAGATGCGATCTGAAGGCTGCAATTCGACGGCTTTTGTTAAATGCTTCTCGGCCAAAGCCTCATCGCCGAGATCCAGGTAGCTCAGGCCCAGGGCCCGCAGGGCCTGGACGTCTTCGGGATGCGCCTTGACCGCCTCGGAAAGAAGGCGCGCGGCGGCCATGTGCTTGCCCTGACGGGCGAGTTGCATCCCGGTGTAAGCAGGCGTGCAACCGGACAACCAGGCAGCGACGAACACAAAGGCTAGAATGTTGCTACTTGCGTATCGCATGACGGGCTCGCTCAGAAAATCATCTGGAAACGGACCTTGAAGAAATTGCCCTGGACAAGGTCGGATTCCCCGTCACGGTTAAAGTCCGGTGCGCCGTTGGCGTCGAGTTTCTTGGCGTCATTGACGATCCACATCTCGACGTCGACGTTGAAACCGCGGGTGATCGACTGGCGATAGCCGAAGACCAGTTCGCGCACTATTCCCTGTTCTCCGATTCCCCAGGCGTTTTGGGCCTCGATCTTGCGATCGAGGTAGCCGTAAGAGATAAACGGCCCGCCGCCGGCGCCGATATTCAGCTGCTGGTAAAGCTCGATCCACCAGCCGAAGGGCTTGCGCTCGCCCAGGAAAGGCTGCGGGTTCTCTGGGTTATTGGGATCGTCGAATCCCGCGTCATCAAGATCGCCAATCACCACTTCTGCGTAAAGCTCGGTGTCGCCGAGGAAAGAGCCGGCGCTTTTTTTCCAGATGACTCCGAAATCGAAGCCGTAGTCTTTCCGGCGCAGGTTGTATTTCTCATGGAAGTTGATCCTGTGAAAATTATCAGAGGCGTCGTAGTACCCGGCGTTCTCGTAGCTGTCGATCCTCAGGCTGTCCTCGCCGTACATGAAAGAAGCGCCCATGCCGATGATTCCGAACTTGTCGATGTGGAAGGCCAACCCGACCCGCCCCGAGTATAGAAACAGGGTGTCATCGGGATTGCGTTCCATGACAGCGATCGACGGCAGGATGTGGAAGTTGCCCGCCGCAAGATCGAAATCGATTCTTAGCCCGTCGCCGCGGAAGCGGCGATAGTCGGTGGCCTGCAAGTGGTACTCGGGAAAATCGGTGAAGCGCCCTCCGAATGGGTTGCGCACTCGCCCAATCGAGAACTGGACGAAATCGAGCTTGTAGTAGCCCCAGCCTTCGAGCAGGGCCGGGGTCGAGAATGTATCCGGTTCGGATCCTGCTCCGGTGGCCAAGAGAGCCCCGTGGAAGCCGGCCGACTCGCCGCCGAAGCTGCTGTCGAAAACAAGAGTCAGCTCTTCGAAGCCGAGCTGCAGGGTTTTACTGGGTTCATCGGCCTGGCGGGAGGGAAAAGAGCGCCTGAAACTGGCCGGGAACTTGTGGAACAGCTTCGAGTCCGAGGCGATGAAGGCGAACTCGCAGACTCCCATCAGCCGCAGGTTCACCGGCGACAATATCGGCGAAAGAATCGTCTCGGTTTCCGGTTCGGGCACCGTGTCGGCAAGCGCGGCCGTGGTTGACAACAGCAGGGTCGCTAGAGCAAGCGCGAATTTTCTAATCATGGTCGATATCTCCGTGAATTCAAGTTGAAATCAGAACTGCGATCATTCATAACCGGTGCCGCGCGGGGGCTGCAGCGTTTTTCCAAGCTGGCCGGCGGCGCTCGATCCGAATAACGGCTCACCGCCGTCTACTTTCAGCGTCGTACCGGTAATGAAGCCGGCCGCCGGTGAAAGCAAGAACACGACGGCCGCGGCGACTTCGCGGGGAGTACCCAACCTGCCCAGCGGGATGTAGCCGACCGAATCCAGAAAAGTCTTTCTGAACTCCGGTGCATAATTGTCGACACCGCTCGACAAAATCACTCCCGGCGCAACGGCGTTGACCCTGACTCCCAGTGGTGCCCACTCGAAGGCCAGGCTCATGGTCAGGTTGGCGACACCGGCCCGCGAGGCCCCGGTGTGAGACATCATCGGAAAACCGTTCGAGATCTGAGCAATGATATTGACGATCGAACAGGGATTGCCGGTGGATACACATCTTGCGACCACTGCCTTTGACATCATGAATGTGCCGGTCAGGTTTGTCTCGATCACCGCATCCCAGCCCTTCCTGGACATGCTCAAGGCGGGTGAGGGGAACTGACCACCAGCGTTGTTGACAAGTGCATCGACGTGTTCGAAGCGCTCGAAGACGTCTGACAACGCGTTGTCGATCGATTGCTGTTGACGGATATCGCAGGCAATCGTCATAACCCGGCCGGGAGCGTCGATCTGCTCGAGTGCTTGCCGCCCGGCCGTCAGATTTGCTTCGTTTCGGCTGGCAATTACGAGATCGGCACCCAGAAGACGCAGTTCGGCGGCGATGGCCAGGCCGATGCCCGTACCCCCGCCCGTCACCAGTGCCAGCTTGCCGGAAAAGAGCCCCTGGCTGTAGATCGATGGATCGCGGAACATGTCTTCCCCTGTGGCATCAGATGTCGATCTGCCTGGAAATTACCTCGTTCATTACTTCGCGCGTTCCGCCGCCGATGTGATAGAGGCGGATGTCGCGGTACAACCGCTCGACCAGGAACTCGCGCATCCAGCCGTACCCGCCGTGCAACTGGAGTGCCTGGTCGATGACTCGCATGGCCATGTCCACGGCTGCGTTCTTTGCCATGGCCACCTCTTTGATAAGAGCCTGGCCGGCCGCGACACGGCTGGCCAGAGCGTAGACATAGGTACGGCAAACATCTATGCCGGTGGCCATCTCGGCCAGCTTGTGGCGGTTGACTTGAAACTTTGAAATCGGGCGGCCGAAGACCTTCCTGTCTGCGGCATAGCCCGCGGCCTCTTCGAAGGCCATCTCGGCCATGCTGACCGCCTGGGCGGCCAACAGCAGGCGCTCGCCCGCGAAGTTGCGCATCAGCACTGCAAAACCCTCGTCGAGGTCGCCAATCAGGTTGTCGGCCGGCACGCGCACATCATCGAAAATCAGCTCGGCGGTATCCGATGCGTGCCAGCCCATCTTGTCGAGTTCGCGTCCCACGCTGAAACCTGGAGTTCCTCTCTCTACCACAATGACCGAGATGCCCCCGGCACCCTCGCCACCCGTTCTGACAACCGTGGTGACCAGATCGGCCCGGGCCCCCGAGGTTATGAAAATTTTTGATCCGTTGATGACGAAATGATCACCCTCACGCACGGCCCGGGTTTTTATGCCGGCCACGTCCGATCCGGCGTCGGGCTCGGTGACGGCCAGGGCGGATATCCACTCGCCGGAAAGCACCCGCGGCAGCCAGCGTCGTTTCTGTCCTTTGCTCCCTGCATTGACAATCGGCGGCAGGGCAATGGCCAGCGAACCGAGGCCGGCGGCCAGGCCGGGAGAACCCGATCTTGTCAGTTCCTGACTGAGGACGACGGCATGAAGCATATCGCCGCCGCTGCCGCCGTACTTTTCGTCGAATCCCACACCCAAAAAGCCGGCCTTGGCCAGCTCGCGGTACAGCTCGCGCGGAAACGTCTTTGCTTTTTCCCAGTCGTCTACATGGGGCTTGATGTGCCGGCCGACAAAACGACGCAACTGTTCACGCAGCAGAAGGTGCTCATCAGAAAGGAAGACATCGTCTGCCAGGCACCCCATATACAGTTCCTCGTCTCAACGATGACCGGGCACTGCGCCGCGGGCAGGTCTAAAAAAAAGTGCCGAGGACAGGATTCGAACCTGCACATAGTTGCCTACACTAGACCCTGAATCTAGCGCGTCTACCAGTTCCGCCACCTCGGCACCGCAAAAAACGAAATACATCAAGCGGCGATGGGCGGCAAATTTAGAACGGGTGCGGGACAATAGTCAAGGCTTTTCAGGGGGAATTGGTGCTCGCTGTCGATGATGTTGTAGCATATGCTCGTGATTCGTATAGTGGCCATGGTGCTCGTTCTTATTTGCGGCTCTGTTTCGGTCGCAAGGCCCGGGGATGATTCCGACGAACGCGTCAAAGAGGCGCTCTGGCGCGGCCTCGAGTACATGATTCGCTCTGCCTCCGATCCCGACAACTTCGAGGAGTATGCCTCCGACTACCTGTTTTTCTTCGCCGATCTTTCACGGGTTCCCGACGCTTTAGTCGGCCTCCGGGCTAGGCAAGCGGGATTGAAGCTGGGTGAGATCTACCTCGAAAAATATTTTGATCTCGACGAGGCTGACGCAATCGTTGACGGTGCTTCGGCATTGTGGGCGCTGGATGCACTGGGTATGGATGTCGAGGCGCCGCAGGTGTTGCTGCGCCAGGCGGCGGGTCGCTTCGGGGCCGTCGATTACTGGGGATTCGATCCTGCAAGACGCGAGGCCCCGAATCTCGACCAGTTGATCGACCTGTTGATTGGGTTTCACTTTACCGATCGTATCGATGCAGGATTACCGGTCAGCTTCGCGGAGGCGCTGCTGTATGTTCCGTCAGTGGAGTACTCAGACAACCTGGAGATCGGCGGCGGGCGTTACGTCGACCAGAACAACCTGGTGACCCACCTGGTCTATACGCTTTCGGGCTATGCCTCCTGGCTGCTCGATCCGGCCCTGGTGCCGCGTGAACTGGATTACATCCGTGGATCCTTCCTGGCCGCCCTGATGTGGGCCGACCCGGAAACGCTTTCGGAATTTACAGACAGCCTGCGCCTGCTGGGCTACGGCGACGACGATCCGGATATTGCCGCGGGTAAAGAGCTGCTCCTTCAAATGCAGCGGCCTGACGGAAGCTGGCAACCTGAGAATCCCGAGGACGAATACGATCGTTATCACGCAACCTGGTGTGCCATGGATGCGCTTCGGGACTACTCTGCCATTGAGGTCGAGCGGGGACCGCAGGACGTCCAGACCCTTGAGCTACTCAGCCGCTGGGCCCGGCAATACGCGCAAGGTGCGCCAATCGATCCGATGCTGCCTGTCGCCCCCGACGAGAAATAGGTCTGGTCATCTCATGAGCAAGATGATCAGCAAGGGCAGGCTTCCGAAACACATGGCCAGTAGTCCGGGGCATCAGCCGCCTGGGTTCGTATCGCCCGCTTCATGGCTGCTTGGTACTGGTTTTTTTCTTGACGGGCTTCTTGGGCTGGGGAGCTTCATTGCTGGCCGGAACATTGATGACCGGTGAGGTATTACTGTTTCCGTCAATGGGCGATAGCTCTCCAACGTGCTCCACGTAAGCCCGGGTGCGCCCCTTGAACGACCAGGTCACGTTTCCGTTGTACTTCCAGCCCAGGTACTTCGATTCGCCTCCGGAAACTGTGGTTACCAAAAGAGTGTTTTCCTGGTTCCCGAAACCCAGTGCCTGGCCCCTTGGAGTTTTCTTGTCGCCGCGATCGGGATCAACTGGAATCCACCCATAGCCGGGCAAATATATCTCGACCCAACGATGGAAAACATTGTCTACGAAAGCGTCGTCCCCGCGGGTGACCACCCCGCCAACGTAACGCGCCGGAATTCCGGCCGCACGGCACAGCGCAATCAGCACAAAGGAATACTCGGAACAAGACCCGGTTCCTCTTTCGAGCAGCAGCGGAACAGGATCCCAACCGCCGGAAAGTTTGTAGTCCAGCTTTTCGAGTACGAACTGGTAAATCTTGCGGGCAATCCAATACGGATTGGTTTCACTACCAATGGCCAGCCTTACCGCACTTCTGACCGCCGGGTTATTCAAGCGGTATTTCGAATTGTTGGCCAGGTAATTCTTGCGGATCGACTTTGGTACGGTGCCAAGCGGCCGTACCTTGTCGGGCTGGATCCAGAAGCTGGTCCTGTACAGCTTGGTGTCCAACGACATGCTGAATTCGAGACTCTTGCCGGCCTGGATATCCGACCTGTGCAAATGAGCAACTTTTTGACTCCAGCGATTTGTAAAATAGTCGACATCGGGTGCAGAGAAGCAAGGACCTCTGATGATGTCCTGGTTGTAGCGCTTTTCCGGTACCGCGATGTAGAAGTCCGCCTGGCTGATCGGATCCGGTCCCTGGTTCTGGAAATGGATGGTGTAGTCGATTCGCAAACTCTTTTCTTCGAGACGCAAAACAGAAGCACCTTTGGTGACGTTGAGCACATAAATCTTGTGGCTCTGATAATCGACGTTCCACAAGTGCTTGCCGTCCCAGGCCAACCCGAAAGGCTGGGGTCCCGGGCTCTTGAGAATACCGATGACGTGGCCCTCGCGCGGGTCGATACGGTACAGTTCGTCTTTATCCCGGTCGGCCGCCCACAGGTACTTGCCGTCGAAGGTCAGCCCGGTCACCGCGTTGGCCGGTGCCGGGAACTTGCGCATCAGCGTACCGTCATCTGGATCGAGGCAATTGATGACGTCATCCTTGCCGGAAGCCAGGTACAAACACTCTCCATCCCAGGCCATGCCTCGCGGGGCCTTGATGCCCACCTTGAAAACCCGATCGACAATTCCCGTTTTGGGATCGAGCCGGAAAATCTCCAGTTCATCCCGATCGGCGATCCACAAGTGCCGCCCATCCCATGTCAGGCCGGTGGTTCGCAGACCGGGAGTGGGAAGTTCTCCCAGGACCTTGCCGCTGAGCGGGTCGATCCGGAAAAGTTTATTCGCCTTGCGGTCAGCTATCCATAACGATTTTCCGTCGAATGTTGCTCCCATGGGGCAGCATCCCGGTGAGCTGGTTTCTCCCAGGACATCTCCAGGCTGCAGCGCCCGGGCCTGGATTGGTAAAAAGACAATCGCCAACAGCAGAAAAAGACATCGCCGTATTCTAATCGTGTGCATGAGCGTCTTCCTCCGAAAGGCATTCTATCTTTTTTCCTTCGGCCGTCATAATGGATTCTTTAACCCCAGACCCGAGCGAATCACAGGCACAGCGTCACGGCCAGGTTGTCGGCGTCGACCCCGATGCAGACGTTGAAGGCGCACCGGTTGTCGCCCTCGCAGTACGAGTGCCGCATGTCTCATTTTATCAGCAAGATGACCACAAAGGGGAGGGCCCCAAAGAACATCGCCAGCAGTCCGAAAATCCGCTTGCGCGTGCGCCTCAAAGCGCCGGCCAGGCCCAGGCCGAAGGCCAGTATCGACCCCATCAGCAACGGCGCACCAGCGTAGATGAAATAAATTTCATTTCCGAAACCCTGTCCAGCCGGGATTGGATGGTTTTGACGCCAGGCGTGCATCAATAGAATATCTACAAGCAGTCCGACGGCGGCAACCATCGACAAAACGAACGCTCCGATTCCCAGCCTGGAGTGCTTGACAACCAGGGTCACGATTCGATCGCCTCCATTGGCGGGCTGAAGACCGCCTCGGATCAACCCGCATTCATCACTCGAGATCGGCTTCTTGCAGTTTTATGGTAGCTTAACCGGCCGGGATTGCAACGTCTATTCGGCTCACACAGATCGGTTCGGCTGCCTGCCGTGTTTCAGGAAAGTGCCGTCATTGTATTCCTGGAAAGCCAGGCGCAGCTCTTCTTGCGTGTTCATGACGATTGGTCCGCCCCAGGCCACCGGCTCTTTGATTGGTTTCCCGGCCACCAGTAACATGCTGGCGCCGTTTTCATCCGCTTCGCCCAGCAGAACATCGCCCTTGCCGAATATCACCTGTTGGTTGCGGCCGATCGCCGTCTTTTCGGAGCCAAAGAGTCCTGAACCTCGGTAGAGATAACAGAAAGCGTTGCGCGAGTCATCCAGGGCCAGTTCGAAGCCGGCATTCTTCTCTAAAGTGAGATCCAGGTATATAGGGTCCATGACGATGTCATGAACCGGTCCGGACACGCCGGATACTTTGCCGCATATGAGCTTGGCACTGACCCCGGCTCCCAGTTCAACACTTGCCAGTTCGGATGCAAGCACGTCCCGGTAGCGAGGCTCCATCATCTTGTGTCTCTTCGGCAAATTGGCCCAGAGTTGAAATCCTTCCAGCAGAGCCGCCCTCTGGGGCATCTCCTGGTGAACGATACCCGAGCCGGCCGTCATCCACTGCAGCTCTCCCGGTCCGATCACTCCCTTGTTGCCCAGGCTGTCGCCGTGCTCTAGCGTACCCGAAAGCATGTAGGTGATTGTCTCTATGCCCCGGTGAGGATGCCAGGGAAAACCCGCCAGGTAGTCTTCGGGATTCTCGGATCCAAAATGGTCCAGCAGCAGAAAAGGGTCCAGATCGACGTCGACTTCTCCGAATACCCGCATCAGGTTGACGCCTGCTCCTTCTCTTGTAGGCCTGGCTTTCCGGATGCCTATTACTTTTCGTATCTTGTTCATCCGACCTCCCTACAGCAATGAAACTGTGTACCTGAGTTCATTTGTCAACGCAGGAAAGCGGAAAACCGCGATTGCTATTTCGTCGACCGGGGTTTGAGTCGCGCCCTGAGTTCGCGAACCGAAGAGCATGCTTCTGTGTCGCCAATCCGACAGCTCTGATCGTAGAGGCTGAAGACCTTTTCCCAGACATCGCATTTTTCGCTGTTTCCGCAGGATCTGACGTAGTAGTCGGCAGCCAAGCGGTCGGATTGTTGCACGCCATTGCCGGATTCGTACAGCCGACCCAGTCTGTAGCAGGCCGGTAGATACGGGCCGTGGCAGGCCATTTCATAGTACCCGGCAGCCTTTGCGTAATCCTTCGCGATCTCGGTGCCGTGATCGTACATCTCGGCTATTTCAAAACATGAGTTTTCCTCGCCCGACTTGCAAAGTCGCGCGTACATGGCGACCGACAGCTGCACATTTTTCGGCAGGCCCTCTCCACGCCGGTAAAGGCCCGCCAGCGTGAAGCATCCTCCGTAATCGCCGCCGTCACACGCCTTTTTGTACAACTCCAGCGCCCGGGCGGCATCCGGCTTTAGCCCCTCGCCGGAGCGGTACTTGTCGCCGAGTTGCCCACAGGCGTTGGCATTCCCGGAATTGCATCGATCTTTCAGGGTCTCAATCTCGGAATGCTCACAGGCTAAGACACAAAGAAAAACCAGAAGAGCAGAAATTGTAATTCTGCATACACCTGTCAGATAAATTGATGTTGCCATCTCGAGTGTCTAGAAAGCCTTTCCCAGCAGTCGTTCGATGTTGTGAAGCAGGATGTCGTGGGCGAAAGGCTTGATGACGTACTCGTCCGCTCCAGTCGCTAATCCTTTCTGGGCATCCTCGAGCTCTGGATAGGCCGCCGTCAGCATGATGATCGGGATCTTGGCGGTCGACTGGTCGTCCTTCAGGCGCCGGCAGATCTCGAATCCGTCCATACCGGGAAGATTCAGGTCGAGGATGATCAGGTCGGGCTTTTTCAGCATCGCGCTCGCCAGGCCGCTTCTGCCGTCCCCGGATTGGATTACCTGGTGCCCCCGCCCGGTCAGGATCTTTTCGAGCAGCTTCCGCAGGTCAGGGTCATCGTCGATTACCAGGATATGAGCCATTGCAACCAATCAGATAATTAGTTTAGCCTGCCGCAATTTCGACTGCTAACATTGGGTGTTAGGGGCTGTCAAGGTTACTTGCAGACCGGGCGTTGCTTGGTCAGCTCGCGTGGGGACAACGCACAGCGAAAGCCTACGTTGGCATTGCGCCCGGGGGGCCACTCACCGAATCGATACGAGGTCCTCAATGTCTCTTCCTTGCTGATCCAGGAGCCTCCCCGAACCGTGCGGTACCTCGCGGAAGCGGGACCCTTGGGGTTCTTGTTCGGAGTATTCTTGTGAAAGTCCGGGTCGTATCCATCGGAGCACCATTCCCAGACGTTTCCTGTCGCGTCGTACAGGCCGAAAGGACTCCGGCCCAAAGGGAACGACTCGACCGGTGCGGTAGCAATGTATCCGTCCCGGTAGTGCTTGATTGCATTCTCTCTCGGAATTTTCTTCCTGGCGGTCTGATCGGCGAAATTCCCGACAGCCTTTTTATCCTTGCCAAGGGACACAATGCCCTGGTTTCCCCAAGGGTAGACCCGGCCGTCCAGACCGCGTGCGGCCTTTTCCCATTCCGCCTCTGACGGCAGGCGCTTGCCCGCCCACCTACAATAGGCACGGGCCTGTTCCCAACTCAGGCAATTGACGGGATGGTCTTTTCGATCCAGCTTGCCCCAGTTGCATGCCCAGGCGGTTCCCGGCTGCTCGGTTCCCATCCAGAAGGGCATATTCAATCCTTCCTGAGAACAACATCCCGAATCCACGCATTCTTTATATTCCGCTACGGTGACTTCGTGTCGATCGATGTAGTATTCGGCCATTCTCACCAGGCGGCCTGGTTTCTCATCGTCATCGCAACTGTCTTTGATTTTCCGGTTGGCGCCCATCCAGAATTCCCCGGCGGGCACCTTGCACATGGGACCTCCACGTCCGCTGGGAGATGGCCGGCAGCGCGCACTCTCGGCCTGCGCCCGGGCCGGGCCGGGCTCGAACCAGAAACCGCCGGCCGCCGCCAAAACTGCCGCGCCAAATATTGTCATATAAATCTTTGAATGGTGTCGTTCAAAGGTAGAAGCGTTACACAAAATGATCCTCCAGCATGGCGTCTCCTCCGACAAGCTGAATGCCCAAGCATCGTAATGGCGATCCGTGGTGACGTCAATATTGACTTTATCATATTATGAAAAGCAGCCAAGGTTGACAGCCTGACACAAGCGTGCAACCTTCTGCTTTCGAGATGATGCAGCTTCCGGATTGAGACAATGGAGATCGAGAAAAAGATCGAGGCGCCGGGGCCGGTCAGCCTGGCCGCCGTACTGCACCGGCCGGACAAACCGTCCGACGCCGGCGTTGTCGTCTGCCACGGAATGCTTTCCAGCAAGGAAAGCCGCAAGCACACCCAGATAGCCCGGGGTTTGTGCGCGCGGGGATACCTGGCCCTGCGTTTCGACTTTTCGGGGCGTGGCGGCAGCCCCGGCGACCTGTTGGGCTTGACCTTCACCCGCCAGCTCGACGAGTGCCTGGCCGTCGTAGAGGCGCTGCGGGGGGAGGGAGCGCGGCGAGTGGCACTGGTCGGCTCCAGCATGGGCGGGGCTGTGGCAATCATGGCCGCCGCTCGCGGGGGCGTGGACGCATTGGCTACCATGGCCGCCGTGGGCCATACCGATCTGTTGCCCGAACGGGCTGCCGGAGAAAAGGGCGTCGCCTTGTGGAAGCGCAAGGGCTCCATCTTGATGCAGGGTCAGCGGGTAGGCTACGCCTGGGTCGAAGATGCGCGCGCTATCGACCTGCCCGAACAGGCCTCCAGGGTCGACTGTCCCTGGTTGATATTGCACGGCGAGCGTGACGAAGTAGTGCCGCCAAGCGACGCCTTGGACTTGCAGGCGGCATCCCGCATGCGTGCCGAAGTCGAGATTGTGCCAAACGCGGACCACCGCTTTTCAGACGATAAACATCGTGACCATATTACCGCTAGAATTATCGATTTCATCGCCGTGAAGTTATCCTGACGAGAGGGCGCAAAGATGAGCGATATCGAGAAACTTCCGCCGACCTTCGGGCTCAAGGACGTCTTTACCGGCATCAACCTGATGGGCGGGGTGCTGGCGATTATATTCTGCATCCAGGGACGCATTGACTACGCGGCCTACGCATTCCTGCTGGGATACGTCTGCGGTGATTCTCTCGACGGCTTCGTGGCCCGCCTGACAAACAGCAGCAACAAGTTCGGCGGCGAGTTCGATTCGATAAGCGATCACGTGGCCCAGTGCGTCGCTCCGGCCGCGATCATCTTTACTTTTTACCGCGACATGAACCCCTATCTGGCAGGCGCCTTGGCCGCCTTGTTGATCGTCACCGGCTCCATCCGCCATGCCCGCGCCGCTACCGTGGCTGTCGATTTTCCCGGCGCATACATGGGCCTGCCGAGAACCATTTCGTCATTCTTGATTATTTCCTTCCTGAGTTCCGGTTTTCTGGTCGGCATACCGGGAGGTCGCTGGGTAGGCGTCGTGATGATCGTGCTGGTTTCGGCCCTGAACTTACTTCCTTTGCCTTTTCGCACCCACAAGAGCGGGCAGAAGCTCTACGAGAAGTTTCTGGCGGCAGGGTTTTTCTCGATGACAATCTTGGCCCTGGTGTTCATCAGGCCCTATACCTTCGACATCGTCTTCGCCTGGATCCTGATCTATACAATATTCTCTTCCATGGCGCTCGAACCGCATGAACGGCGGGCCTTTTTCGCAAGGGCCCGCGAATGGGCTTACCAGGTGCGAAGCGCGAGGTAGTCTGAAAAGTCGTTTCCTGGACGGCGGCGTTGAATATGCTACACTGGGGTAACAGGAGCTGACAGTTGGAGCTCGTAGAGAACATCAAAGTACTCAAGGTATTTCACGAGGCTACCGCCTCCGACCGGGGCGGAGAAGTCTTGCTGCGTTGCGCTGACGACACCGCCCGGGTCTTTTTCGTGGGCGGCAAGATTGCCTGGGCCACGGTCTCTACCAACAAGCGCACATTCACCGAGTACTTGATCGCGAAATCCGCTCTGAAGAAGGACGAGGTCCAGGAGGTATTCGAAGAGTGCAAGCGCAGCGGCAAGAACTTCGGTGAAACCATCGTCGAGTGGGGGCTGCTAGACGAGCAATCCCTGCGCGATCTATTGCTCAGACACCTGTCCGAGTGCCTGCTCGAGGTTTTTTCGTGGCCGTCTGTCGAGAGCATGTTCATGCCGGAAGACCGGCCCTACAAGGGCAGCCTGACGTTTGATTTCGCGGAGTTGCTCGAGAGCGTCATGGCGCTGGATGCCGAGGGCAATCTGCCCTTTTCCGGACATGCCACGGGCGAGATCCTGACCGAGTTGAGCGCGAGCGGACCTGTTCCTTTAGAAGTGGAAGAAAATCAAGAGGAGGAAACAGGCGAGGCAGAAACCGAAGAGAAAGGGGTCGAGGTAGAGGCCGAGACCACCGAAAAAGACCCCGAGAAGAAATGGGGGACAGATCCGACCCAGCCGTTTGTGCCCGCGTTTTCCGGGGAAATAAAGTCCGAACAATCGCAGCCGGAACCCGAGCTCGAGTCTACCGAACCGCGGGCCCGCCGTGGTGGTATCGGAAAGTACATAATACTAATATTTTTACTGATCGCGGTTGGAGCGGCCGCCTATTTCATGAGCGATCGCTTTTTCGGAAAAAATACCACAGCAACCGAGGAACCGCAGACACTGCCGATTACGCAATCCGGGCAAGCGGATGCGGGAACGAGTCCAGCTGATGCGGGTGTGTCGGACCATGCCGACCTCGAGGTTACTGACGCTGCAGACTCCGGAATCGCGGACGCGACTGACTCCTGCACTACAGACGCCGCGGACGCCGGTCAGCTTGACGGCCGGGCCGACGCCAAGGTTTTAGCGGAAAGAACGGGCAGCATCAAGGTACTGAGCAAGCCAAAACACTGCAAGGTCTACCTGGACGGGATTTACACGGGAAGCAAGACACCCTGCACTTTGAGCGGCGTGCTGGCGGGTCGCGAACACGTAGTCATGGCAGTCAAGAAAGGCAGGAAATCTGCGTTCGTGCGGCTCGGGCTGGACGAGGATCAGCAAAGCATTGCAAGGCTGGTGCTGAAAAGATCCTCCAGGCGCCCGAGAGGCCGCGTGAGTGTGAAAGTCGAATCCGATCCTCCGGGCGCCGCGATCTACGTGAACGGCGGCAAGGTAAGAAAGCCCACTCCGACGGTGATCAAGCTGAAAGCCGGACGCGATACCAAGCTTCAGTTGCGCCTGGGCAAGCTCGAGTGGACAGGCAGCGTGCGCCCGGTTCCCGCTGAAAAAATAACAATCAGCGCCAAGCTGAAGTAGCGCTTGCTTCGGGCATTGCAATCGGTTCCCCCAAAAATCATCAGACTCATCAAGGACGATTCGCTTCGTAAGGAAAGAACTGCAGCCGGCTGATGCAGCTATCGTCGTACTTCGTGCCCTTCTCAACCTCGTCTATCCGTAGAGTCAGGCTTTTAACTTTCAGCCCACCGGGAAAGAACACCGCCTGCCACTTTACCAACTCGTTACAATTGTTGGGCGCCGGCCCGCATTCGTTGTGCTCGAAGCGGTCCACGGTCACCTGGGCTGATGAGCCTCCGGCCAGGATGCTGAACTTCTTTACCCGGTTGTTCTGCCGGGCGGTCTTGAACGACTTGGCGAACATGGGCGCGAAATAGAACCCGCCCAACTCTAGCTTCTTCTTGAATGTTATCGTGACGGTCTCGCCGTAACCAGGGCCGGGTTTGCCTTCACACCAGGCGGTCTCCAACTTGTCGTCCAGCAGATTCTCGGCCCGGTAGCGGTTGCTCTTGCCCTTCAGCGTCGAGGAAGCCCGGATCCTCTCGATCTGATCACGGGCGATCAGCTTGCGCTCTTCGCACTTCATGTCCTGTATGCAATTGCTGTAGCTGATGACCAGATCCTTGGCCTGAGAATTCAACGCCGCGCTAACCGTCAGAATCATGATGATCTTGTTCATGCTCGCCTCGCCGAAAATCATACCACGCTTTCAGTTTAGCCGCATGTTTGGTTTGCGGCAATTACGGGCCGGGAGGCAATTCCCAGCCCCACCGTCCAGAACCTCAAGGACCGCCGCCACGATCTGTACCGGGTAGCCTGGAGCTCCTGACGCAAGGCCTAAATTTTCTGTCGGTTTGAGGGATGCTAAACACTTTTCTCCGGCATCGTTATCGGCTCTCCGGGCAATGGGGGGCTTGCCGAATAGACCTGGTCGACGCGGATGCGGCCGAGTTTTCCGGCCGGAGTCAGGCTGATTCCCTCGAAGACTCCCTTCACCTGATAGGCTACCGGGTCCATGGTGATCACCGCGGCGGCTACAGCTTGGTCCGCCTTCAAGGCCTGGAGGTTCTTGCGAAACAGCCGGGTGCCGAAGAGCATCAGGTTCTTTGTGTCCGGCACGAGCGAAAAGGCGGGAACTATCTCGGGATAACCGCTCTCGCCCTTGAAGGCCAGGACTCTGAGCGCCTGGCTGCGGGCGAACTTCTCGGCTACCCGCGGCGGCAAGCCCGACTTCTTGCCCCTGCCGGTGATTGCTCGTCGCAGCAACAACGGAAGCAACTCGCAGGCGACGTTCAGTTTGGAAAGTTTGCGAACCTCGCTAACCGCAAGCAGCTTGAAAACGGCCGCCCGGCGCACGCCCACGTAGGCATTGTAACGAAACATGTCCTTCTTGTTGAGGTAGTCGAGGTACGGGCCTTCCTCGGCGAAGCATTCGAAATCAGCCCTGAGAGTCCAGATCGACAGGTCTTCCGTCATCACACAGGCCGCGATTCTATGATCGCGTTCTAGATTCGCGCGGGTTTTGTGAATCAGAAATTCCGCGAAGATCAGTTTTCCGTCCCCGATCGTATCCAGCGAGATGATCGGCACGACGTTGGGATTGCCCTTGCCGTCGAGCGTGGCCAAGAACTTGGGCACCATTTCCCCGTGCAAGGCGGTTGTCAGGTCGGGAGAAAGGTCTTTCCCGGCGGGTAGCTCGTTCATCCGTTTGCTCCCTTCGTGGAATCACGGGTTGGTCCCGACCATCTGACCGATTCGACTCCCTCGCGGCGCACGATTTCTGTAAGTCGTTCCATGGCGGCGCTCTCGATCAACGGGACGCCGCCCAGCGTAAATTCGCGATCCAGCATTGCGTATTTAGAAGCGCACATGTTCGAAAATGCCAGCAACTCGAAGCGCTCTAAAGTAGGCACGTTGTCTCTGAGATGTCTTGCGATGGCGATGATGTTTTCCTGATCATCGGTCAGATCGGGAATGACCGGCGTGCGCACCCAGACGGGCAAGCCCTTCTTGACTACTCTCTCGAGGTTGGCAAGCACCAGATCCAGCGGGCCGCCGACCAGCTCGCGATGCCTGGCCGGATCCATGATCTTGAGATCGAAAAGAACGAGATCCACCCAGTTCAGCAACGGGCCGAACCACTCGATACGGGTAACGCCGCATGTGTCCAGCGCCACGTGTAGTTTTTCGGCTCGACAGAGCCTCAAGAACTGGTGCACGAAGGTCAGGTGCATCAGCGGCTCTCCCCCCGAAAGAGTGACGCCGCCTCCCGATGACTCGAAAAAGACCTTGTCGCGCATCAGTTCGTCGAACAAATTTTCAAAAGTGTACTCGTTGCCGATTCTCTGCAACGAGTTTGTCGGGCAGGCCGCGACACAATCGTAACAGGTCTCGCACAGCGTGCGGTCGATCCGTACTCTTTCGCCGCTCAGTTCTATTGCCGAATGCGGGCAGGCGGCCCGGCAGTCGCCGCAGGCGATGCAAGTGGCGGCCGTCCAGGCCAGTTCCGGCTGGGGTCGCATGCCTTCCGGGTTGTGGCACCAGGGACAACTCAACGGGCAGCCCTTGAAGAACAGGGTAGTGCGAATACCGGGGCCATCCTCGGTTGAAAAACGCTGGATGTTGAAAAGCGTGCCTGTATCCTCGGACATGAGATTCTTCTCAGACCGTGTGGCACAGGCGGGAGATGATCTCGTCCTGGATCTCGCGTCCCAGCGTGACGAAGTAGGCGTTGTATCCGGTCACCCTGACCAGCAGGTTTCCGTATTCGCCGGGCTCGCACTGCGCCCGTCGCAGCGTTTCTGGATCGATGATGTTCACCTGCAGAGCGGTTCCACCTTGTTTGGAATAGGCACGCAAGAAAGCGGCCAGCTTGTCGATGTGCTCTTCGTCGCGCACCATCGACGGCGACAGGCTGATCGTGTGGCTATCGCCGTTGGGGGCGCTCTCGAGCCCCAAACCGGCGACCGAACGGGCGTTGGCGGTCGGCCCCCGGCGATCGCGGCCGGTAACCGGGCAGCTGCCGTTCGAAAGATATGTGCCCCTTTTGCGTCCGTCCGGCGTGGCCGCCGTCCGGGGCGCGTAGGAAACCCAGTAGTTCCACGAAAGATACCCGGCGCGATAGCGCCTGCCGGTGGCCCGTGAGGTCTTTTGGGCAGTCTGGGTAGTCCAGAAGGTGGAGACCTGCCTTGCCAGTCCGTCGGCGCTCTGGTCGTCGTTGCCGTAGCGAGGCGCCTTGTTGGAAAGCAACAGTCTCAACTTCTCGTGGCCCTCGAAGTTTGCGCTGATGGCTTCAAGCAATTCGGCCATATCGACGCGCCGCTCCTCGTACACCAGGTGTTTCAAAGCCAGCAGGGAATCGACGGTCGTGGCCAGCGCCACACCCTCTACGGTGATGTAGTTGTGACGAGCGCCGCCGGCGGTTACGTCCTTGCCTTGCTCTGCGCAACCTCCGACCAACAGCGATAGAAACGGTGTCGGCGCGTAGCGCGCCCGGATCGAGTCCGCCAGGTTATTGACCGCGATTATCCGGTCGAGCTGATAAGAAAGCTGGGTACGAAAAGCCGCATGGAAGTCCTCGAAATTGTCGAAGCCGACGGCCTCGCCCGTTCGCGGTCCGATTTGCTTGGCGCTGCCCAGGTCGCGGCCGTCGAACAGTGTAAGTTCCACGGCCTTGGCCAGGTTGAAGTTGACGTCAACCGTGCCGGATCGATCGCAGCCCTGGAGAGTGTTCTCCAGGCAACCCACAGGTGCGTAGTCCCAGAGCTGATCTTCGGGCAGTCCCTGCCAGGCCAGGCCGCGCATCGAACTCTCGTCGAAGTTGAGCAAAAAGGGCGAGCCCTGCGAACGCGACACCAGCGAGGCCACCCGCTGCAAAAGGTCGGGCGGAGTATTTTCATGCAGCCTGATGTTCGGCTTCGGTTCGAGCAGATTTATCTCCTCGATCACCTCGAGCATCAGCCAGGTCAACTCGTTGGAGGCGTCTTTACCGTCTGCGTCGATGCCGCCCAGTGTAATCAACTGGCCGAAGGAGGAGTTGATACCCTGGTTATTGCCCACCCGTCCCTGGAAGTCGTAGGCGTAGTTGTGCTTGATCCAGAAGCACTCGAGCAACTCCTTGGCCTCGTCACGCGTGAGCCTGCCGGCGTCGATGTCGGCCCGGTAGAAAGGATACAGGTACTGGTCGATGCGCCCGTGTGAGAGTCCCGCGCCCGGGTAGCTCTCGGCGGCCATAACCAGCATGTGGGTGAACCACAGGCTCTGTAGAGCTTCATGGAACGTCCCGGCCGACTCCCAGGGAACCTTGACGCATATGTCGGCGATGCGCAAAAGCTCGGCACTCCTCTTGGGATCTTCGGTAGACTCGGAGAGTCGGCGTGCAAGTTCGGCATAGCGAGCGGCAAAATTTCTCGCGGCCATGGCCGTTCTTACGAAAGAACGGCGTACGACGTCGTCGCCGAGCTTTTCGATCTCGGCCGCGATGCCCCGCATACCCAGGCGCAGAACACCGGGGTAATCAGGAATTATGTGCCCCGGCACGGCGCCGCAGTTGCCCACTCCCTGTGCGTCTAGTTCGCGCACCTGATCCAAGAATTTTTTCTCAAGACGATCGTAGGATGCTGCCTCCTTTTTTGTCAGACAAAGCGACAAGGCGGTGCTGAACTGTCCGCCGACGATCAGCTCTCCTTCCAGTATCTGCACCGGCAACCGCTGTTCGATGACTTCGGCAAAGAAAACCGCCCGGCGCTCGATCAGCGGCAGCTCGAAAAAGCCGTCACTGAGCGGAACGACTTTTGCGCAAGCGGCCAGGCAGTCCTCGAAGGCCGTCATAAAAGGGAACATCTCCGGCACGACCGTCCAGTTGTGGGGGCAAAAGACCCGGTCCCAGGCCGTTCCGCTAGAATAAGCCCGGACTTCGTTTCGAAAATCGCGGGTGCGAAAAGCGAAGTACTCGTCGCGCAGGCGCTTGACCCTGTCGCCAAGCCGTTCTTCGGGATTCCAGATCATTTGATGAATCTAACATTTTTCATTCATATTCCAAAAGCAAAATGCTACTGTGACCGACATTCAAAGGTCGCCCAGGAGGGATTATGGAGATCGAAAAGATCCAGCAAGCGCTCAGAGATGCGGGACTGGACGGATGGCTGTTTTACGACTTTCACAACCGCGATCCCATAGCCTACCGCGTGCTGGGAATGGACTTCGGCAAGTTCACCTCCAGGCGCTGGTTCTACTTCATACCGGCCAGCGGAGCGCCGCGCAGGTTGGTACACCGGGTCGAGCCCCGCAAACTCGATTCTCTGCCCGGCGAGATCACGATGTACCTGAGCTGGAAAGAGCTTCACCAGTCGCTGCCTGTGGTGCTCGGCGACGCCAAGCGCATCGCCATGCAGTTCTCGCCGCTGGCGGCCATTCCCTATGTTTCCACGGTTGACGGCGGGACGATCGACCTGGTGCGCGGCCTGGGATACGAAGTCGTTTCCTCGGCCGACCTGGTGCAGGCTTTCGAGGCGGTCATCGACGAACAGGGCTACCGCTCGCATTTGGAAGCCGGCGAGAAGATGCAGCGCATCAAGGACGGCGCCTTCGAGATGATCGGCGAGTTCGTGCGAGACGGCAAGAAGCTCAGCGAGTACGATTTGCAGCAGTGGATCGTCGAGCGCTACAATCAGGAAGGTCTTAACTGCATGAACGAGTTTCCAATAGTCGGGATAAACGAGCACCCGGCCGATCCACACTTCGAGCCTACCCGGGACAACTCTTTTCAGTTCAAGCAAGGCGACAAGGTATTGATCGACCTGTGGGCCAAGCTCACCAGGCCGGGGTCTATTTTCTACGACATTACCTGGTGCGGCTTCGTCGGCAACAATCCGCCCGACAAATACCGCGAGATCTTCGGCGTCGTGCGCGACGCCCGCAAGGCGGCGGTTGACTTCGTGCGTGACAAGTTCAGCAAGGCAGAGCCTTGTCATGGCTACGAGGTTGACGACGCCTGCCGCAAGGTCGTGGCTGATGCCGGCTATGGTGAGTTCTTCATCCATCGCACCGGGCATTCGATCGGCGAGGAGGTGCACGGCAACGGGGTCAACATCGACAACCTCGAAACCATGGACGAGCGCTTGCTGGTGCCGGGAATCTGCTTCTCGATCGAGCCCGGAATCTACCTGGCTGGCGAGATGGCGGTACGCTCGGAAATCGACGTCTTCATCACCCGGGCCGGCGAGGTCGTTGTGGCCGGAGCCGAGCAGGAAGATCTGATCTTGATAGACGGCTGACGGAGGCGAGATGACCGTATACCTGTGGCTGATACTCGGATACCTGCTGGTGCTGGGGGCTTACAACTTCTGGCGGGCCAAGAAGGTCAAAAGCCAGGACGACTTCATGGTGGCCGGGCGAAGTTTGCCGCTGACCGTGATGGTTTTCACCCTGATCTGCACCTGGATCGGCTCCGGTACTTTCATCGCCGGGGCCGAGTACGCCGCCCGGGCGGGCTGGTCGAGCATGTGGCTGCCGGCCGGGGCCTGGCTGGGCATCATCGTAATATTCTTTTTAGCCGGCAAGATTCGCACCTTCGGCCAGTACACGGTCGGCGACATTCTCGAGGAGCGCTACGGAAAGTTCGCCCGGGTGTTCGGGGCCATCGCGCTTATTGTCGCCTTCACCACCATCGTCTCTTACCAGTTCAGGGCCGGCGGCTACATCCTGAACGTTATCACCAAGGGCAGCATCTCGGTGGCCGAAGGACAGGCAATCACCGCCGCTTTCGTGATCATCTTCACCGCATTGGGAGGCATGGTTGCGGTTGCGCACACGGATCTGCCCAACGGCATCATTATCGTGCTGGCTTGTCTTGGGGCCGTGCCCTTCGTAGTATCTTTTGCGGGCGGCTGGCATCACGCGGCGGACATTTTGCCCGCGAGTCATTTCCAGGCCTTCGCCCAGGACTTCGGCGAGTATCCGATCTTGAAGGCCGGGGGCTACTTTCTGGCCACCATGATGCTGCTGATGGGCGTCCAGAGCATGTACCAGAAGTTCTACAGCGCCCGCTCGCCTCGAGACGCCAAGCTGGCCGTGGCCATCTGGGTAGTGGGCACCATCATTGTCGAGGTGCTGGTGATCGTGATCGCCATCTACGGCGCGACCGCCAACTGGGACGCCCTGCAGGCCGGAAAGATCGACCCGGCCGCGATCGTGCTGGTGGCCGCCGAGAACCTGGCCGGGGCCGGGGGTGTGGGGGCCGTCTTCGGCGTGCTCTTGCTGGCTGCCGCCTGCGCGGTGGTCATCTCGACCGGGATGAACTACCTGCTCAGCCCGAGCACCAACATCATGCGCGACATTTACCAGCGTTTCATCAACGCCGAGGCCTCGCAGAAGAAAATGGTGGCGCTGCAGAAGATATTCGTTTTCGTCATAGGTCTTTTCGCTTTCGCCATGATCTTCATACCCACCGTCCTGGAGTTGAAGATCTCGGTCCTCAAGTACTCCTACTTCGCCTATACCATGTACGGCGTTTCGATCACCCCGGCACTGCTGGCGGCGCTGACCTGGAAGCGCGCCACCCGGGCGGGCGGGGTAGCCTCGATCGTTTCGGGCGCGGCGATGGCCATCGGGTTTGAAC
>Ga0315535_1000723_pt1 | contig 22931 bp, 32 predicted proteins | sample SalMarSW160220MG_2_FD_203092 | JGI IMG/M metagenome (GOLD analysis project Ga0315535, IMG submission 203092) | Salt marsh sediment microbial communities from the Plum Island Ecosystem LTER, Massachusetts, United States - Salt Marsh Sediment SW1602-20 ... | reverse complement strand
GATATCTAGGATTATTCTCTTCTGTTAAAGGATTCAAAAACACTCTATTATCTTCACAAAGATAAATTGTCACCCTTTCCATATCAGGTGATGATATATTCAATTGATAATGTGTGTTCTGATAATTTTCAATTCCATGTTCTATTAAAGCAGGACCAAAAGCAATACCAATGCCTGCTACAAGTACAATTATAATAAAAGCAAAGCCTGCTTTTCTTCTATTCATCTTCATCTTCCTCATATCGGTCTTCGCATATATAATCACAATTTCTTCTAATTTGTCTAAACGCATCTCTAAGACTAGCTGCAAATTCTTTTTCTTCACCCGATTTCATAAATTTATCTAACACATCTTTTGATATGAAATCAAACAAATTTTTTTCATTCACATTATCTTCAATATATCCCATCATAGCGACCTTTCGCTCATACCTCGACGCCTCTTCTAATGAAGGAACTACATTACCAGCCTTTTCATCATCATAAAAGAATTGAGGAAAACTTATTCTTGCTTTATCATTATACAAATTACTTTTCATATACTCTTTGAAAGCATCCAATGCTCGTTCTCCACTTTTTGCCTTTTCAACATCTTCCATAATCCCCGTCCCTGGATTACCAAAATATTGATTATACCATATTGCTGCATCGCCATATGGAGTTGGAATTAATTCCAACCTATATTTCATTCCAGTTTCCCAATCATTTATCTTCTCATAATCCTCATCGGTTACTTGACCAATCAATACATCAATATTGTAGCCCTCTGCTTGAACTAGATTACCTTCTAATCCCATATAATATCTTCGAATTATATTAGGCAGTTGCATAGGAGCCGCAGAACGTATTGTTATATAACCATTATCCAAATAAATCTTCGCTTTCTTTCCATCAAAGTTTTGTAAGAAATGCCAAAGCATCCACCCATACATAACTATCTTTTTCATTTTTAAGCCCCACCTAGGTTTTTCAAATAAATTGTAAGAACGCCATCTTCTAATTTCCAATCAGTAACTTCATACTGATATATCATTAATTGGTCTTTCATTAAAACCCAATCTGTTTTAGAAAATACAGTATTATTTTGTATCCATGCTCCTTCTTTTTCACTAATACCCCAAGTAAAAGTTCTATTCGTTTTAACTCGCATGGCGTTACATAATCCCTTAAGTCTATCTAACGACGAATTCATTTTTCTTACTTCCTTTAAGGATTTAGAAACGCGACCAAAAGGCCGCGCTTTTCGACCCTTCAATTTATTATATGTTGTTTACCATCATGAAATACAGTATTATGAACTATGTATTGTTCTACTTTTTCTAAGTCTTCTAGATGATTGAGCCTAACATCAATACTCTTGATATTTGCTCCACTTGCCACAATAGCATTAAACAACTCTAATTGAGTTTCCTTTGATAAATCTTTCCACAAAAGCTGAATTTTAGCTCCTACAATAACATACAATTCATTTGTCATTCTACGTCCAACCTTGGTAAAAACTTTTCAGTTTCAATTTTAATTGGATAAGTATTCAATTCAAGTAATGAACCACTATAACAATAATATCGTTTAATCCCTCTCAGAATTGAAGTTATTGTCTGTGCCAAAATAGCACTTTCAAAAAGTGGTACTTGTGGAATATTCGATTCATTACATGGAATACCACCTTCACCATTACACATATCTTTAAGATTCTTCAGGTATCTTTCTCTGAGGTCTCTATCAAGAAGAGGTAGAGTTACTATTTCTAATGTAGCACCCGCACTTCTCAAATCAATAATAACAGGATTCATTTTATTAAACATAGTAGCATGTCCACACATATCCCAATGTTTAAACAATGTTTTAGCAATTCTATATCTAGTTTCTGCACTATCAGTTGCAAGAATATAAAAATCATTAAAAGTCTGATATGGAAATGCACAATCCTGATGTCTTACTGCATAACCAACACTTTGTTGTCGTCTTCCTGTAAGAAATTCTTCAACTGGTGTTTTCATTACATTATGCAATAATCTGTGTAATGCGTTTTGTTTCGTATCCGCAATATGATTGAATTCATAAACACTTCCTGAAATATTCCGTTCTTCAACAATATCAAAATCGTGTACAGTAATATCTAGGACTCCAAGAGCGGCAATTGTTCTTGCCGCCCATGAACCTAGATGCCCTATTCCATAGATGCACACAGTTGTTGTCTTTATAGTTCTTGTCAACAGCCCACTATGAGCTGGTGGAACTTCAAAATAATCAACTGGTTCCTCGCTACTTCTAGCCACCATTATTTTCTATCACCAACGTTTTTAATAACCCATCAATCTTTCATCAAAATTACACACATCTTCGTGTTCATCTCGTTCTTCTTCGGTTGGAAATACTTTTTGACAATACATGCATGTACGGTCTTCTTCTCCTAAACCACCAAAACATACCATTTCATGTGTAAAACATGCCCAACTATTCTTTACTTCATCCTTAAAATCATCAAAAACCAAACCACATGAATTACACACATCAATAGGTTCTTCTGATGACTTTCTCCAACTAAACCACGCATCATACATTTCCTTTAATTCATCATTCTCATATAACCCATCACCATCATCATCTTCTTCTGGTTTGGGTGCATTTGCAACAGCATCCATATAAGCTTCCCATTCTGAAAATTCAGTAATAGAAAGATTAACTTCAGGATGCTCTTTAGTAAAATGTTCTAGCATTTTATCTGTTGATGCAGCAACCGTATGACATTTCAAACATTCAATTACGCCGTTATACATAACAACATATGGTGTTTGCACATCAATATTCGGTTTATTGTTTTCTTTTGAGAAATCTAATTCCTCATAATTTTCTACTAAATGGTCCCATTCATTCCTCTCTCTTACAGTTACATTAATACCATGCACATTTACCATATGTGTAAACATAGCTTTTGCTTCTGTAGTTGTAAAAGGACAATATCGACAACCAAAAGTTCCCTTAATAAACAATGTACTATCTGTTATAAAATACCCACCTCGTCTCTCTTTAGCACCATTTCTGGTCATAAAAAGATAGATATCACTATGTAGAGTAAATGGATTTATTTTATGTTCACTTACAATATGGTCCATTACACTAGCCAAATCAAGATATCTTATTGGCTTATCATTGCATCTTACACATTTGTATAAACCGTTGTATGATATATTTGGCGTTGAAATCATAATATCTTTTTTTGCCTGAGCTAAATATTCCTTTTGCTTACTTTTAAGTTCATCTCTTGATATATAAATCCCATGCCGAGTAAGCAAGTGATTTATCATTACATCAATATTTGCTGTTTGAAAAATAGTTCCAACACAAAGACCACATTCAAAATCATAGCCTCCATAGAAAACAGTGTCCTTTTTGTTTTCTGATTTACAATATTTTTCATGCATAAAAGTAAGAACTATATTTTCAACAGGTCTTTCAACATCAATAAATTCACCACAAACACTACAAGAATTCAAAACCTTTTCACCAGCTATTTTTGTCATTAACCAATTAATAAATTCTGGTAATTCACCAGTTGTATCTTTATAAAAATTAATAATAGTTACTAATGCTTTATCAAGTGTAGTTAATCCTTGTTTGATTGCTCTCTCAGCACCATACAAAATATATGCAAAAACTGCACCAGCCTCTTTATTAATACATTTATTCTCGTGTGCTATTGCTGGTAATAACCCATCAAATTTTTCTCTACAAGCTGGACATTTATAAGGTCCAAGTTTGAGTTCATTTTCTTTTAATTCTGCTAGGAAATCACCACATTTTGTAATACATGCATCTGCTGCTTCTTGTGTTTCAAATACTCTTCCACACAATCTACAAACACATGGTTGTGTGAAATGTTCAACTGGTGTTCCATACATATATTCAATATTTCTTATATCAAGAGGAGCAAGTTTATCCTTCGTTTCGGTTGTCTTCTCCACTTTTTTCGATTCTGGTTCATTATCAGTAGAACTTGTTGCAATTACTGCAACTGGCGCATTCTGTTTATCAAATGCCATCTTTTGACATTGCTTTATACATGTTTCCATACCCTTCTTATCAGGCCAAGTAATCTCACAATGTGGACATACATAAGTCTTTTGATGTACTTTTATTTCTTGTTTCTCTACAAGTTCTTGAAGTTGTTTCTTTGTCTTATACTGCACAATAAAATCATTAATAAAATCTTTACTCTTTTTATCACTAACTGCATTAAGAAACCATTGAAGTTTTTCTTCTTTCTTTGTATAGCCATCAAAATATACACTAAGAGCATTTCTTATAAAACTAGCATACAAATAATGAAATGCATCTTTATATTTAGGCGAAACTGCATCATAATCTATCAATAAATTCTCATATAAAATAGCAGCTTGATTTGCTCTCTCTTTTTCTTCGTTTCTAAAAACATATGTGAACCCATCTTCTATTTTATCCAAAATCTTCTTCATAACCGCTTCGTCTATAGAATAAAATAATGTATTCAAAAATTGCATTCTATATTTTGTAGGAAGCATTATAAACCAATCCTTCCAATCATAAGTACTCTTATCTGGAATAAATGGCATAACTTTTGGTTCTGGTATTGGTTTTGTTTCTTCTACCGTATCTACAGTATTAACTGTTGCTGCTTCTACTAATGCCGCATTTGCTTTATTAATACAATTCTCAGCCCAAGAAATACCAAATTGTGATACTACACTTGAATTAAGACCAACTGGTTTTACTTTAGAAGCATCAACTTTTGCTGCTAATAGATTAACAAAGCGACTAACTAAATCAGGAAAATTATGATATTCTTTTGCAAAATTCAACAAAGTAGCTGGTTTCTTATCAAAGAAATCAATTGCTACTATTACTTGAGCATCATCAAGAGCATCTACAATTTCCTTAAGTTTTACTTTTCGTCTTTCTTCTTTAAATTTCGTTATTAATGCATCAAATTCTTCACCTATTTGACTAAAGAACAAAGCAAGTGTGAGATTCAATTTCTTTGTCTTTGGATTATTTTCTTGCTTACCACCAACTACTTTTTCCCCAGATAACGTCGTTTGCACGATACTACCTGCTGCTGGATAAGTTTGTCTAAAACCTTTTCCTGGATATGGATAATCAACATCATAATCATCCCAACCATATCCATAACCATAATCACCTTTATGTTTATAACTATATCCACCTTTTTGAGTATATGGTGTTGTTTTGGCTCCAATAGGTGTGTGAACTGTCGTTTCAATAACTCTAGTTTCAGACAATAATTTCACATATTTCTTTTGTATATCTTTTGGAACATCATCAATAGTATTTATTTCAGTTTCGGCATAAACATAATTATCAGATACTTTATTCTTCTGAAGATTATAGCTTCCACCAAACCATGTTGAATTCTTATCAATTCTAATTAATCTATTAAGACCTTTTCCATTCCTTGAATATACAATACTCACTAAAGTTCCCATACTATTCATATCTTTCATAGTAGCAGTATCAGTCCCAGACCAAAATACCCCCATATCTGCATGTGAATGAACCCAACCAATCTTCTTCCATTTATTAACAGCAAAAACTGTCATAAAAGATTGTTCGCCTTCTCTGTCATTAGAATTCATCCATTCATCAACTACAGACTCTAAAATTTCAAAACTTCCACCACTTCTAGTTTGACCAAGAACTATTGCTCTTTCACATACCATGATTTTTACAACACGTTGATTTTCTGGATTAATCCATTCAACATCATGTCCTACTATAAAACCGCCCCATTCATCTTTATTCTTTTGGGTATATGTCATAATAGATTGTTCAAACTCTTCAGATAAACATAGTGCAAATTTCCTATCAGGGTCAATAACCCATCGACCAGCTATATCCAATAATCCATCTTCACGTTGGGTAATTGGTAATAAGTCAACTTCTTCCGGTACTTCCACTTCAATCAAATCTTTAACTACTTCCTGTTTTTTTACTTCTGCATTTTTCTGCATTTAACATCACTCGTTGAACGCAATTTTTGACATTAAATATTTTGACTTTGAATCTAATCTTCCACCACTTGCTACATTTCTTGATGCAACAGGGAGATGAAAATATGGACTACCATCGTTATAATTTTCTAGAAAATCAGCCATCAATACAAAGAATTCTGTTATCATTCCTTTATCTATTCTATCCTGTATTGTCCGCCCATAATCATTTCTACATAAATTACCACTACCATTTATATGAGGATGAAAACTATTACCATATTTTAAAATACCTATAATTTCCAATCCACTACCACCAGTAACATCTAAAGTACAAAGGTATTTATTATACCACTTATATTTTGGATTCTTTTTAGACTTACCTGTTTTAACCGTGCCAGTCTCTATAATGCCGTAAAAAGCATTTCTTCCAGCTACTTGATTCACGACCCAACCAATCTTATTCAACATTTCTACATCAATATCCATTGTCATCTCAAAATCAATATTAGTTATAGTTTGAAATGTACCCGCAGGAGCTTTTAATGCAAGTTGCCATACAAACTTATCATAATCTAACTGCTCTGCTGCTTCCCAACCACCTTTAGAAAGTTGAATTACCTTATCCACTAAAGGACTATACAAAAATTTATTTTTGACATTACCGCCAAGAAAATCCAAATAATACCAATCATGCACATATAATTTTTCACCAAATTGATAAGCAATATTGATTACTCGTCGCTTATCTTCATCTCGTTCTCGTTCTCCCGAATTTGGTCTTTTCTTCGTAACATACGGGATACCAACTGGAATTAACCAACCAATACGTGATTGAGTATAATTTCCTGGAAATAATCTAATAATATCTTTATACATTGCGATTTGTGGATATCTTCCATAATGGACGTTACCTTCTACTCTAGTAGTATAATGGTCCAAAATGTCCCCAACGCGTGTAATTAATTCGATTTTCGTCATTTTCTTCACTTCTCCCTTGATTTCAGACAAAAAAAGAGCACAGCATTAAACCACAATAAAAGAGGGGGGAAACCATTCCCCCTTACGGATGTTTAAAGTCCACCCTTAATGTCCTTCTGAGTTGCACGAACCTCAACATTATCAGCTGTAAACACGTAAGTGTCAGGTCGCTCAACATCATCAACGGTAATCTTATACTTGTCCCAAGGAAGGTTTTCTGCAAGCTTTGCAGATACCAAACGCTTAAGTTCGGCAACATTCTCGGCAATAATCTTGGTTGTAATTCGGTCTGAAATGAAATCTACTAGTGCCATTTTTTCTAACCTTTGTTTTATTTATGTACCTCTTCAATAAAAAAATAAAGAGGAAAAAGGGGTTTTTATGCCCCTTCAATTCTCACTCTTCGCTGACTTCTTCCTCTTCGACTACCTCAGTTTCAACAGCTAGTTGCTCGTCTGTTAGAATTGGAAGTTCCTTAAGCTTCTTATTCAAAAGCCTCTTTAGCTTCCTGAATTCTTTCAATTCAGCATCATCGCCGCCTTCTTTGATTTCATCTTCTCGTTTTTGAATCTTGTCTTTAGTCCATTCACGTATATTCTCAACTTGATGGACTGGCATCCCATAACCAGTTTGTTCATAAAAATTCTGAACTGCCTCACTGATTTGTTCTAGATACTCAAGTGGCTTACCCTTCACCCAACGGTCAATTTCAATCCATCGAATGAACAACCTTCTCTTGGTGTCCTTTCTAATGATGAATTTTCCATCATCGTACATGGTTCCGCGACCACATTTTGTCAAGACAATGTTCCTACCTGCATCCCAGTTTTCAGCGAAATTAACTAGATGACTTACACAATTCCTACAATCTGAATTGGTTAAGAGTGTGCAGGGTACTGGTCCACATTGGACCTCAGTTCCAAAGACCTCTAGATTAAAGATAATCTCATCCTCGTTTTCACCAGTAATAGTGAACTTATCTTCGCTCTCTTCCATGAAGTTTTTAAAGTCTCTGTGGAACAAAGACTGTGCTGGCTTCAGGAATGGACATGGAAAATACAACGAATCCCAAGAATACAGAGTTACCATCACCAACTCGTCCCTCTCATTATACATGAGTACTGGAGTCACTGAATAGTTAATGGCCTCATACATTTCCATTGTGATTACGTCTTTACGCAAGACTGAATGTTCATCGCCATTCACATCTTCGACTTTATAGTTCATTCCATTTTGTGTTGGAACTAGCTCGGAGATTGTGCCAAAATCCCATCGAAATACGGGAACGTCCTCTTCAACTAATTCTATTGAGATTTCGATTTCACCAGTTTCGGGGTTTTCTACTTCAACCTCTTTACGTACAATTTTCTTATCAAAGTGGTCTACAACCCTGAAGGCTATAGGTGTTCCAGCTCTGAAGTTTACATTACTAACGCCGAACAGAACAGCTCCTTTCTTCTTTTGATAGGAAGAAAGTCTCTGTTCGGTCTTCTCTCGTTCATTCAATTGTTGTTCAACTATTGACATGATTTCTCACTCTATTTTTAGTTTTTGTGGTTACTTATACTTCAATTAAATTCACAATACTTTGAAACGACCCACCACAATTAGGACATTCCTTAGTATCTGCTGTGATTTTAGCATTACAATGGTCGCAATGCCAAACCTTACGTCGGTTGGAACCTAGTAAGTCCCACCACTTCTTGAGACATTCTAAATGGAATACATACCCACTATCGTGTACTGGCACATTATCAATTTCCTCATGACATGCCGCACAGATATTTGCTGGAATACTATCTCCCATTAGATAATCATGCATCAATCTGATTGCATCATCATTTCCAGTAAAGTCATTATATGCAAGCATTGGAACAATCTGGTCAAGCTGCGCCATTTCGGTCATCTCTACCATCTTCCAATCAATTTCAGTTTTCTTAAGTGATTCTGCAATGCACTCAGTCCAACCGCTTCCACCAACTTTGATATAGATTACTCTCTTGCATTTGATTTTCCGTATAAATGACTCTGCTGGAGCTCCTGCTGTTTCCTCACCATCTGAAATGATAATGAGTGTATCCGCATTCACTACATCAGGCACTCTAAAGAAAGCCCCTATATCTGTCATACCATACCCACTTGGTATTGCTCGCATTATTTCCATTGCATCTCCAATGCTCCTTGGAGTCTTTATTCCCTTCAACTCAGGACCGAATGCAATGAGTTTCACATTAGGAACTCTACTAGCAACCAATGCTGCTGTAATAGATGCTAATTGAATAGAAAGTGTCATTGAACTAGACACATCCATACCAACAACAGTGTTCCCAAGGTCTTCATTAATATAGACTTTACTAAATTGTTCTTGAGCCAATTTCAACAAACCTATTGGGATTGCTCCCCAGCTTTTATCGTCTTTAATCTCAAGATACTTTGCAAGAGGTATCGCAAATGACATATAACCCCCGCCTTTAACCAAAGCTTGAGCCACTACCTCTTTATGCTGCTTGAACAAATCAAGATTAGTGATAATCCCCTGTGCAGAAAACTTCTTTACTAAGACCTCTTCCAAACCATTTGGAATATTTACAGTCTTAAGATACCCAGAAGTTGTTTCATAGCACCCACGTATATAATGCCAAGGCATATCAATACTCTCAAGAATCTCCTTCTGCTCCGCAACTGCATTTGGATTTTCTTTAACGAGTTTTCTGAATTGTCTAGCTCTCGCTAATACACTACCTTCTTCTGGTTGTGCCCCATATGCTGCGCTTGCAAGCCACGCTTGCCCAGCCCAATCATTTGGCTTTGGGTGTGCTTTATCAGCAATATCCGTAAGAACGCTTCCACCAGTCAATATTTGCCATTGCATTTTAACTGGGTCTTGTCGCCTAAAGAAGTCTCTTACCCAATCCTGTCTTTTGCTCGTAAGTGTCATTCCGAAACTTTTGTTCTCAAAGAATCGAATTGCATCTCTCATATCTAATGCAGTTACTACATTAAGCATCTTATCATAGAATGCTCTATCTTGTTTTGCAATAGCTAATGCTGTTGCTTTTGGAACTAGATATTTTCTAACATGTGCTCTTTTCTTAAGTAGAAACAAAACTCCAGCTCTATACATTTTTGCATCTTGTTCATAAAGTTCAAGATGGGTTTCTGGTTCTCCACCTTCTGCGCTTGAAAGAACCGTAAAAATACTTTTTCGACCTTCCGGTGTCATTTTATTTTCCTTCATTTGTTTTGTTATGAACACTTATTCTATCATAGAAAATTCAATATCAATTTTCACTTTACTTTACCTTATAAATCCTTTCTTTCTTGCTTCTTTTCTTCGAATCATTGATTCCTTTGCCTTTATCATATCTCGAAGAACATCTCGCATAGCATAATAATCTACATTAGTACTTGAACTATGATTTTCTACACAATGCTCTATTGCTTCTTTTAATTCTTCTACACTTTTCTTTTTAAGAAGATAATATACTTCTTCAACTACATCATTTGTCATTTTATTGTCCTTCATTTATTTATTAAAATAAAAGGTGGGGGAATATATTTTTACAGAATATCAAATCCTAATCCGTGCCCTTACGGTGTCGAATGGTAGGATAAGTTCCCCCTTATTTATGGTGGTACTAATCAAATTGAGAAACTAGAAACTCATTATGTTCACTCAAAGTAGATAACACACTTGGGGGGGATAGCTAAGCTATACCTTTCTCCACCACCACCAGTTTTTGTTTATTGATTAGTATCCTTATTTGGTGGGTCCAACTCGGTTTCCCGAATTAGACCCTTAATGGAAGGTCGGGCAGGACTTTAACCTGCATGGTTCCTGGATATCTCCAGTTGTATATTCATTTAGTTATGGTATTAATCGTCATTAATATTACTCCATCCCATAAAAATGAATTTTTATCATACCGACCCTTATTTGGTGAAACTTTCTCCGCCCAGACGTATACGCATCCGCCCGAATACTCATCCCCTTTTCAATTCCACACTAATCGCGGTGGTTACGGTAGTTATTTAACGTCAGTTACTACTCTGCCGTCAGACTCCACATATAACACTCCGAATGTCCTCAAGAGATAATCCCTATATTGGTATAGTTATAATGAGCTGAATGTTTCGGTCATGGTGAGGCGGTTAGGATTCGAACCTAAATCTAATGTTAAGCAGACATTCAAAATCTTCACTGTGACCTTTCGGTGTCTATTTAGTAAAGACCCCTTTTGCTCTACCGTTAAGCTACCGCCTCAAGTTGGTGGGAATAATGTTAAGCGTGTAAGGAATACCAAATTTCTTCAAAACCCTATCCACGACCTTACGGTATCAATCGGTAGGATTATAAGCAAAACATTATCCCCTTTTATGAATAGTAGATGTCGGCTCCCAAGGACGACCTTTTCGCCAGCACCATTGTTAAGGTTTTCATGTGCACAGAAAACCTCTTACTTATTTGTAACTGTTTTTCGTAGTGTTATAATGTCCTTTTCAGACCACTAATCAACCGACAACTAGCTCAAAAGGTCGCAACGGATTTACCGTCTACTATTCGCTATTCAATCTATCATCATGTCCTAGGCAGAGTTCGAGGCCGCAGTTTGACGACTACGTTTACAACTCAACTTATATCACATCTTATATCTCCAGGCTAAACTTGTCAAGTTTATCTCTCCCTTTGACCATCTAACGCACCTCTCGGACTTGGTTTCCATTTAGAATATCTTCTTCACTTCTACCCATTTATACTCCGCACCTTTAGGTGATGATAGACGAAGCATTCTTTTTTAAATCTATTGACATATCTATAAGATGTAGGTACTATACAACATAAGGAGAAATACCATGGATAATGACCAGACGACGAAGACTATGAAAGTCTTGAAAACAGCCTACATCTCGTTATAGTGTCAATAAAAACAAAAAGAATGAAATTTATACTCACCCTATAAGGTGAGTTGCTTTCTTTTTTTTTGATATACTCCACAACTAATCGGGCTGGTCCCTTTTAATGATTAGCATGAGTATATTTGTTTAAGAGCCACTTTAGGCTCCCAGTCAATTTCAATTTTATTCAAAATCGGCACATCGCAGCTTATGTACTAGCCAGCTTTATAGCTGACTTACTATTCCGTTTTAAAGGAATAGATTACCTGGTTCTTGTCGAACCGCAAGGCTTACGCCCATTGACACCTACTGTCTTTTCACATGAACTGTTTGTCAGTCGTCCATGTGCTTTTTTCGTATTGCTACGCTTCAAAGAGTAAAGCTCGCACTCTATCCGGCCCAATTTATATTCAGCGCTGGTTAGTCTTATATCCGCGCTTACGCAACCAATTTAATCTCTTTCGAGACAGCGAGGTTTGTTTATCCTCTGACCAAACGTTCAAAGTACGTCTGATGACCGACTTACTCAACCTTTCAAAGAGTGCTTGAGAAGTCACACTCACCAGATATAGATTCTCATCTACTACCAGAATCCAGGCATCAGTTATGCCTAGCTAGTCTTAAATATAGTTGCTACCTATACTTCATTATCCATTTACCCTAGCTACGAACTAGGTGGATATCTCGTGTATTGAAGGACTATTGTCTTCGTTACACCAGCCCGAATTTCGTCGGTGCCACACATCTGCTATAATGTAGTGCAATCCCAGAGCCTCAGCCCCTTACCGCTTCCGATTCTAGCAAAGACCGAAAGTTGCATATTGCCAAATAGGTTCCCGACCTGCTTACCCCGCAGCTTCGCCTATTCCTACAGGAATGATATTCTATATATCGAAATGGCTGACACTTAAAGTGGAGGCCGTGATATTTTTCAATCCCAAAACTCGCGCATCTCTTCTAAAGCAACACTCACCGAATAATTGTGTGCGTCTGTGACCTATATCCTAATCGTAGGCGTCGTTCAACCGACCTTAATCACATGACAAAGAGAATTGTTTGTTTTAGGAAAGACAGGCATCTTTCCATATATAACATGGTTTTTTAAAGAAACTCTAAATAGGGAAGTGGGTCTCCCCACCCCCCACATTAATAGGAATAAATTAAGAAATAATCATCATTCATGCCCAACTGATTGTTGAGCAGTTTCTTGCGCTAGTATAACTTCACCTAAAAAGGCAATAGCATTTTCAATTAGCACATCTTCTGCTGCTGGTGCATCAAATCGAAGCACCTTTCCTTCAAATAGCAATCTTGGTAAATCTTGTATCTTCTGTATCAACTCTACCCAATTAGTCACGGTAGAATATGACAATCCGCTCTGTTCAATTAAATCCTTCTTTGTAATCGAATTGTTAATTATAAGGCAATCAACAATAGTATCAAGTATGTCACTCTGTTTTCTGTTCACTGTTGTCATCACTATCTTTTTCTTGTTTAGCCCCCGATGTTTTAAATCTTGACAAATCTACCTTCTTGGCAACTTCTCTCTCAATCTCTTTTTCCCAAAGTGGTACATATTGTTCATATAGATTAAAATACATCGCAGCCATAAAAAGCAATCCTAGAAATCCCAGCATTGCTCCCAGTAACGCATACACATCACCATAGACATATAACAGAATTACACCAAAAGCTATAATTAATGCTATATAACTCAAATTTTTACCATGTTCTATTTCCATTAGATTTCAACCTCCAACAAAAACACGACAACATAGCCGGGCTTTTCGACCCTCGGTTCTATTGAACTAACCATCCAATCAAAACTACTTGCATCAAATAACCAAGCAGTATCAACTGGAAAATTTGGTATATCGTCTATTTCAAACTGAACCAACATGCCTATATCAAGATGATATTTGAATGTACACGTACTATAATCAAATTCATAATTAGCCTCTTTAAGACTATTAATAAGAGCATTCACGGCCTCAGCAACCGTGAACGCATTACTTTCTATTTTCTTTTTCTCATTAGTCATAAGTTTATCACCTAATTTTTACGATAAAACTTGCTTATACATTCTCATTTCCTTTCCATCTGGCGAAACTGAATAGAAATAAAACCTCTTTTTACCACCATCAAGGTCTTCTATATAACAAAAGCTAATCACAATCCCACCACACTCTCCACATCTTCGAATGATTTCAATACCTGTTTTAGGTTTTGTACCATCCCAATCTGTTTCTTCAATAACGGTGTCTTTCGTGATTTCCTTCATTTTAAAAATCGTATGTAATGGTTGGTTTACTTCATATAGATTTACATGCCATGCAGACCTAAATAAGCCAATCTTGAAATCAAAATTAAATGGTGCATACTCATCTAAATGTTTATTACCATTTCTATATTCAAGAAATCTCTTATTTCGCACATACCATTTTAGAAAATCTAAAAATCTAATATCACCCAACTCATTAATTTCATGAGCACAAACTATAGCCTCATAATGACTTTTATATAAGTCTTCTACCTCTTTAAAGAAATCCGCATACAAAAGTTCAACTTCTTTATCAGTTGTTGTATTCAGAAGTTTTGCTCTTAACTCATTTCTCATTGCCATAGCAACAGCCTGAAACATCTCCAAAAAAGTTGAAGAATCAATAATCTCTGCTAATCGCTGCGTTTCTGCTCTATTCGGAGCTGACATTACCGCTTCATCAAAAAGCGTTTCTTCATCAACCGTCATATTGTTATCACCATAACACTCGTTCTTTATAATTTTAACCTATATTAGGAATATAAACCGTAACATAACTCAAAATATAGAAAATTAATGGTAATATCACAGTAACACTAAACACAATGCCACCGACAAATCCCATTAGTAAATCTCTATATCTACCAGTTGCTTTTAATTTCCTTAACTTTCTTCTAATATCCATACTTATTCCTCACTTATCCCCAACAAATCATTCAAAATTGATTCAGTATCTATTAAATCTGGATTTGTATCTCTAATCAAGAATACACAATCAACTGTATCTGCTTCTAAATCATACCTATCAGATTCAACAATACAACCTTCACGACTTCCAAACTCTGTCTTAATAGCCATTCCAAAAAGTCCTTTGTAATATTGAAAATTCTCTGAATTAAATATGCAATTTGAACATCGTGGAATATATTCATCTATATTAACACTAACAGTAAGACCATTCAAAATATCAACTACAGCAAGCAAAAACATTACCTGCCCAAGATTTTTTGTAGATGCATTTTTCAAGCGCAACACTCGGTCATTTGCTAATTCAACATATAAAGCTTTATCATCTTTACCAACTTCTTCTTGTGAAACAAATTGATTCTTAAATAAAGGAGACGATAAAGTATATGTAATTTTACTTCCATCACCATAATCAACATTAGTTGTTAATGTTCTGTCAATAAGCGGGCATTCACCAATTCCAATAAAAGACCTTCCTTGAGTAATATTTACCAAAAACGGATTATTGATGTACTCAGTAAAAACAACATTCATGAGGTTCTTATCTTGAGTACCTTCTTTTAAAACAAATTCAAAAATATATGATATATCATCATGTTTTTTTAACACACTTGCAAATTTATGACTACCCAACAACAATCAAACTCCTCAATTTTTCAAATAATTCATAATTTGCTCGTTCTTCAGCAAATTGGTTCTCCAAAGTAGTAGCCTTTTCTTCTGTTGTTTGAAAAGAACTATCCCCAATATCTTTTATAACAGTAAATATTGCTTCTGGAGTTATTCGCTTATTACTTGACAAAAATATATAATTAATAATGCTACCAATTCCTTTTATAAATTTCTCAGTCAAACCTTCCCATGTTAATTTTTCTGTATAAAAAGTACAACTTTCTAACTTCTTATAATCTTTATCTGAAATTTGACTTCCATTGAATATTTTTTCAATAAATAGACAATCCGGCAATCCAGTTAATTTCATTCGCTCAAAATTACCTTCTCTATATATAAACTTCTTATCCAAATTCTCTATTAACTTATAAACTAAGCATTTCTGACATTTAACAGCTTTTTTAAAAAACTTAATGCTACTGATTGAACACAAACCCGACACTTTCAAGATACCTCCCAAACGAATCTACCCAAAGTTGGTCAAAACATAATTTCTTTTCCGAAGGCGCCTGGTCTTTACATAAAGACTTATCCATAAATTCAGTACGTACCTTCAAAAAAGAAAGAAATAGCTTTAACAATCTCCACGTAGGTTTGAGTTTATATTTCTCGCAAAAATTATCTATTACTTCTTTATATCTTTCATTAAATATCAAAAACTTCTTTGAATTTACGAAATGCTCACATTCTTCTACAGCTTTTTTAATAATATCCATATCTTCTTTTCCGAGCCTTTTATGTTCCATTGCGTTGAAAGCTCTTGTTATAAGAACTCCATTATGCAAAAAATTAAAATAAGGACAGATGCATTTTAATGCGCCCGTCCTCGGCTCATAATCTTGTAGAGGAAAAGCAGACTCAATTGTTACCAATTTACCATCTTTCACTACCGAATCACCATCTTCTTTATCTTCCTCTACAAAAATATATACGGACTCATCTTTTCGTCCCGCTTGTAGAACTAAATACCTTAAACAATCACATCGTTTCATTTTCTTCACTCCGAATATGTATCAATAAAATCTTCCCATTCAGCAAAATTACCTTTGGCAAACAGAACTACTACCAACACTCCAATTATAATCAACATTGCCCATGCATTAGGATTAATTAAAATCCAGATTACACAAGCTATTATTATTACACTTGCGATAAGCAGAAGCTTACCTTCTTGTTGAGCTATATCATCGAGTGTATATGACAAAATTACAACCCCAATTCAGTTCCTAATCTGCCATCATCGTATGCCGCTCCTCTATCAAATATACGCATCACTAATTCACCTCGAATGGTTTCAACAGCAATACCAGCATCTTTATTACCATTTAAGCTTCTAAATTCTACTGGAGTTACATTTTTCAAATCTTCTCTAAGAATCTGTTGAACTAATTTAACCAAATTATCTTTAAAAGTTCCATTACCATTATTTCTAAAATTCTCAGTAATCCATATAGAAGCCCTTGTTAATGCATTACCATGATTCGCTAATAACAAATATTCAGATTTTTCTGAATTAGCAATACTACACTTAAATATGCACCCATTTGTAAAAGACATGTTAGCTATGTTTCCATATTCCAACATCACTTTCTTGTATTTAGGATGGTTCAACAATCTAGCAACTATTCTTCTAAAATCTACATTTAAATGAGTAAATCTCGTATCAAACGAAATTTCTTTAGGTAATTCTTTTACAGATATGGGTTGGATTTGCCAAAGCCCATAACGACCTTCGTTATATTTAAGTTTTATCATTCTTATTCACCATAACAAAAAGAAAGAGATTGTAGGAAGACCCAATTTAGGGTCTTCCGCTAGTTGCGCCTATATTTTTCTTACTCGGCATTCTGATTGCTACATTTATATGTCTCTTTCGGCGCTGTTGAGGCATATATGGAAACCTCTTGTCCATTACAGAATCGCTTGGAAAATCCTGAAATGGCAGTTTTTTCTGCTTCAGAAATTGCTTCCAATCATTGTAATGTCTTTTAATTCCCTTTTCCAAGAAGTAGTAATCATATTGTCCTTTATCCAAATCACATCGAATAAGAACATATGTCTCATTCTTAGAAAATGTTAGCTTTTTTGTTCCCGCCTTTCCACCAACTTCTGGATACTCGTCAGCTTCAACCCAAAATTTGTTTTTATATAGCACATATGCTCTATAAGAAGTGGTATTTGAATTCCACTCTTCAGTGTATGTACCTATTTTAGGTTTAGGCGCAAATTTAATTACTAATATAAAGATTAACATTCCTATAAAACCAATCAAAATGCCATTAATCAATTCGGACATGTACATCTCCATATATAACATAAAATTTTAAAGTATCATCTCTTCTTCTTTTTATGCTTCCTTTTCTGTTTTTCTTCTTCCTTCTTCATAGCTCTATTCTTGCTTTCTCGATTGCTTTTAAATCTTTTATATAATTTAAAACCAGCAACTGAAGTTATTGGAAGCATAATAATGAAAAGAAGAATTAATATATACACCAAAGCTTTAGTATTATACCAATCAACAGGATTTGGAACTATCGGCATTTAATCAACCTCTTTCTTCAATATAAAAATTAATAACAACTGATATCACTACCAGTCATCATCATCGTCATCATAATCGTCATCGTCATCATAATCGTCATTGTCATCTTCAGATTCTACGACTTTAACAAGCTTCCAACCCTTATTAAAGAGTTCTAGATAAGCCTCAAAATCCATATAATTAACAGTGTTCATTGCATATTTCTTTGCAAATTCAACAACCGCATCATCCTTTATAACACTGGCGTCGCATTGAAATGTATAAATAGTATTATCACTATCCTGAATGCGAACAAAATTCATCCCAACATCAAGTACTTTTGTCATTTTTTATTCATCTCTTTTGTTCAACTTTATACGAATTTACAGCTTCGGTACTTAGCCGTGTAGCCATACTCAACAGTTCTGTTGTCTTTTTTCCAATAGTAAGTCTTGCAAAAGGCCCACCAGAATTCTTTTCATTTGTTTTTATGATTATTCTCCCATTTGGTATGGGAACTTCATATCTCTCTCGCATGAACTGTTCCTCGTTCTTCTCTTGCCGTATTATATACCAGCCCAGTTATAAAACACATTAAAAAGAAAATAATGAGTATAATAATTCTAAATTCAATTAGAAGTAAGCTTAAACAATAAAGTAGTACATCAAGCACTACAAACAATAAGAATATCTTTTCATAATAATTCATTTATATTCCTCAAAAATAAAGTATCTTCTTTCCGTAAAAACGAAAAAAAGAATGACCCGTACTAGGCTCAGAGAATGACCCTGAACCTGTACAATCACAGACAACATGGTAGCTAACCATCATTGCAATCTTTACTTTTCGTCACAAAATATCTGTGCTTTCTTTCGTGATATAGCATTCTCCTCATATTTTGGGTCATGGAACGTGAGGATACGTCCAAAACAACACTCTGTATGAATGCATTCACCAAGTGTTGTAGAGTCATTCTGTATAAAATACAGAACTTCTCCATATATAATAACCTTTTTTAAAGAAACTTTAAACTTCTTTAAAGTCATATTAATTCACAATCGACACTTAATAAACCCGTCGTCTAGAACTACCAAAATCTTTACGTTCCTTTCGATAGCCCCCGCCATCTCTAGGTTTATCGTAACTTCTCCTCTGCCTCGTATCCTCATGTTCTTCAATGGACATATTTACATCCATATTGACTTCATCAATCGCATCATCAGCTTCGGCAAGATTTCCATAACGTCCTACATTAAGTTGTAGGTTCCCTCTGAATAGACCAGTGTAACCATTAGTTAGCAAATAGGTCTTATCATTCTCTACCAATTCAATCGCATTATCCCATAATGGTAATCTAACAATTCCAGTGGAATCTCCAATTATCACATCTACCACACTATGTGTAGTATCATCTCGTCGTGACGTAATCTCACGTTCTTCACCAATCTCAATAACTTTGAATGAAATGGTAATGTTTCTCATCTGTGGCTTTAATTCAGCCACAGTCGCCTCAATAGGCTCTCGTTTTTCATAACTCATTGTTTTCAATCTCGCACAATGTTTGTCAATGTTTATCATTGACCACCAATATAATTAATACTTAAAAAATATTTACTATATTTCATTTAGTTTGTATCTTTTCCTGTCAAGAAACTCTTGTTTCTTTGCAGCATTCCATGTGTTTAGAGCTTGTAAATACCCAGTTATTCTACTGTATATTTCACCAAACCCTCCACAATTTGGACACACTCCTTTAAGTTCTGGAGTTAAACTTGTTGGAACCCCCATATAACCACAAGCATCACACATCATCAAATCTCTTGTAAAAGCAAAATAAGATGATAATGTATTTCTAGCAATATATTGAATTAACTTCCACACCGCTATTGGTTCTATTTTTCCAATATCACCCAAATACATATGTGTTAACGCCCCACCAGAAAGAAATGGATGAAACATCGCTTCAGTTTGAATTCTTTCTGTTAAAGAAATATCAGCAGCAACATCAACTGAAACACTATTCCTATAATACGGAGTTTCAGCCGTTCCTTTAAGAAATCTTCGTATTCCTGGATATGCTTTATAATCTTTCACAGCAAGTCTTCCAGCAGCACTTTCTGCTGGTGTTCTTGTAACATCAATACGCATTCCAGTTTCTTCAGACATCTCTTCTGTTCTCTTTTTCAACCACATCAAAACTTTCAAAGCAAATTGTTTACCTTTCTTTGTATGTAACGGTTCTCCAACCATAATTTCACACATTTCATTAAAACCAACAGTACCAATAAGATACATTCTAGATTCTGCGGTAATTAATGGTGTTCCATCTGGTTTCATTTGATTATAAAACGGTGCATTGCCATTTTTCAATACCAATTCCATTGCTTTTTGTTTTTCAAAAAAGACCTCTTTTGACATCTCCATGAATTCATCTAATTTATTAAAGAAATATACTTCTTCTCCGCCACCAAATTGTTGCGTAAGCCATGCTACTCTACCAAAATTAGGAGTGACCATTTGTGTTGCACCAAATACCATATTCCCCGTTTTAAATTGTTCAAGTTCTTCTGGCCCTTCTGCAACCCAAAGATGTGAACAACAAGATGAACATCCCGCTGCTATATCTTTTCTCCAATTTAAATAATTTTCAAAATAAGGAAGACCGTATTTTGATACTAATTCAGCCGCTTTCAACCAAGATGCTTCATAGTGCTCAGTCATAAATTCTTCTTTCAATATAAGGTTTGGTTTTGGATAATTAAACATTTTTCCATTACCATCACCTTCAAGAAAAATATCCATAAAAGCATCAAATAAAGCCTGTGTTTCTTCTTCATAATCCCCATAAGTTTCAGGACCAACTTGGCCACCCGGTTTGGTTGCTTCCGCATCTTTAAGAATTTCTGGAACACCTGGCGTAAGGTCAATACTAGAAAAGATAATTTGACCACCTCTTGCAACATATTGTTGTGTCATAATAAATACAAAATGTTGTGCAGCTTGTTTTATTTGCTTTTTCGATAATCCTTTCATAAAAGGAGCAAGAAGTGTATTAAAATAAAAATATCCTTGACCACCTGCAAAATTACATTGAGCAGTTGCTAACCAAATCGCTGCATGATTCATTGCAACAAGCGCGTGTTTTGCTGGTTTCGCATAACTTGAATGTTTTCCACCAAGACCATCTGGTGCTAATCCAAGTATCAAGAATTGTCTCAAATCCCACGATGCACAATAATCTCTCGTATAGAAGTAATCTCTATCTTTAATGTAAATATCTCCACGAAGATGTGCATCACCAAGTTTTCTTGGCATTCTATATAAAGTATAATATTCCATCACTTCATCATGTATTATTTTGGCTATTGTTTCAGGATTCCGCAATAAATTAGCATTTGAATTCTTCTTTGTGGGGTCTGTAATAGTTTGCGTAATATCATACATTGGAATTCCAATTCTAGTATACATAATACTCTCTTTTTCTAACCCACGTTCAGCCAAAACACTAATACAAAAACTACGAATATTCGCACCAGTTAAATATTTGATTCTAGAAGCTACTATTTTTTCAACAACTTCCATCGCAATATTTGTTGCTATTTCTTTCGAAATTCCAGTCTCAATCACAAGACTATTAACAATATGCGCTGAATCAAATTTATGAAACTCATCATGAGAGCGCACTTTTGGTAATTTTAATGACATCTCCTCTAACATAGTAAGAGAAGCATCTATTTCAACTACCATCAATTAACCCCCAACTACCTTTTCCAAATCAGCCATATTCGGAAGAATACCACTAGATATAAGTTTCATTTGTTTATTCTCTTTTACAATAATAGTTGGAACTGCAAAAATAAAAAATTGATTTTCTAATAATTCAAATTGCAGACTTTCACTAATGCTATCAGCATCAATGATTTTAACCACAGTATCACAGATTTTATTCTGCATACATTCCTCAATCATCTGCTCTGCGGCAGGACAATTGGGACAATCTTTTCTAGTAAATAAATATAACGTTTTCATAAATTCACCTTCAATAAAATAATTTACTTTCCAGTACTTCCAAAGCCACCCTCGCCTCTAGGAGTTTCACCTAAAAAGTCTTCAGATTCAACTTCAATAATTTTCATATCATACACTGGCTTTAATGCCATCTGTGCAATCTTATCACCTATTTTAATAGGAAATGGCTCTATACGGGTATTATACATAATAATCATAATTTCTCCACGATATCCAGCATCTATTGTTCCGGGAGTATTAAGAATGGTAATACCAGAAAATGATGCTAAACCACTTTTCGGTCTTATTTGCAATTCCCACCCAACAGGCAACGCAACCTTCAAACCAGTTGATACAGTCACTCCTGTTCTTCCTGGTATTCTTAAACTTACATTTGAACGAATATCCCAACAAGCATCACTTTCATGTGCTCGTTCTGGAAGTTTAACCCCAACATTCTTTCTAAAAAATTTTACTTGTACTTTTTCCATCTTGGGTCTCCTCGTAATTTCATCTTTAAAAGTTCAACAACATATAACCCCTTTTTAGTCAAAAATACTTTATCACCAACATGACCAACAAAGTCTTCAGTCCAAAGTACATACATTCTTGCTGCTAATTCATGAGGAATATCTATTGCCTTTTTTGGAGCTATCGCGTCTTCTGCATAAAGATACAAAAGAAACTCATCTTCTGGATAGATTTCTGCTCCAACTTGCATTGCTTGCTTTGCCACTTCAGTTGCTAATCTCTCAACCTTAGCTATAGCATCAAGCTCCATAGTTTCTCCCCTATCATTTATGACTTTCTTTTCTTTCTTCTTTCTTCCTTTCATAATATTCACCTATAAATAAAAAA
>Ga0315535_1000722_pt1 | contig 22951 bp, 18 predicted proteins | sample SalMarSW160220MG_2_FD_203092 | JGI IMG/M metagenome (GOLD analysis project Ga0315535, IMG submission 203092) | Salt marsh sediment microbial communities from the Plum Island Ecosystem LTER, Massachusetts, United States - Salt Marsh Sediment SW1602-20 ... | reverse complement strand
GGGCGCTACCCCTACCCCTCACTATACCCCGCGCCGCACCCCCCGGTCAAAAGGCTTTTGCCGTCAGGGACGCAACTCAACGGCCGTGAACGGGCGCCGCGGCGCGCGGGCCGAATGTCAGTTGCCTTGCCGCCCGCGGCCCGTTACCCTCGGTGCGAGGGTGACGTGAACGAGACCGTGCTGATCGTCGAAGACGAGCCGCGCATCGCGGATCTGCTCGAGCGCTACCTGCGGGACGCCGGCTTCCGGACCGAGCGCGCCGCCAGCGGACGCCGCGCGCTCGAGCTGTGGCGTGCGGCCGATCCCGCGGCGATCCTCCTGGACCTGATGATCCCCGACATCGACGGCCTCGAGGTGACCCGCCGCGTGCGCGCCACCTCCGACGTTCCCATCTTGATGCTCACCGCCAGGGCCGAGGAGGTCGATCGGCTGGTGGGGCTCGAGCTCGGGGCCGACGACTACATCGTCAAGCCTTTCAGCCCGCGCGAGGTGGTGGCGCGCGTTCGGGCCGTCCTGCGCAGGGCCCACGGCGACCTCAAGCGCTCGCAGCGCTTCACCCTCGGCGAGCTCGAGGTCGACCTCGACGCCTTCGAGGCGCGCTGCCAGGGCACCGCGCTGGCGCTCAGCCCCACCCAGCTGCGCCTGCTGGGCGCGCTGGCGGCGACGCCCAACCGCGCCTTCCACCGCGCCGAGCTCCTCGACGTGCTGGACGATCCCACCGCCGACACCCGCACCGTCGACGCCCACATCAAGAACCTCCGCCAGCGGCTGGGCGCCTGCGCGGACAAGCTCCAGACCGTGCGCGGCGTCGGCTACCGGCTGCGGTCCTGAGCGTGCGCCTGCGCGGCCGGCTGACGCTGGTGGTGACGGGGGTGGTGCTCGTCGCTGTCGCGGTCACCGCACTGCTGAGCGTGCAGGTGGCGAGCCAGCGGGTGGGGCGGCTGTTGGAAGCGCCGGCCGCCAGTAGCTCGGCCGCGCCCGCGGGGCGCGGGCCGGGCGCGGGACGGGCTGCCGGCGGGACGGGGGCCACGGCTGTGGGCCCGGCCGGAGCCGCCGCTAGGCGGGCGCTGCTGGTGCGCGACCTGTGGCGCGCCAACGCCGAAGGGGCCGCCATCGCGCTGCTGCTGGCCGCCGTCGCAGGCACGCTCCTGGCCGCCCGCCTGGCACGCCCGCTCAGGCGCCTGACCGCCGTGGCGCAGCGCTACGCCTCCGGCGAGCGCGACGTGCGCGCCGCCACCGAAGGGCACGACGAGGTCGCGGAGGTCGGGGCGGCCTTCAACCGGCTGGCCGATCGGCTGCAAACCGAGGAGGAGCAGCAGCAGCGCCTCATCGCCGACATCGCCCACGAGCTGCGCACGCCGCTCACCATCCTGCGCGGCGAGCTGGAAGCGCTCGAGGACGGCCTGATGCCCGGCACGCCCGAGACCTACCATCGGCTCGGCGACGAGATCGCGCTCCTCACGCGGCTCGTCGGCGACCTGCGCCTGCTCACCAGGGCGGAGAGCGGCGAGCTCGAGCTCGAACGCGCGCCGGTGGGCCTGGAGGAGCTCGTGCGGCAGGTCTGCGACTCCTTCCAGAACCGCGCCGGCGATCGCCGACTGGAGCTCGACGTGGCGCTCGAGCCCGCCATGGTCGACGGCGACGCCAGCCGCCTGCGCCAGGTGCTGGTGAACCTGCTGGACAACGCGGCCCGGCACGCGCCCGAGGCGAGCCGCATCGAGGTGAGGCTGCGCCGCGACGGCGGGCGGGCCGTCCTCAGCGTGCGCGACCACGGCCCCGGCATCCCCGAGGTCGAGCTGCAGCGCGTCTTCAGGCGCTTCTACCGCACCGACGCGGCGCGCTCGCGCGCCGCCGGCGGCAGCGGCCTGGGGCTCAGCATCGTTCGCAGCCTGGTCGCGTTGCACGGCGGCACGGTCACGGCCAGCAACCACCCGCAGGGCGGTGCGCTGCTGTCGGTGTCGTTGCCGCTCGTGCCGGCCCCCCACGCCGCCGCGAGCGCCGGCGACGCGGCCTAGCCGCGCACCTGGCCGTCGCCGTCGATCAGGAACTTGTAGGTGACGATCTCCGCCAGCCCCATGGGGCCGCGGGCATGCAGCTTCTGCGTGCTGATCCCGATCTCCGCGCCGAGGCCGAAGGCGAAGCCGTCGGTGAAGCGGGTGGAGGCGTTGACGTAGACCGCCGCCGCGTCCACCTCGCGGCGGAAGCGCTCCGCGGCCGCCAGCTCGCCGGTGACGATGGCCTCGCTGTGCTGGCTACCGTAGCGAGCGATGTGGTCGAGCGCCTGGTCGAGGCCGTCGACGACCCGCACCGCCAGCGTGAGGTCGAGGAACTCCGTCTCCCAGTCGGCTTCCGTGGCGCTCGCCAGCTCGGGTGCGAGGGCGCGCGTGCGCTCGCAGCCGCGCAGCTCCACGCCGGCCTGCCGCAGGCTGGCGAGTGCCGGCGGGAGGAAGGCGTCAGCCACGGCGGCATCCACCAGCAGCGTCTCGGCCGCGTTGCACACGCCCGGCCGCCGCACCTTGGCGTCGACGATGATCGCCTCGGCCATGGCCAGGTCCGCCGCGGCGTGCACGTAGACGTGGCAGTTGCCCACGCCGGTCTCGATGACGGGCACGCGGGCGTTCTCCACCACGTGCTGGATGAGCCCGGCGCCCCCGCGAGGGATCACCAGGTCCACCTTGCCGCGCGCTTCGAGCAGCGCCGTGACCAGCTCGCGGTCGGGGGAGTCGACGAGCTGCACGGCATCCTCGGGAAGGCCACTGGCCGCCAGCGCCGAGCGCATCACCTGCACCAGCGCGCGGTTGCTGGCCAGGGCGTTGGACGAGCCGCGCAGGACCGCCGCGCTGCCCGCCTTCACGGCCAGCGCCGCGGCGTCGACGGTGACGTTGGGCCGCGATTCAAAGATCATGCCGATCACGCCGAACGGGACGCTCACCTTCCGCACCTGCAGGCCGCTCGGGAGCTGCCAGCCGTCCAGCACGCGCCCCAAGGGATCCGGGCGGTCGGCCACCTGGCGGCAGCCCTCGGCCACGCCGCGGATCCGCGGCTCGTCGAGCTTGAGCCGGTCGAGCAGTGCCGGCGAGGTGCCGCGGGCCCGCTCGGCAGCCAGATCGTGCGCGTTCGCCTCGACGATGCTGCCGGCGTGCCGCTCCAGGGCGTCGGCGATGGCCAGCAGGGCGGCGTCGCGGTCGGCCGCCGGCAGGCGCCGGCTGGCGTCGCGCGCCCGCTCCAGCAAGCCGTCGAGCGTCGCGGGCAGGGGGACGGACATACGGGAGTATAGCCTGGGCCGCGCCGCCGGGCGCGAGCGGGCCGCCGGGCACGGACGCGTCCCCGCCGTGCGGCGAGGCGGCCGCTAGACTGTGACGCAAGGAGGTCCGCAGCGCATGCCCGAGCCAGATGAGAGCCGGTCGGCCGCAGGGCCGGACGCGGCTCCCCTGCAGATCCCCGCCATCCTGAGACGCGCCTGCGACCTGGCTCCCGAGCGGAGGGCCTGGCTCCAAGCGCTGCCGGCGAGCGTCCGGATCCTCGCCCGCCGCTGGGAGCTGCGCGTCGGACGCGTCTACGCCGCGAGCAGCGACGGGCTTTGCGGGAGCTGCGCCTGGGTGGCCCGCGTCACCACGGCCGGCGGCCGGCGCGCGGTCCTGAAGCTGGGCATGCCCCACATGGAGGGAGAGGACGAGATCGCGGGGCTGCGCGTCTGGAACGGCGAGGGCGCGGTGCGGCTGCTGCGCTGGGACGAGGACCTGGGCGCCATGCTGCTCGAGCGCTGCGTCCCGGGACGCCCGCTGCGCTCCCAGCCGCCGGAGGTGCAGGACCGGGTCATCGCCGGGCTGCTGCCGCGCTTGTGGCACACCCCGCCACGAGAGGGTTTCCGCCCGCTGGCGAGCATGATCGAGCACTGGACCGCGCGGGCCCGCGAGGAAGCGAGCGAAACCGTCGATACGGGGCTGCTCGGCGAGGGCATCGCAGCGCTGCGGGCGCTCGCGCGGGGCCACGGCGACGACGCCCTGCTGCACACCGACCTGCATGCCGGCAACGTGCTGGCAGCGGAGCGCGAGCCGTGGCTGGCGATCGACCCGAAGCCGTTCCTCGGCGACCCCTGCTACGACGCCACCCAGCACCTCCTCAACGGGCTCCCGCGCCTCAGGAAGGACCCGCGCGGGACGGTGACGCGCTTCGCGGACCTGCTGAGGGTCGACGCGTCGCGGGTGCGCCTGTGGACGTTCGGCCGCCTGGCGCTCGGGGGCATCGCACCGGAGCAGGCCGAGGAGGCGCCGGCGATCGCGTCCATCCTCGCCCCCTGAGCCTGGCAGCCGCCCTCCGCCAGGCGCAGCCGGTGCCGCCGGCACACCATGACGTGCGCCCGACGGAACCGCAGCGGACACCGCCCGTAGACTGACGCCCTGAGGAGGCCCCGCCATGGCACGAGTCGAACCCCCGCACCCCCGCACGGTCGCCATCGCCGGGGCGGCCGGCGCGCTGGCGCGCGCCACCGCCGAGCGCTTCGCCAGCGAAGGCTGGAACCTGGCGCTGCTGGCCCGCCCTAGTCACGAGCAGGAGCTTCGCGAGCGCCATCCGCAGGCGCTGGTGGCCGGCGCGGACCTCGCCGATCCCGAGCAGGCCGAGCGCGCCGTGCGGGCCGCCGAGGAGCGCTTCGGCGCCGTCGACGCGCTGCTCAACCTCACCGGCGGCTTCGTCAGGCACAGCGCCCTGGAGGCCGGCCCGGGCGACGTCGACGCGCAGATGCGCGTCCATCTCGGCACCGCCATGGCCGCCACCCGCGCCGCCCTGCCCGGCATGCTGGCGCGCGGCCGCGGCTTCGTGCTGGGGGTCGCGGCCGCCCAGGCGCTGCGCGGCGGCGGCAACACCGCCGCCTACGCGGCGGCCAAGGGCGCCCTGCTGGGCTACTTCCGCAACCTGCGCAGCGAGGTGGAGGGCAAGGGGATCACGGTGAGCGTGCTGGTACCGATGGGCACCATCGACACCCCCGCCAATCGCGGGGCCATGCCCGACGCCGATCCGGCCGCCTGGATCGATGCCGGCGAGCTGGCCGACGCGATCCACTTCCTCGCCACCCGCAGCGTCCGCGGCCGGGTGGCGGAGCTGCAGGTGCACGCGCGCTGAGACGCGCTCAGGGCCAGGCCGCGTACGTCACCCGGCCCGCCTTCACGGTGCCGAGAACCGCCAGGTCGTCGAGGCTCGCCAGCGGATCGTGCGAGAGCACCGCGAGATCCGCGTCGAACCCCGGCAGCAGCCTGCCCGACCGCCCTTCGCGCTGGATGGCGAAGGCGCCGCCGACGGTGTAGCAGGCGAGCGCTTCCGCTGGCAGAATGGCCGCGTCCGGCCCCAGCACGGCGCCATCGGCTCCGGACCGCCGGCACGCCGCGCGCACCCCCGCCAGCACGTCCGGCTCCGCCACCGGCGTGTCGGACCCGAACGCCAGCGGGGCGCCGGCGTCCAGCAGGGCGCGCATCGGGTAGGCTCGCGCCTCGCGGTCGGCGAGCAACGAGTGCACGCTTCCCACGTCGAAGGTCAGGTGGATCGGCTGCATCGATGCCACCACCCCGGACCGCGCGAAGCGCGCCACGTCGGCGGGATGCAGGTGCTGGGCGTGCTCGATGCGCGGCCGCAGGCCGCGGGCGCGCCAGCGAGGGGCCGCGCTCTCCAGCGCGTCCAGCACCGCCCGGTTGGCGGCGTCGCCGATGGCGTGGGTAACCGGCACCAGGCCGGCGTCGATAGCCAGCGGGTAGCGCTCGGCCAGGACCTCGGGGCCGTCGACCTCGACCCCGCAACCGCCGCCCGCGTAGGGCTCGAGCATCCAGGCGGTGCGGCTCCCGAGCGCCCCGTCGCAGAAGAACTTGGCGCCGCCCACCTGGAAGTTGCTCCCGCCCTGCCCCGTGGCCACCCCCAGCGCGGCGGCGTGCTCGATGTCCAGCTGAGGCAGGCAGGCCCACACCCGCAACGGGTAGGCGTCGTCCGAGGCGGCCAGCGCCAGCTCGCGCCAGTAGGCGGGGGGCTCGTAGGCCATGTGGTGCACGGTGGTGATGCCGCGAGCGGCGAGGTCGGCCCCGGCCCTGGCCAGCGCCGCTCGCAGCTCGCTCGCGCCGGGCGGCGGGAGCAGGCCGGTCACCAGCTCGGCGGCGCGCTCGAGCAGCAGCCCGGTAGGCTCGCCGGCCGCGTCCCGCTCGATGGTGCCGTGCGGCGGGTCGGCGCCGTCGCGCCCCACGCCGGCGAGCCGTAGCGCCGCGCCGTTGACCCACACGCTGTGGTGATCCTGGCTGCGCAGCAGCACCGCCACCTCGCCCGAGGCCGCGTCCAGCGCGGCGCGAGCCCCGCCGGCGAGACCGGCGAGGCCCCAGCGTTGCAGCGCGAAGCCCGAGCCCAGCAGCCAGCTCCCCGGCTCGAGCCCGCGGGCGCGCTCGGCCACCAGCGCCACCGCGGCGTCCAGCGTCGCCGTGGACGCCAGGTCCAGCTGGCTCAGCTCCAGGCCGTGCTGCGTGAGGTGGAGGTGGGCGTCGTGGAAGCCCGGCAGCACGGCCGCCTCGCCGAGCTCCAGGACGCGCGTGCGGGGCCCGCACAGCTCGCGCGCGCCGTGCTCGTCCCCGACGTAGACGATGCGTTCGCCGCGGACGGCCACCGCCTCCGCCCGCGGACGCTTCGGGTCCATGGTGAGCACCCGCCCGACGAGCACGAGGTCGGCGTCGCTCACCGTCAGCGGCCCTCGAATCTCGCGGCGCGCTTCTCCGTGAAGGCGGCGAGACCCTCGCGCACGTCCCGGCTGGCCGCGGCGCGGCCCTGCATCTCGGCCTCCAGGGCGAGCTGAGCGTCGAGGTCGTTGTGCAGCGAGGCCCGCAGCTCCCGCTTGGCGAGCGCGAACGCCAGCGTCGGCCCGCCAGCGAGGCGCTTGACCTGGTCCCAGGCGGCCTCGGCGAAGCTGTCGGCGTCCAGCACCTGCTCGCCGAGCCCCATCGCCACGGCCTCCTCGGCCGGCACCCGGCGCCCGCTGTAGACGAGCTCGAAGGCGCGTCCCAGCCCCACCAGGCGCGGCAGGCTGTAGCTGCAGGAGGCATCCATCACCAGGCCGACGCCGGTGAAGCCGATCGCGAAGCTGGCGCGGCTGGAGAGAAGGCGCAGATCGCACGCCAGCGCCAGGCTCATGCCGGCGCCCGCCGCGATGCCGTTGACGCCGGCCACCACCGGCTTGGGAAGCTCCGTCAGGGCCCGCACGATCGGGTGGTAGCTGCGTTCGAGCAGCGCGCGGATGTCGGCGTCGACCGGCGTGCTGGCCAGGTCGGCACCGGCCGAGAAGCCGCGCCCCTCGCCCGTGAGCAGCACCGCGCGCACCTCGGGACGGGCGGCGACCTCCAGCGCCTCGCGCAGCTCGTCGAGCATCTCGGCGGACAGGGCGTTGAGCACGCGTGGCCGGTCCATGAGGATGCGCAGCGCGCCATCCTCCTGCTCGAGACGCAAGGTGTCGAAGGCCATCGCTCCTCCTCGTGCCGCGCCGGCGCGCGCCGCCGGGCTAGCTCGGGGCCGCCGGCGAGCGGCCGCTGGCGAGCGCCACCAGGCGCTCGTAGTCGTCGGGCCACAGCGGGTCGTCGAGCGCCGCACGGTTGCGGCGCACCGCGCCGCAGCGCCGGCAGCGGTGCACGATGACCCACCCTTTCTTGCCGTTGTGCTCGGCGGCCACCGGCTCCAGCACGCCGCCGCAGTCGCTGGCCCGGTCGCCGGGGTTCACGTCCACGTGCAGCGAGTGGAGGCACGCCGGGCAGTGGTTGCGGTAGCTGCCGTTCGCCAGCGCCGGCACCTCCGCTCCGCAAACCGCGCAGGTGAACCCCTGATTGGCGTCGCGGCCGGTGAAGCGTCTCACCCCCGCAGTCTACCCGGAGCCCCGCACCCGGCCGCCGGCCGCCTACAATGGAGGGCGGCTGCGCCCTGACGGGCAGCCCGTCCACGATGGAGTTGCTCGAGGCACACCAGGTCGCCCGCTTCCTGCCGGCCGGGCCGCTGTTCCGGCGGCTCGAGCTGACGCTGGCGAGCGGCACGCGCGTGGGAGTGGCCGGCGCCAACGGCAGCGGCAAGTCCACCCTGCTGCGCCTCCTGGCCGGCCTGGAGGCGCCGGACGAGGGCCGCGTGGCGCGCGCGCCGGGGGTCCGCCTGGCGTACCTGCCGCAGACCTCGGAGGCGCCGCCGGGCGGGAGCGCGTGGTCGGCCGCGGCCGCCGGCCTGCGCGCGGTGCGCGAGGCGGAGGCGCGCCTGCGTGAGGAGGAGCGCCGGCTGGCGCGCGGCGAGCCGCGCGAGGCGGCCCTGGCCGACGCGCTGGCGGACTTCGAGCGGCTCGGGGGCTACCGCGCGGAGAGCGAGCTGCGCGAGGTGCTGGCGGCGCTGGGGTTCCGCGAGCCCGATCGCGACCGGCCGGTGGCGGGCCTGTCCGGCGGTGAGCGCCGCCGCCTGGCGCTGGCCGCCGTCCTCTCCGGCTCGCCCGACGTGCTGCTCCTCGACGAGCCGACCAACCACCTCGACCTCGCCGCCCGGGCCTGGCTGGGCGAGCGGCTGGCGAGCTGGCGAGGCGCGCTGGTGCTGGTGTCGCACGACCGGGCGCTGCTGGACCGCGCCACCGACGCCACCCTGTTCCTGGGCGGCGGCGCGGCCGAGCTGCGGCGCGGAGGCTACCAGCGCGCGCGCCGCGCGCGCGAGCAGTCGCTGCATGCCTTGCGGCGGCGCGATGCCGCGCGGGAGAAGGAGGCCAGACGACTCCGCGCCATGACGGCGGCGCTGGCCGCGCGCGGCAACCGCGGCGCGGCCAGGCGGCGGCGCTCCGCGGACCGCCGGCTGGCCGCCCTGGCCGGGCTGGAGGCCGACATCGAGGCGAAGCTGGCGCCCTCCCGCGCGGGGCGGATGCAGCTCGACCTCGCCGGCCGCGAGGGGCGCGGCGTGCTGCTGGAGGCGACGGCGCTCAGGCGCTCCGGCGTCCTGGACGTGCCGGCCCTGCGGCTGCGCGCCGGCCAGCACGTGGCGCTGCTGGGCCCCAACGGCAGCGGCAAGAGCACGCTGCTCGCCCTGCTCGCCGGGACCCTGCCGTCCGACGATCCCCGGGCGGAGCTGCGCTCCCGGCCTGGCCTGCGGCTGGCATCGGTGGGGCAGCTCGACCGCGGCCTGGCGCAGGGGCGCGGGGTGCTCGGGCAGCTGGCGACGGTCGCGCCGGAGGGGAGGGCGCGCCAGCTGCTGGCCGAGGCCGGCCTCGCCGCGGATCGCTGGGAGCGGCCCCCGGAGGAGCTCTCCGGGGGCGAGCGCGCACGCGCCGGGCTGGCGCTGCTCGAAGCGCGTGAGGCGGACCTGCTGCTCCTGGACGAGCCCGGCAACGACCTCGACCTGCCCGCCATCGAGGCGCTCGAGCGTGCGCTCCTCGCCACCCCCGCCGCGGTCGTCCTGGCGACGCACGACCGCCGCCTGGCGGAGCGCGTCGCCCACGAGGTGTGGACCATCGCGGACGGCACGGTGCGCCGTCATCCGGACGTGGCGGCGTTCCTGGCGGGCGCTCCGGGCCAGGCCGTCACCCGCGCGACCGGCGCGCAGGCTCCCGAGGAGGGCGCAGCCGCAGTCGACGAGCCTGGCGCCGCGCCGAACGCGCCCGTCCGCGCCGGCGAGGCGCCCGGGCCGGGCCCGGCCGACGGCGCCGCCCGCAGCCTGGAGAGCCTGGAGGACGAAGCTCTTGCCGTGGAGGCGCTGCTCGAGGACCCGCTCAAGCTGGCCGGCCGCGAGGTCGAGCGGCTGCGCGCTCGCCGGCGCAGCCTGACCGATTCGCTGTCGCTGGCTTACGACGCGCGCTGCGAGCCCGCCGCGCCCCGCTACCGGGTGCGGGAAGCCGGCCTGGCGATCGTCGCCGAGCGCACCGCGGACGGCCTGCTGGTGCTGGCGACCGAGCCTGCCGCGGCGGCGCGCTCCGTCGACGCGCTCGTGCGGCTGCTGGCGGCAGGCGCCGACCCTCGCCTGGACCCCTCCCTGGCGCTGGCGCCCTGGGCGCGCGTGACGCGCCTGGGTACGGTGGCCCACGTGGCGCTCGACGAGCCGAGCGCCTGCTGCCTGCTGCCGTGGGCCCGGGCGGGGCTGGCCGACGGCGCGGCGCGGCTCGCGTTCACCTTGCTCGGCGTCACCGCATTGCAGCTCTTCACGCCTCACGCGCTCCCCGGCAGCCGCCTCCAGGACGCCGGCAGCGGCTGGTGGACGCTGAGCCGCTCGGGGTTCGAGCGCGCCGAAGGCCTGCCGGTCGAGCTGCCGGCCGGGCCCCGGCGCTCCCGCCGCCGGTCCGGAGGCGCGTGACCCCGCCGCCTCCCCGTGTGCCCCGCGTGCCCCTGGCGCTGATCGGCCTGGGCGCCTTGCTGGCGCTGGTGCCGTGGCCGGCCTCGTGGGTGGAGCCGCTCTTCTCCCGCGGCCTCTTCCCCGTCACCAGCCGGCTGCTGGCCCCCCTGGTGGGAGCGGTGCCGCTGAGCCTCACCGGCACGCTCGCCGCGGCGGCCGTCGTGGCCGCGCTGGCGACGCTGCTCACGCCGCGCGGCCGCGCCCGCTTCGGCGCTCGGCTGCTCCGCAGCTGGCTGCCCTGGGCGGCGGCGGTTCTGCTGCTCGGCTTCACCCTGGTGTGGGGGCTCGCCTACCGGCGCGACACGCTGGCTCAGCTCCTGCGGGTGCCGGCGGCGCCACCCACCCTGGCGCAAGCGCGGGTGGCCCAGGCGCGGCTGCTCGCCATCGTGCGAGCAACCAGCGGCTCTCCGGTGCCGGGCCAGGCCGACATCGCGGCCGCCGCCGGCTGCGTCGGCGACGAGGTGCAGCGCCTGACCGGCACGGTGGTGGGGGTGCCGCGTCGCGTCAAGTGGCTGCCCGCCGGCACGCTGCTGCGAGCGGGCTTCGCGGGGATCACCTCGCCGTGGCTGCTGGAGCCGCACGTCGATGCCGGGCTACCGCCGGTGGCGCGGCTCGCCACCGCCACCCACGAGCTCGGCCATGCCGCCGGCTTCGCCCGCGAGGCCGACACCGACGCGCTCGCGGTGCTGGCTGGGCTGCGCTGCAACGACCCGTCGGTGCGTTACGCGCTGGCGCTGCACGCCCTCGCCGGCCTCGCCGCGGGCTTGCCGCAGCCTCTCGGCCAGCGCCTGCTCGCGAGCCTGCCGCGGCGCGCCCGGCGGGACCTGGCGAGCCTCGATGCGGCCGCCCTCCACTACCGGCTGCCCTGGCTGCAGCGTGCGGCCAGCGCCACCTACGGCACCTACCTCGAGAGCCAGGGGGTGTCCGCGGGCATGGCCGACTACGGCCGGGCGATCAGCCTGGTGGTTCAGGCGCTCGCTCGCCACGGCGGTGCCTGAGCGCCCGAGCCGGCGCCCGGCGGCTCAGGCGCCGATGTTGCGCCGGATCAGCGCCTCGGGGTCGGGATCGCGGCCCATGAAGCGGCGGAACAGCTCCTCGGGGTCCTGGCTGTCCCCCTTGGAGAGGATCGACTCGACGAAGGCGCGGCCCGTGCCGGCGTTGAAGATGCCGTCCTCCTGGAAGCGGCTGAACACGTCGGCGTCCAGCACCTCGCTCCACTTGTAGCTGTAGTAGCCGGCCGCGTAGCCGCCGGCGAAGATGTGGCTGAAGGCGGCCAGGAACTCGGTGTGCGCGAACTCCGGCCGGATGCCGTAGGGCTCCATCACCTGCTGCCCGAAGGCGATGGCGTCGCCGCCGGCGTTCGGGTCGAAGTCGATGTGCAGGGCCAGGTCGACCGCCGCCAGGCTCAGCTGGCGCATCTGCCAGGTGGCGCCCAGGAAGGTGCGGCTCCCCGCCAGGCGCCGGAACAGATCGTCGGGGATGGGATCGCCGGAGTCCTTGTGGCTGGCGAAGAGATCGAGGCCCTCCCGCTCCCAGGTCCAGTTCTCCAGCAGCTGCGAGGGCAGCTCCACGAAGTCCCAGGCGACGCTGCCGAGACCGCCCCGGGCCGGCACCTCCACCCTCCCGAGGACGTGATGGAGGAGGTGCCCGAACTCGTGGAACAGGGTGGCGACCTCGTCGTGCGTCAGCAGGGCGGCCTCGCCGTTGGCGGGCGGCGTGAGGTTCGCGGCGATGGCGCCGACGTGAGGCGCGAAGGGGACGCTGGTGCCGTCGCCGTCGGCCGTTCCGGCCGCCACGGGGCCGCCGGTCACCATGGGGTTCATCCAGGCGCCATCGCGCTTCGACTCGCGCGGGTAGAGGTCGAGGTAGAAGCTGCCGACGCGCACGCCGGCCTCGTCCTTGAGGTCGTACACCTCGACGTCCGGGTGCCAGGTCGGCGCGTCCGCGATCGGCTCCACCTCGACGCCGAAGAGGCGCTGCGCCACCGCGAACATCCCCCGGAGAACCGCATCGAGGGAGAAGTAGGGCCGCAGCGCCTCCTCGTCGAAGTCGTACCGGCGGCGGCGCAACGCCTCCGCCACGAAGGCGAGGTCCCAGGGCTCGATGCGATCCAGGCCCAGCTCCTCGCGGGCGAACCGCTCCAGCGCGTCCACCTCCTCGCGGAAGTGGGGAGCCGTCCGAGCGGCCAGGTCGCGCTCGAACGCCTGCGCCTCGGCCCCGCTCTTGAGCATGCGATCCTCGAGCGTCAGGTCCGCGAAGTCGGCATAGCCGAGCAGCTCGGCGAGCTCGCGGCGGGCGCCGAGGATGGCGCCGATGATGGGGCGGTTGTCGTGCTCGCCGCGCGCCGCGCGCTCGGAGAAGGCCCGGTACAGCTGCTCCCGTCGCGGGCGCGCGCGGGCGAACTTCATGAAGGGCCGGTAGGAGGGCGCCTGGAGGGTGAAGCGGTAGCCGGAGAGGCCCTTCGCCTGGGCCTCGAGGCGCGCGCGAGACACCGCTCCGTCGGGCAACCCGTCGAGCTCCGCCTCGTCGGTGATCACCATCTCGAAGGCGTTGGTGGCGTCGAGCACGTTCTCGCTGAAGCGCGTCGAGAGCCTCGACAGCTCGACGCGCAGCTCCCGAGCGCGCTCGCGCTGGTCCTCGGGCAGGTCGGCACCGGCCCGCCGGAACTCCTGCACGGTCTTCTCGAGGTGGCGGCGGCGCACCCCGAGCAGCTCGCCAGCCTCGTCGCTGCCGGCGTAGGCCCGAACCGCCGCCCACAGGCCGGCGTGCGTCGGCAGCTCGGCCATGAACGCCGAGTAGGCGGGCAGCACGTCGTTGTAGGCCGCACGCAGCTCGGGCGTGCTGCGAACCTGCGTCAGGTGCCTGGCGTAGCCGAACGCACGGGAGACGCGCTCGACCAGCTCGTCGAGCGCCAGCAAGGTGTTCTCGAAGGTGCGCGGGCCGCTCGCGGCCACCAGCTCCTCGAGCTCCCGGTCGGCGCGCTCGAGGGCCTCGCCGATGCCGGTACGCAACGCGTCCGCCGACATGCGCTCGAACGGCGGACGTACCTCACGCGATAGGAACGGGTTCTCGACCATCACATCTCCTCACCCGGAAGGGTCCCCGCAACAGTTTACCTGCGTGGCGGCGGCACGGCGCCGGCCCGCAGGTCCTCGGGTGAGGAGGTCAGGCGAAGGCCGGCACGTACTCGGCGGGTACGGCGTGGCTGAAGAGGAAGCCCTGGCCGTCGTCGCACGCGAGCGTGCGCAGCACGGCGTTCTGCTCGCGCGTCTCGATCCCTTCGGCGGTGATCCTCAGATGCAGGCTCTTCCCCAGGCCGATGATGGCTCGGACCAGCTCGAGGTCCTCGTCGGCCTCCCCGGCGCCCAGGCGCCCCACGAAGCTGCGATCGATCTTGAGCCCGTCCAGCGGCATGCCGCGCAGCTGCCGCAGCGACCCCTGCGCCACCCCGAAGTCGTCGAGCGCAATGCGCACGCCGATGCCTCGCAGCTCGCGCAGCTTGTCGCTGGCAGCCTCCAGCACCTCCCCGCTGGAGCGCTCGTTGATCTCGATCTCCAGCAAGCCGGGATGCAGGTCGCTGCGCGTGAGCGCGTCCTTCACGCGCGTGGTGAAGCTCCGCTCCTCGAGCGCTTGCAGGCTGGCGTTGATGGCCACGCGCCGCGGCGTGCGCTGCTGCTGCCAGCGCATCGCCTGCCGGCACGCCCGCTCCAGCACCCAGGCGAACAGCTCGCCGCCCAGGCGGGCCTCCTCCGCCACCGGCAGGAACTCCGCCGGCTTGAGCAGGCCGCGCTCCGGGTGGGCCCAGCGAACCAGCGCCTCGACGCTGGAGATCGAACCGGTCTGCAGGTCGACCTTGGGCTGGTAGTGCAGCACCAGCTGATCCTCGAGCACCGCGCGGCGCAGGTCGCGCACCAGCGTCGCGTGCTCCCGCATGGCACTGTCGAACCCCCCGGCGTGGAAGCGGTAGCTGCCGCGGTCCTCGGCCTTCGCCTCGGCCAGCGCCCGCTCGGCGTTGGCGAGCAACGCCTCGGCATCCTCCGCGCCGTCGGGATAGACCTCCACGCCGACGGTGGCGCTCAGCCTCAGGGTGGCGTCGCCGTCGCGCACCGGCTCGAGCACCGACGCCTGCAGCTTGTCGATCACCGGCAGCGCGCTGCGAGCGCGCGGGAGCTTGGTCAGCAGCACCGCGAACTGGTCCTCGCCCACCCGCGCCAGGGTGTCGGTGCGCCTGAGGTGAGCGCCCAGACGCTCGGCCACCTCGCGCAGCACCCGGTCCGCCCGGCCCGGCCCCAGGGTCCGGCCCAGGAAGCGGAAGTAGTCGAGGTCGATGAGCGCCAGCGCCGCCGCGCCGCCTTCGCGCCGGGCCTCGAACAGCGCCTGCTGCACACGATCCTCCAGCAGGCGGCGGTTCGGAAGCCCGGTGAGGGCGTCGTGGTGCGCTTCCTGCCACATCTCCGCGCCGGGCGCGGACGCGGCGGACGCGTCGCGGATCACCCCGTAGGCGACGCGCCGACCGCTGTCGGCTGCCCACCGCGGCAAGGTGACGTAGTCCTCCACCCACGCCGCCTCGCCAGCCTGCCTGGCCAGGCGGTAGCGGCCGTGGAACGGCTCGCCGGCGCACAGCCGCGCGGCCCGCTCCAGCAGGCGCTCGCGGTCCTCTTCCAGCACCAGCGACTCCAGGCCCGAGGCGAGTAGCTGCTCGCGGTCGAGCCCGGTGAGGGCGCCGCAACCCTCGGCCACCCAGGTCAGCTCGGCCTTGCCGTCCTCGAGCGACACCGCGTAGCCGAAGGACGCGCCTCTGCCGCCGGCGCGCTCCACCAGCTCCCTGCCCGCGGCCTCCGCGCCCTGCGCATGCATGGCGTCGGTGACGTCGCGCTGGAGCACCAGCAGGTGGCTCGGGCGGCCGTCCTGGTCGAGCACGGGAAGATGGCGCTGCTCGTTGAAGAAGAGCCCGCCGTCCTTGCGGTAGTTTCGCAGCACGCAGCTGCCGCCGCGGCCGTCGGCCAGCGCAGAGCGCACCTGCGCCGCGGCCTCCTGGTCGGCGTCCTCACCCTCGAGCAGGGCGAGGTCGCGGCCCTCGACATCCTCGAGCGCGTAGCCGGTGAGTCGCGTGAAGGCGTCGCTGACGTAGACCAGCGGCTGGCCGGCGCCGCCCAGCCGCGACACCGTGAACGATTCGCTCCCGAACAGGCGGACCGCGGCGTCGACCACGGCAGCGGTGCCCGCGGCGCTCACCGGGCCGAGCGCTGGCAGGGCCTCCTGCCCGCTCCTACCGCCGTCGGTGCTCATGCCACGCCTGCGCCTCCCTCGCGCTCCCCGCCGCCACATGCCGGGCGCCCGCTTCCGCCGGATGCGGGCGCCCGCTGTCGGCGGGCTCGATCTAGCTTACAGGAGGCGGTTCTGGACGCGTTCTCGGCGAGGCTCCCGGCGCTCGCACGTCACTCCCGATCCTCCCATGCTCTTCCCGGCCCGACCCTACCATCCCGGCACCCCGGGAGTGGTGAGATTTCTCCGTTGCAGAGGGCGTTCCCGGCATCACGCGAGGGCTCCTGGGGAGCTCCCGGCGCGCCGCCGTCACCCTTCGGCGACGGCTCCCAGGATCAGGCACGCCAGATCGTGGGAGATGGCCAGGCGTCGCCTGGCCAGACGCACGGTGACCATCTCGCCCATCGGTTCCCTGGCCTCCACCCGCACCACCACGCCGGGCCGTACCCCCAGCTCGGTGACGTACGCCAGCACCTCGGGGTCCTGGCTCAGGATGCGCGAGACCGTGAACGACGCCGACACCGGAGCCTCGCACAGGGCCGTGCTGGGGGTGGCCGGCAGGCTGCCGTCGTCCCGCGGGATGGGGTCGCCGTGGGGGTCGTGGGAGGGTTGCCCCAGGTGAGCCGCCAGCCGCTCGGTGAAGTGCACGGACATGACGTGCTCCATCTTCTCGGCCTCCTCGTGCACCTCGTCCCAGCTGTAGCCCAGGTCGCGGATCAGGAAGGTCTCGAGCAGGCGATGGCGCCGGATCAGCCGTAACGCCTCGCCCCGCCCCTGGACGGTGAGCTCGGCGCCGTAGTAGGGCTTGTAGCGGATGAGCCCCATGCGCTTGAGCTTGCCGAGCATGCCCGTGACGGAGGACGCGGTGACGCCCAGGGCCCGCGCGATGTCGCCGGTGGCGGCCGGCCCGTCCCCTGCGACCACCCAGATCGCCTTCAGGTAGTCGCCAACCGACGTCGACAGCGACGCCTTCCGTGGCTTGCCGTCCGACACACCGAAGTCTACGGGCTGCCGTTGCACGCTGCAACCGCGGCCGCCATCCACGGCGGATACCCCCCGTAGGTATCCAATCCGACAGCGGTGCCGCGGCAGCGGGTGCTAGCATCGCCTCAGGTGGAGGTCGCATGCCGAAGAAGCAGCAGCACAACGACGTCGTGATCATCGGTGGAGGGCCCGCCGGCCTGACCGCGGGCATCTACGCCGGCCGCGGGCAGCTGAGCACCGTCATCATCGAGAAGGGCCTGCCCGGCGGCCAGATCGCGCAGACCGACGAGGTGGAGAACTACGCCGGCTTCCCGGACGGGGTCACCGGGCCCGAGCTGTCGCAGCGGATGGTGCAGCAGGCCGAGAAGTTCGGCGCGGAGATCGTCATGGACGAGGTGACGGGCGTCGAGCGCAAGCCCGGCGGCGGCTTCGTGGTGCGCGCCTACGACGCCGACTACCACGCCCGCGCGGTGATCGTCGCCACGGGCGCCAACCCGCGCCGTCTGGGCGTACCCGGCGAGGACGAGTTCTACGGCCGCGGCGTGTCGACCTGCGCCACCTGCGACGGCTTCTTCTACCGCGGCAAACGCGTGGTGGTGGTGGGCGGGGGCGACGCCGCCATCGAGGAGGGCACCTTCCTGACGAAGTTCGCCGAGTCGGTGACGGTGATCCACCGCCGCGACGCCCTGCGCGCTCACAAGGGCGCTCAGGAGCGCGCCTTCGCCAACCCCAAGATGCGCTTCGTGTGGAACGCGGTGGTCACGGAGGTGGTGGGCGAGGACGGTCAGGTCACCGGCGTGCGCACCCGCGACGTCGACACGGGCGAGGAGGCGGTGCTGCCCACCGACGGGCTCTTCGTCTACATCGGGCACGAGCCCAACACCGCTTACCTGCAGGGCCTCGTGAGGCTGCGGGAGAGCGGCTACGTCGACGTTCGCGACGAGATCTTCACCGACGTCGAGGGCATCTTCGCCGCAGGCGACGTGTCGGACGAGGTGTACCGGCAGCTCGGCACCTCGGTCGGGGCCGGCACCCGCGCGGCCATGGCCGCGGAGCGCTGGCTGGCGGAGCAAGACCTGCCCGCCGAGGCGGCGCCGGCCGGCGAGGGGGCCGCCGAGGACGCCGAGGCCCGCGGCACGCTCACCCTCAACCTGCCGATCGGCAAGGCCTAGCGGGGCTCAGCGCGGAACGAAGTCGTAGAACAGGTAGGAGTCCTGGAAGGCGCTGGCCATGACGTGCCCGTCGCTCCACAGCGGCGTGCCGACGGCCTCGCGCCAGGACTTGCCGTCCTTTCCCTCGATGGTGATGAACTCGCCGTCGGCCCGCGCCGTCCAGCCGTCGCCGCTGAGCGGCGTCACGGGCGGGCCCTTGAGGCTGAGCGCGGTCGCCGTGGGCGGGTCCGGGAGCTCGCCGGGGCTCAGCGCCAGATACTGCGTCGGGCCGTACGGCGTCATCCCCAGCTCGGGCACGCCGAGCGCCAGCAGCTTGCTCGTCTCGGTGCCCTTGGCGCCGGGCGTGACGGACTCCAGGACGATCAACCGCGGCGCCTCGGAGGGGTCCGGGCGGTAGATGGTGGCCTTGACGTCCGATAGCGAGATCCCCAGGCCGTCGGCGACCAGCGACAGCACCGACGCCTCGAACGCGTCGCGGGCCTCGGCGCTGTCCTGCTGGTAGTTGTCCGGCCATAGCGAGAGGTTGCGCAGCCGGGTGATCGAGCCGTCCTCGTTCGGCACTGCCAGCCAGGCGTCGAAGGAGTCCACCTGGTCGCCGTTCAGCACCACGTAGCGCGCCTCGCTGAGGGGCGTCTGCTGCTGCAGGCGCACCGCCACGCCCCCGCTCCAGGCCACCACGCTCACCTCGCGGCCCTCCGGGATGATGCGCGTGAGCACGCGCGGCGACAGCGACACGATCCCGGGCGGGATGGCCTGGGCCAGCGCGGGGATGGGCTTGCCGCCGGCGATGGCGGGCATGGTGTCGGCGTACACCAGCGCCGCCTGGCGGTTGGCGTAGGCGCCGACCCGGACGCGGTAGACGTCACCGAGCCCGGTGGTCGAGCGCACCACGTAGGCCGGGTAGCCGTCGGCGTTGAGCTTCGCCTGCAGCGCCAGCGCGGAGTCCTTGTCGGAGAGTGCCACCACCTGCACGGTGTAGGCGATGCTCTGGGCCAGGGCCACGCCGGCGAGCAGCGTCGCCAGCGCAGCGACCGCCAGGCGTCCCAGCGGCCGCATCAGAAGTCCTTTCGCTCGAACAGCACCACCGCCGCCGCCGCGAAGGCGGCAGCGTACACCGCGATGAGCGCCACCACCCAGCCCATGTTGGCCACCGGCTTGGCGTAGGCGTTGAGCTGGGTGGTGAGCAGGTAGGGCGTGAGGCCCGGGAAGACCACCAGCAGCTGCATGAAGATGAGCACCGAGAGGGTGGCCAGCGCCCCGCCCGCGGCGCTCATGAACGCCACCGTGAGCAGCAGCGACAGCAGCGCGACGGGCACCAGGCTGAGCCCGGCCACGAGGTAGGCGCGCAGGACCTCCGCGATCGCTTGCCCGGCGCCCATGGTGCCCTGCCCCAGCAGCCCCGCCTGACCCAGGCCGGTGCCGCCCACGAACGAGCCGTAGCCGTACGGCGCTCCGGCCAGCAGCGACACCACCAGGAACACCAGCAGGATGGCGAACGGGTAGACGCTCACCACCAGCAGCTTCGAGAGCAGCCACTGCGAGCGCGACACCGGCCGCAGCAGCACCGTCTGCAGGGTGCCGTTGGCGATCTCGATGCCCAGCAGCTCGGCCGCGCTGATCGCCACCAGCAGCGGCAGCATGAACTGCATGCTCGAGAGCAGGCTCAGCGCGGGCACCTGGTAGGCGGACACCAGGTAGAAGTCGTAGACGTGGTAGATGCCGGGGGCGTAGGCCCACAGCACCGGGAAGAGCACCAGCAGCAGGAGCGAGAAGCGCACGCTGGCCAGCCTCGCGACCTTGTCCAGCTCCATCGCCAGCAGGCTCCTCACGTCGGCTCCTCCTCGTGGTCCGCGCCGGCGTCGGGCGGGCGGCGCACGCCGCTGTGGGTGGGGCGCTCGTTGGCGATGCGCTCGCGGTAATAGCCGCGCAGGTCGAAGATGTCCCGGGTCAGCTCGTACAGGCTCAGCCCGGCGTCGGCCAGCAGCCCCGCCACGCGGCCGACGTTCTCCGCCTCGGCCGGGATGAAGACCACGTCCTGGCCGCGCACGGCGGCGTGACGGATCCACGGCTGCGTCTCCAGCAGCGCCCGGGCTCGATGCGGCTCGTCGACGCCGGCGCGGTAGCGCTCGCGGCGGTCGAGCAGGTTCACCTCGTCGATGAGGTGGCCTTCCTCCAGGATGGCCACCCGCGTGCAGTAGGCGACCACCTCGTCGAGGTGGTGCGTGGACAGCAGCACCGCGCTGCCGCCGCCGGCGGCGTCGCGCAGCACCGAGTGCACCAGGTGCAGGCTCAGCGGGTCCATGCCGCTCGCAGGCTCGTCCAGGATCAGCACATCGGGGCGGGTGAGCATGGCCGCGGCCACCCCCAGGCGCTGACGCATCCCCAGGCTGTACACGCCCACCTTGCGCTCCGCGGCGTTGCCCAGCTCCATCATGTCCAGGACCTGCTGGATGCGCGCCTCGTCCACGCCTCCCGCCAGCCGCCCGTGCAGCCGGAGGTTGCCGCGGCCCGTCAGGTACGGGTAGAACGCCGCCGGCGCCTCCACCACCGCGCCGAGCCGGCGCCGCACGGCGGGCTCGCTGTGCGGGTTCACCCCCAGCATGCGCACCGTCCCCTCGCTGGGGAAGGCCAGCCCGGCCACCAGCCGGATCACGGTGGTCTTGCCGGCGCCGTTGGGCCCCACCAGGGCGTACACCTCGCCCGGGTTGACGGTGAAGCTCAGATCCTGGACCACGGGCCGCTTGCCGTAGCGTTTGGTCAGACGGTCGACTTGGATCGACGGCGTGGGCATCGCTCTCCTCGGCGAGAAGTCTACGGGCGGGCGCCCGGGGACACGATTACATTCTTCATCCACCCGCGGCTCACCGGGCTTCCTCGCCCTCCGCCACGGCGCTTCCGTAGCGCTCGACCAGCATGACGTCGAGGACGTGCTCGATGACCTTCTCGACGGCCGAGTCGAAGTCGGAGGCCTCCACCACCGGCACGTCCTCCAGCTCCGCCTGCTCACGGATGAACTCCTGCATGATGCGGATCTCCGTGAAGTGCTCGAGGTACGGCTGTTGAAGCCGCCGCTTGAAGGTCTGCCCCTCCCGCACGCCGAAGTGGCGGCGGTGATCCTCCTCGTCCTGCACCGCCATCACCACGCGGACCATGGTGGCGCCGTCCGACTCCTTGCTCGGCGCCACGCCGGGCACCAGGTGGGCGCCCTCCAGGACAAGCGAGGTCGCCTCGGTGACGTTCCGCTCGATGATGGCGCAGACCGCCGGATCGAGCTGCTGGACCTGGGCCAGGAAGCCGCGCAGCACGCGCTTGCGCTTCGGCCTGATCGAGTCGCGCTCGCTCGGCAGCAGCTCGGCGCGCCACGCCGAGTAGCTGGAGCTGTGGAGCACCGGGCTGAGGTCCGGGCCGATGAGCGACCGCAGCGCCTGCCGCACCGAGTCCGTGGAGACGTTGCGAGAGATGCCAAGGCGGTAGGCCACCTCCGAGGCGATGGCGGACTTGCCGACCCCGGGCGCGCCGCCGACCACCAGGATGATGGGGCGGTGGGGGCGGCGGACCGACCGCAGCAGCTGGTAGCGGCGCGCGAACTCCTCACCGGCCTCCTCGCGCAGCAGCCGGGAAACCTCCTGCCGCACGTGAACACGCTCGACGGTGGGCCGGCCGAGCCGGTAGAGCAGCTCCTCCACCCGCTTGGCGAGGTTGTGCGAGAGCTCGGGGCCGAGCCCGACCGCCGTCACCGATTGAGCGAGGATGCCGCGCGAGAAGGGGATCTGCACGCCGTCCTCCTCCACCACCTTCAGCTCCAGCGACTGACGGGTCAGCGCCTCGTAGCGCAGCCGCAGGTCGCGGCCATAGCGGCCCTCCAGCGCCACGGCCACGCGCCTGGCGAGCTCCGACTCCGGCAGGTGCTCCACGCCTTCGGCCCGCAACCCCTGCTCCACCTGGTTGGCGACCGCGTGCGCCTCCTTGAAGCCCAGGTCGAGCTTCTCCAGCGAGGTCATCAGGGTCCGCCGCGAGAACGGCTCCTGACCGGTGTCGAGCGTGATCAGCAGCGGCACGAACGGCGGCGTCTGCTGCATCAGGCGGGCGGCCACCTCGGGCGCGACCCGCTCGGACACCATGCCGGCGAGCTCCTGCACCAGCTCGCTCAGCTCCACCTGGCGGGCGCCCGACTCGCGGAAGCGCCGCTCGGCCTCGCGAGCGATGCGGATGGCCTCGTCGGTCAGCACCCCGGCGGACTGCAGCGCCTCGACCACCTCGCCGGTGCTGTAGCCGTAGTGCTCGCCACCCCGCACGACGCGCAGGTCCCGCCGCTTCATGGCCTGCCTCCTCTCCGTGCAGAGCTGGTGGGCCGGACTCCAGAGATCGCCAGCGACGCTACCACGGATCGAAGGGATCGCCCTGTCGACCGTGCAGCACGTCCAGCAGGTTCTTCACCACGTTCCCGGTGAAGCCCCAGATGCGCCGCTCCCGCCACTGGTAGGTGAAGATGCGCCGGCGGTACTGGTGCAGCCGCCGCACCTCGCTCTGCGGGGTGATGGCGGCCAGCTCCGCCAGCGGCACGATGAAGGTCTCGGCGACCTCGCTGGGGTTGAGCGCGAGCCGTTGCGGCCACGGTAGCAGCGCCACCACGGGCGTGGCCACGTACCCCGCCGGCGAGGGGTGGTCGGACAGCTCGCCCAGCACCGCGTCCTCGGGCACGCGCAGGCCGACCTCCTCCTCGGTCTCCCGCCTGGCGGCCGCCTCCAGGCTCTCGCCCGCGTCGGCGGCGCCGCCGGGGAAGGCGATCTGACCGGCGTGGTTGGCGAGGGTGTCGGCCCGCACGGTGAAGAGCACCGCCGGCCCCTCCGGCGCTTCCAGCAACGGCACCAGCACGGCCGCACGCCGGAAGCCGGGGATGTCCATGCGTACCCGCCGAGCCGCCCTCAACCGTTCGCCGATCCCCTGGAGGGAGGTGGTCAAGGCCGCTCCGCCGGCCCGCGGCTCGCGTTCATGCCTCAGGATAGCCCGGCAGCAGCGCCGCCCCGGTCGCTCTGCTGGCCGTGGCTCTCACGTCCGCGGCACCCTGATGAAGGCCCAGTGCCGCCCGCTGACGCCGGCGTCGCGGCGGTGGCTGAAGAAGCGCTCCTCATCGCAGTGGGTGCACACGCCGGCGCTCCACACCGCATCCGGCG
>Ga0315535_1000719_pt1 | contig 23004 bp, 18 predicted proteins | sample SalMarSW160220MG_2_FD_203092 | JGI IMG/M metagenome (GOLD analysis project Ga0315535, IMG submission 203092) | Salt marsh sediment microbial communities from the Plum Island Ecosystem LTER, Massachusetts, United States - Salt Marsh Sediment SW1602-20 ... | reverse complement strand
CACTTATCATTTCCACAGCTGTTGAGAAAGTGTACCTAAACTATGGGAAGGATAATGAAGAGCCCATAGACAAGATGGATCATATTCAAGCAAAGCGATATTGTGACGAGGGACATTTCACTCCAGGTAGTATGCTACCAAAGATAGAAGCGTGTATCGAGTTCATCAAGAACGGTGGTGAGATGGCGATTATAACAGATCCACCAAACATCACTCGAGCACTCAATGGTGAAACAGGGACAAGAATTGTTCAAGGATTCGCAATACCACCTGCACCTGAGAGAAGGTAAGTACCAGACCGCTACATTAATTGTGTAGCAAGTTCAAGAACTAGACGATGTAATATGAGTCCAGAACAGGTTTCAACTGAGAATGCTCCAGCTGCTATTGGACCTTATTCCCAGGGAATTAAGGCAAATGGATTTGTTTTCTGCTCAGGGCAGATACCAGCAAATCCAGAAACGGGGGCACTGGTTAAAGGTTCAATTACTGAACAGACCAGACAGTCTCTATCCAATGTAAAGGGAGTAATAGAAGCAGCAGGTTCTTCGATGAGTAAGGTCGCGAAGGTCACAGTCTTTTTGAAGGACATGAATGATTTTGTTGAGATGAACGCAGAATATGCAAAGTGGTTCTCGAATCCACCACCTGCACGAGCTGCGGTCGAAGTTGCACGTCTACCCAAAGATGTCGGAGTAGAAATCGAAGCTATTGCAGAACTCTAAGTATGACCCTTGCTTTGTAAGTGATTATAAGTCTACCAAGCTGCGTGAATTTGTGTACTGTGAGAAAACGCGCTCATAGTACGCAGGGTTCACTGGGAAAATGAGTGCATGTTAGCTGTGCCACCACCTACTCACTTTGACCCGACCTCATACCTCATCCTAAGACTTTTAACCCCGTCCGATAGGCACGAGTATGCATATCGGGTAGTGTCGTGACTATGGATTCAACTCAAAGTAAACTTCTTGCAATTGTTATTGTTGCAGTAGTGATATCAGGTGGAGCAATGGCAGCACTTTATTTCATGCAACCAACAGACAATACACTAGAACCATTCATAGAAATTGTAGGGATAGGGGTCTCACAGAATGTTACTTTATCAGACATGTTAGCAATGACAGTAGTGACTGGAAATAGCTCTTATCAAAATACCTACGGGAATATTAGAGGTGGAGGAATCTACACCGGAGTTAGAATTTCTGATCTTGTAGACCTCGTGGGCGGCATGGGAGAAAACGATTCATTACGAATTATCGCTAATGACGGCTACAGTCAATCATTTGAACGTTCTAAAGTGTACCCTAACTCTACATACCTTGGTATTCAAGGAGAAATGATTCTCGCATACTCATTTAATGGAACAACAGTACCCGACTATGAAGAAGGATTCAGAGTAGCATTCATTCCAGAGGATGGATATTACTCAAATGCAGATGCAAACGAAACAACAGATCCAAATCCAGTTGCAGCTGGTCCGCAATGGGTATCCAATGTAGTAAAGATTGAAGTACTACCGAATCTGTTTAGCGAAACTCTCGAAATCAATGAAACATTTCTGAGAACACTCCCATCAATAACTGGTGAAGGTGGTTACAAGAAATCATCCGGAGATATCATAGGACCATTCAATTTTACTGGCGTTACACTCAGAACTTTGCTTGAAGAATATTTTACAATTCCAGAGGATTACATTATAATCGCTCGTAGCAGTGATGGATATACAGGGGAATATACAAAGTCAATGGTAGAAGGTATTGTGAATGGCTATAACGCTACAGGTTATCCATTGGATGTGATCAACTCAACAATAGTTATTGCCTATGAACAAAATGGGAGTGCAATAATAGATAATGGTCCATTGAGATTAGTTTTCTTGAACGAGGATGGTAATCTCACAGATGGTTTCAGATGGGTAGGGGATGTTGTGAGCATTACAATCTTGGAACAAAATTCTGTACCATTGATACTCTCTAACTATATATTATCTCATACAGACTATTGCTCTGGTAATGATGCATATATTGGAGACCGAAAAAGGTTCTGAGAAATTAGTGCACTCAAAGCAATGGTTTTATTCACATGTGCGCGGGGCGAAGATGAGTACTAGCTAGTGCAGATATCTATTGGTAAGGATTGTGATTGAGTGGTTCGACATACGTCTGATTGCAATGATGCGGAAGCACTCATTGGAGAGGCTACTTCTTTAATTGAGAAGAAACGGTATGTCGAGGCTATATCCACTCTCCAAAAGGGAATTACTGTCGATCCGAACAATCCCAAAGTCTGGGAAAATATGGCGATTTGTAATTTGGAAATAGGAAAACCAAAACTAGCTCTTCAAGCACTGGATAATCTTGTTAGAATCCAACCACAATCTCATAATGGGTGGGCAGATAAAGGAATTCTTCACCTACTACTTAATGAAACAGATGAAGGCATTGATGCACTTCAAGAAAGTCTGAGAATTAATCCTCGAAGAGTCTATGGTTGGGAACTTCTCGGAATGGTTCTTGTTACGGAAGAGCGTTGGGAAGAAGCACTTGATGTTTTGGAAAGGACCCTTGATTTGAATCCGAATTCAGCAGTCACTTGGTATAATCTAGCAGTCTGCTACATGTTATTTGATGATATTGACTTAGCTGTGCAAGCAGCTGAAATAGCCTTCTCCATTGACCCATCTCTGAAGGAGCTTGCCGAAGATTGGTGGGATTTAGTACAAGATGATTCTTCTGAGGAAGAGTTCTTTTCATTAACAGAAACTTCAGCAAGTTAGATTTGAGTGATTATTGGGTACTCTCTTCTTCGAGAAGAGATAGCTCATTTTCAAGTGCTTGAATGGTTTTGGTTAGCTTGAAATTTATTGCTGATACAAGTGCTTGGTGGATTGCAGAAACAAGACGTTGACGTTCCTTTTCATGTTCTTTCGGATTTGTAATTAGACCAAGCGCATCCCTCCTCTTTGGAATGATTACAAGAAGAGAGTCAATCGTTTCTTGAGCTTCGTCACGATTCGAAAAAACCTGTTCAGATTCGGGCTCAGAGGATGAAACTATCCAATCAATTTGCTCGTAAATCTTCTTATATCCATCTAAAGCATTTGTTAGAATTGTCCGTACTTCACCCTCAGGTTCTGCTTCTTCAAGTGCAGAAGAAATTCGTTCAATTGAGATTCCCAAGAATTTCTTTCTTTCAACTAGACTAGTCCGTTGCCTTTCAATCTTGTGCCATTCATTTGATATTTGTCGTGTAAGAGCTACTGCTTGATTGATTGTTTCACGAAAAGAATCGTATTGAGCCATTGCCTCGGTTAATATAGAGTCAAGAGTATCTATTTCATGAGTCAATTGAAAGCTTAGGATATCATCGGATTGAGCATCAGCTAACACTCGGCCCTCCTTGATTACTCGACCTGCAGATGCCCAGTAACGATCAACATCTTCGGGATCCATATCAGTTCGCTTACGTTCTTGAAGTTCTTCATAGAGTTGTTTTATATCAAAAGAGAGTGTTTGAATTTCATGAATTTTTGCTTTAAGGAGTGCTTTGCCTAAACGTGTATCTAGTTCATTTATAAGCGATTGACGTTCTTCAGGTACATCCTGAAGCGCATGCGTGTTGTCAATAATAAGTTGCATGGCATTTTCATATTCGATTACAGCTTCATGATAGAGACCATCTTGATACTTCTGGTCTCCGCTTCGTTCTAGTTTAAGAGCTTCCTCAAGAACGTCGTATGGAGAAGTTTTCAGAAGGCTTTCTTGCCAGACTATTGGATCTTCACTACAAACATCCAAAGGTTTTCCTGAAATTCTAAGTTGTAAAATGAAGATACCTGCAGACGTTACTGCATATACCAAATCATGATCTGCTGTGACATAAAAAATCTTATTTCCATTTAAATCGATGATGCCAACTTCATTTCCACTTTTGGTGTCCCAAATAGCCAGATTTCCGGAAGAATGAGCAGCTATCAGATAATGGTTGCCAGCCCACATAGAGGAAACCGCACTCGAATTCGTGGGTTCAAGAGTTTTCGAAAGATTCCATTCTGTTCTCTCATAAACTGCTATTTCACCGGAGGGGGAACCAACAAAAATAAATTCAGCGTTCCCAGTTACTATACCACCTTTTCCCTTCTTATCAAGACGAGCTAGTTCAGATGGTGCATTCCCAGATTCTTTTAGCCATACTCGAGGTTCTTCTTTCTTCGTACTAGTGCAAATTATTCGATTATCTGACCATATACTTGTCAAATCAGATTTATGTAGTTGCCAGCTTGAGGTTTCGTGACTTTCTTTTTGTATTGAAACGAGTCGGCCTTCTTTTGCTCCGATAAAGAAGAAATCACCTTGAAGTAATGAAGTGACGGCTTGATAACTAAGTTCAAACCATCCAATCATTCCCCATGAATTTTTTTTCCAGACGTAAACACGCTTCTCACAGGTGGCATAAACTTGTTCTTCATCAACATCAACTGCAAGTGGAACAAAATCTGTCACATTAAGTTCAACGACAAGTTGCCAGTCAGATTTGTTATATACACGAATTTGCTGGTCAACACATGCAGCGTAGAGATACTTGTCATCATAATCAACGTCTATAGCATCTACTTCTAAAAGGGAAACGGATTCATGACTAACATTGTTAGAGTCAATTCCTCCCGTCGATGAATGGTCCATAGTCATCCCCTATTGATGTAGCGTGTCTAATAATTGAATTTAGGACCACTTATGTTAGTTTCCTTCTGGATAAAAATGTAGAAACTTGCGATTTATTGGATTATAAACGGGAGAATACACCACACAATCGTTGAAAAGGGGCGGTACACAGAAAGCAAATAAGATATCCCCAAATAAGACAGCCGCACTAGATGGAGGTAGGCACCTTGGATTCACACGGATGGAGGCGAGAACTCGACAAATTCGCCGAATTGAAAGGAATACTTGTTTCAGTCAATCCTGCAATGGAAGAACAGGCTAATCGTCAGGTTAGACATCTCTATGATATTTTTGCCAACCTAAGTAAGCAAGAAAATGATCTGACCAATGCAGGAATGATGAAAAAAGGGAAAGTAAAGAAAGAAGTGGAAAAATCAGCTAGTGAACTAGAAGATGCGTTCATGCGTGCAACAAGAGACTTTGCTGAACACTTCAGAAAGGAACAGAAGGATGTAATTGCGATTGCCCCTAAGCTTCAAGAGATAAAACCAGCTGAAACGAAGTCAATCATGGCTATCAGCTTCCCTGGAATTGGTGCTGGTGACTTGAAGGATTTTGAGAAATTACTTGAATTCGCAAAAGCATTTTCAAGAATATACTTGACAATTCACGGAGATGTGAACCGTGAAGTAAAATCCATATTGGACGAGAATAAGGCTATTGTAGAAACTTATGAGAGGCATATCACTATCGACAAAGGTGAAGTTGCAACTACTGTTACATATGATGATGTAGTTGATCTTTCAATGAAAGATCTAGTTATTCTCAATGATAAGCTTCAAGAAGATAAGATGTATCTTGATGGTCGGAAAGATGAAGTGAGCAGACTACTTGGAACATCACTGGTTAGCGACACTGGTTCTCTTCAAGCTTCTGTTGAAACTGCCTCAAGATTAGGATTAGAGTTACCAATGGAATTCTCGCAGCAGCTTAGGATTCTGCAAAGAGATGCTGGAGTAGCTAATACACTGACGGACTTGGTAAGTCTTGAAAATCAATTGCATACCTCCAAACTCAAGCTTGCCAATATGCTCCGTGATAAAATCATCAACATAAAACATGAGGTCACTCAGAAGATTGTTGATGGAGGTATTCCAACTTCTTCAGATGTCATCCCGACTCCGCCAGATGTCAGTGTTGAAGGTGATGGTGTTGCAGGATTGCTTTCCAGCTATCAACGAATGGTTGAGTGGGAAGGTCAAGTTAAGATAGCCCTACGTGAACAAGTTCTAGAACTTCTTGACGACGTAGAGAAAGCTACAGAGGTTCCAGAAGATACTGGAGTCAAAGATGTGGTTGGAGTTCGCCAGTTTATAGCGGATTCAAAGAAAACTCTCAAGGATACGGAAGTCGATGAGATGGTTAGAATCTATCTCAAGGCATCGGGTATGAATGAAGATTACAAGAAGAATATAATAGAGAGCATTCGCTCTTACCTCAGTCGGTTCAACGAACTTGCAACCTCGGCTGATAGAGTCTTAGATTATGCGCAACTCAGTAAAAAAGCACCAAAAGTTGAAGATCTTGAAGGTGGGATAACTTTCCTCTTAGAATCGCTCACAAATCTTCGTACCGCTGTTGAAAGCGGCGTTGCAACCTTTAGAGATGCGTGTCAGCAAGAAATAGACGCAATCATTCAAGATTTGCAAACCATCAAACCAGCCTATGCAGAGATTTTCATGCCAATCATTATAGAACTTGATGAAGGTTCGAACAAGATTCGAACCTTGGATGACTTCTCGGAAATCAAGACAGAGATGCGTTCTATCAAGGAAACCATGTTAGCAAAGGCTAATGACTCACTTGAAAACCTTCGTTACAGATTAGGAGTTAAGATCCGACTTGCTGCAGCAAAATTGATGGGTGCAGGAGTTGACATCCCTCCTGATGTTGCAGAAGCAATTAGTGAACTCAATAGTGTCGGTGTTGCAGCGGATAATGTCTTTGGTTTACCCGCAATCGCGAGGAAAATGGTCGAGATTTATGAGAAGAAAATCTCATCAAAGGTCATCATAAAACTAGATACAGAAGTTGATGAACTCAAAACTTCTCTTGAGAAGGCACAGAGTATTGGTGTCGATGTCAGCTCAGAGCTAAAGCTGTTAAATAGTATGAAATCAAAACCACCAACAGAACTTGAGGATGCAGCAGATTATTTTGATAAACTAATGAATCTCACAACTTCTCCAAATGTGCATAAGAAAATTAGAGAACGTGTCGATGAGGCATACAAACAGATTAAGAATGCAGTTTCATTGTTTGAGGACCAAGGTATGTCAGAATTCGTTGAACGTCTCAAGACACTCATAAATCAGGTTCCAGCTAAGTTGGAAAATGATACACCACATGTCAATGAAGCACTAGACGTTTGTCTGACCCTCGCTAATATACAAGAAGAGATGCTTAGCGTCATCAAGAACATCGCAAATATTAGTGGTCAGAAGTATGATGAAGAACTCAAGGAAAAAAGTCAGTACATCTCAACAATTGAAAGGGTTGTAGAGAAACACCCTGATGAGTTTAGCAAGCTTGTCTTCAATACTAACAAGATGAGGAAACTCGAGTCCTCTTTAGCAGAATCAACTGGACTTGATGAGGCAATTGCAAGCTTCCATGAACTTGAAAATCTTCGGAAGAAGTGGCTCGAACAAGCTATCGCAATGGATGATTGGCACAAATCTTTGAGAATGTTCATGACAGGATTCAGTGCAGGTGCTAAAGCTGATGAGCGAGACAAATTCATTGAGGATGCCACAAGGAAAATAAGAGAAACCTATTCGAGAGAAGACATCAGTTCCTACCTTACTTGGGCAATCAAAGAAACTGCTCAAGCTTTGGTCGATAAGAAAAAGTAAGGAGTATTAGTCCATGTTACGAGGTAATTCCAGTCCAGCACAGGGTGATGACACAACTAAAGCCGCAGAAGTCTTTGCGATAGGTATAGGTGAATGCGGTAGCAACATCGTTGGTTCATATCTCCAGACTAGTCGAAACAATAAACTTCCATCAAGAGTAAGGGGCTATCTCCTGATTAATACTGATCGTGCCGACCTTACCAAAGTCCGTCAAAAGTATGGTATCCCGAAAGAGAATACTCTCCTTTATGGTGCATCAGAGATTGGTGTTGGGGGTCGCTTTATGGACGGGTATAATGCAATCATGGAATCGAAAGATATCATCTTCGATCAACTAGCAAACCTTGGTTTTGAAGGGGTCTCAGGTTTCTGTGTCTTCACCTCTCTTGGAGGTGGTACAGGATGCGGTGGAACGCCAGCACTCATTGAATTACTAAAGCAGAGATTCCAAGAGGAAGAAGGTCGTCGAATATTCGTTTATGTCGTTGGCATACTTCCCTTTGAAGGGCAATCTAGTGAAGCCTTGAATTCAATATGGGCAGTTTCCAAATTACTGCGTGCTCAGCTTCAAGAGCGAGGTGCAGACCTAACAATTCTTCTTTCGAACAGAACCATGCTGAAGAGAATCTTGCAATGGAGAAAGGGAGAATCCGTCGATTACCTACGCAGAGAACTTGATGTAGACATAGCAGATATCGATTCAATAGAAAAGATGGTTCCCTCAACAATTGATGAGGGTGGTGCAATTGAAACACGCACCGAGCAAGCATTTGTCGAGCTTGTTAACCCTATGGCTCTAGATGTAGTAGAAGCAATGCTATCACCAGGTGTGTGGGAAAGCCACAAAGATGTCTTCCCGACAACGGACCTGGCAGACTATTCGAGAAAGCTTGATCCCGTCGTTGTACCAGCACTTTACTCAGATATTGGATTGATCCCTGATGCGGGAAGCATGCCAAAACAATTGAGAGCAATGATCGACTATGCTGTCAAAGAGTGTAGTTATGCAGATGTCGGTGATGAACCGAATGCAGAGAGCGTCTACTACGTCATGTCAGGACCCACAAACATTGCCAAAGCAGAATATGGTATGCATGTGAAGGAAGCACTGGATAAGTTCATTGCTCCAGGAGCAGCTATCACACCTTGTTATGTGCAATATCATACTCCTGATGCAAGAACTGACTTGCTCTTGCTCTTAGGATTACCAAAAATACCCGAGCTTGTCACAATCATAAATGAGGCGACACAACTTGTGAATCTTCATAGTGGTGCATCACCTCTAAAACAAGGATGGTTCATGAGATCAAAGGGAACGTCAAGAAAAGAGCTTGTGGATGCCATCAACGACTTCCGCGAACTATTCAGCTATTACATGACGCCTGGCGAAACAATAGAATAAGGTGAATACAGTTTGTCTGAAGACCCACCCTTTCATTACGAAGACTTGATTGATAGATTGCTGTTGATAGTCACTCTAAATTCAACACTAATTCACTTCCTCCTAAGTTCCCAAGTTGAGGGGAATATTGACCCAGACAGAGTCGACTCACTCACTCAGGGGTTACTCAGAACAAGAAAGTGGATGGAGGAAGCAACAACAATGAAAGGAGTTCCTCCTTCAACACAGAATATCCTGAGCTTAATTGTAAAACGATTATCCCAAGTGGAAAGCATTCTTCCTAAACTTTCAGACAAAGCTAAGCAAGCTGAGAGGAATCCAGCACAGGAGATACTATCGTTTCTTGATGGATCCAAGAGCCCATCAAGAAAAACTGCTACAATTCAATCTGGAGATACAGCAATTATTACAGCTGCTGATTCAGAACTTGTTCCATTAGTTGGAGAAACTGAAACGAAGACACTTGAAGCGTACCGAAAGGTCGATGTCGAGGATGACCAATTTGGATTGATAGGTCAGACACAGAGACAGATCCAGCAATACTCTGCAAGATGTCACGTATTGCTTCCCACGTGGTGGTTGGAAGTACTTCGTGAACTTCATCGATATAGATCAGATTCTCCTTATTTTGGTGATGTTGTTGAGTTACCAGCGCGTGTTATAGTTAAAATTACGAAAGGATTACTCACTGAAGCACCTGGTGCAAGACTCCTTCAAGATTTGATGAAGAATCGCCAACAGGAGAATTATCTTAATGGGTCGGAACAAGAACGAATCGAAAGGGCAGTGAGTAAATATTTCCAAGGTTTAGAAGGAATTCTCAAAGAGCAAGACATCGATGTGAAAGAGAAGATTCTGGAAGCTCAGACAGCTTTCGATGGGTTCGGTTGGGGTGGACCTGAACTTGAAAAACGACTGATCAAGAGATTGAATCAGGAATGTGAGGAAGCTCTTCAGAATGCAGAATCAGCAAGTGATAAGGCAAGGCAAGTCATCTATGCTGAGATTACCAAAATGCTTTGCAAACTTCAACATGCAATGCTAGCTGAACCAAGACCTCGAGAGATACTTGCTGAGATGAAGCCATAGAATTCAGTCAACGATTTGCATTGGTTACATACGTAGTTCATATAAGGGATAGTCATCAATGCCATTTTAATTATCCACGAGGGAAAGAAATGTCAGCGCTAAAGACTATGCTTAATCCAAAGGTTACTGCTGTTGTAGGTGTATCTACTTCCAATCCATTCTCTCCAGGGAATGTGATTTTCAGGAAACTTGCATTTGAACATGGACTTCCTACTTATCCTATTAATCCAAAAGGGGGAAAGGTTGAGGGAGTTGATGTTTACAGATCGATAGCAGAAGCACCAAATGATATCGATCTTGTTGTTATCTCAGTACCAGCTAAGTATGTTCCAAGTGTATTGGAACAGTGTGGAGAAAAAGGGATCAAATCGGTAATTGTTGTTTCAGGTGGATTTAGTGAAATTGGATCGAGTGGAGCAAGTCTTCAAACCGAAATAGTTGAGATTGCTAATAAACACAAAATATCTATGGTTGGCCCTAACTGTATTGGAGTGTATGTTCCAGATGTTTTAGATACTTTCTTCCTTCCATCAGAACGAGTTGCTCGCTCAATAAAAGGTCGCGCAGCAATTATCTCTCAGAGTGGAGGTTGGCTCATTGAACGATTGGAAGAGTTTGCTGACAGACGAGTAGGAATCGCAGCTGCAATTTCAATTGGAAATGCCGCACAAACCAAAGTTACAGACTTCATCGAACATTTTGGAAATGACAATAATGTGAATGTCATTGTATGCTATCTCGAAGGATTTGGTGAAGGCGAAGGAAGGGAATTCGTAGAGGCATGCAAGAATATTGCCCAGAAGAAACCGGTTGTCGTATTAAAGGGAGGAGAATCTGAAGCAGGACATCGGGCAACACAGAGTCATACATCTTCACTTGCAGGTGTTCAAGCTGTAGCTAGCGCAGCCTTCAAACAATATGGTGTTATTCATGCGACTGATGAAGATGAAGTCATGGCTTATGCCAAGATATTTTCATTCGCACCCAAATATATGATGAGTGATAAGATAGGCACCCTTACTGTAAGTGGGGGACATGGAGTTATTGCAAGTGATGAAGCTTCAGCATATGGACTTGAGTTTCCTCCGTTTTCTGATGAAGAGCAATCAATGATGAAAGAAGTTATGACTCCAGCATACCAAAGTATTGCCTCATTTAGAAATCCATGTGACCTCACTGGATCTGCTTCAGATATTGATTATGAGAAAGTGCTGGATATCATGCTCAATTTTGACAACATTGATGCGGGGTTGTTGCTATTGCTTCCTTATGCACCAGGTATTTCATTACAAATAGGTGCGAGAGTTGCTAATGTATCGAAGCAACATCCCAAGACGGTTGTTGCATATGTTCCAGACCTGAGTAAGTATGAAGTTATTACTCGAGGTTTCGAGCTCAATGGTATACCAGTAGCAGATACAATTGAAGAAGCTGTTCAAATGCTAAATGGTATTAGAAAGCGAACTAGGTATCTACAAAAAATAGGTATGTTCTAAGAACCTCGTGCAACTTTCTTGTAGTCGATATCAAGAGACTTTAACGCTTCTACCAGTCTTCCTCTTAAGATAAGAGGACGTGAGGAGAAATCGCCGACAGTCTGACATCCATTAAGATACATTGCTACCTTGAGACTCTCTAGAATTTTCTCCAGTTCAACAATAACGTCAAGGGAAGATCCATGGACAGCTGGTCTAAGAACAGGGTGAGCTACTCCAGCAGAAATAGCTCCCAAACTCAACGCCTTAGCAACATCCATCCCGGATCGGATACCGCCTGTTGCAATTACATCGAGTTCCGTGGAATCAAGCACCATTATGATACTGAGAGCAGTCGGAATTCCCCAAGACCAGTATTCAAGTCCAAGTTGAGCTTTAACATCATCTTCTTCTTTCAGAGCTCTGAAATATTCTACTGCAGCCCAGCTTGTACCACCAACACCACCAACATCAACTCCGTCAATGCCAATCTCTTCGAGACTTCTAGCTACTTCTGCTGAAATACCAGCACCAGTTTCTTTTGCAATTACAGGGATATCAACAGAATCTACAATTGCAGCTATACTCTCAATCATACCCTCCGAGTTTATGTCACCTTCTGGTTGAATAGCCTCTTGGAGTGGATTAAGATGAACTGCAAGGATATCTGCATCGATCATAGCTACTGCATCAGGGGCATCTTTGACATGGGTGGCACCAATATTAGCAATTACAGGAACTGAGGGAGCTCTTTCTCGAACGATTCTAAAAGTGTCAGCAAGTGATGGATCTTCGACAGCAGCTCGTTGACTCCCTACTCCAATAGGTAGTCCCAATTCTTCAGCAGCTATTGCTAGTCGCTCATTAATCCCTAATGTGTGAGGATGCCCTCCAGTCATAGCGGCAATTATCAATGGAGCTGATGCCTTCAGACCGAAAAAGTTCGTTGTAAGGTCGATTTTATCCTTGTCTATTTCAGGTAGAGAATTGTGGACAAAATCAATATCCTCAAACATTGTTGATGTTTGACATTGAACGTTCTCATCCAGACAAATCTCAATGTGCTCAATCTTTCTTCGGCGGGTCATCGAAGCTTCCGAACTAATATCTTCTAAGTCGTCTTGTGGGAAAGATCTATTATCAACCATTACTCTACCTCCATGGCTATACTGAACAACATAGCCAATACACAAATAGCACTTACGGTGTGCTTAGTATCCTATATTTTCTTTATCCCTTGCGCGATACAAAGGTTTTATTCAATATCCTATAGAAAAAACATCTAGTGACAAAGATGACTGATGAGGAAAAGTATAGACTTGAGGAACCAGAAAAAGATGGAGCAGTTGAAGAAGAGAAGAAAGGGCTTTTCAGACCACTCCCTAAATCTGAAGTAAAGACACAGGTGAAAGATGGAAAACCTCAACCTGTTGTCAAATTTCTGGGAATTTCAATGTATGAGAAAAATCGTGATATTCTTGTCATTCTTCTCATGCCAATGCTTACAGGTCTCATCAATTCGTCAATCTACTCCTTTGTAACGCTTAGTCTAATACCATCTTCAGCTGAATATCTGTTCTACCTGCCAGTACTTGCTGCGATTCCAATCGGGCTTGTTGTAGCAGAAACAGGACCAGCATTAGTTAGCGGATTCCTGAGTGCGCTCTTCTTCTTCGTATTTTTCATTCTCTTCCTAACAACTCCTGCATTAATTTCACCCGAATTAGGAGTCGCAAATTTCTTAGTGAGCGGAATTGCGCTATCTGTAGGGTATTTCCTTTTCGTAGTAGTTGCAGGACTCCTTGGCTCTGTAATTGGTACAATCATTCGTGAATTCATGTAATGTTAATAAAATTATAAGACCTCTTCACAGTGCATTAGATTCAAGACTAAAGGCATTTCGAGCAGGGAGAGATTTTATTAGGAGTTATTAATCTGCTACGTTCGCATGAGAAGGATAGGCGTCCTTGTTAGTGGGAGAGGTACCAATCTTCAGGCGCTCCTTGACGCCGAATCCCGTGGTGATTTAAGTGGTCAGATTGTCGTTGTGATCAGTAATAAGAGCCGAGCTTTTGCACTTGAAAGAGCGAGGAAAGCTGGAGTACAGACAGTACTGGTGACAAAATCAGAATTTCCAGATAAACAGAAATTTGATGTACAGGTCGCTGAAGCACTCCTTTGCTTCAAGGTAGATTTAGTTGTTCTTGCGGGATACATGAGAATGTTCACTGAGCAATTCATTTGTGAATTTCAAAATAGGATAATCAATGTTCATCCATCGTTACTGCCAGCTTTCAAGGGAGTCAAAGCTCAGTGGCAAGCTATCGAACATGGAGTTAAAGTATCAGGATGCACCACTCATTTTGTAACGTTCGAAATGGATGCAGGTCCAATAATCCTACAGAAGGCAGTACCAGTATTTCCTGAAGATACAGGTGAAACACTAGCTGAAAGGATTCTTCCAGAAGAACATAGAATCTTAGTAAAATCGGTTCGACTTTTTTGTGAAGATAGACTCAGAATCGAAGGGCGTCAAGTAATAATTAGAGAGTAGTGGTTAGTATGTGTGGAGTATTAGGAATACTTGGGAATTGTCAACTTCGAACTGCAAGAGACCTCCTTCTCTTGCTTACTCATCGAGGGCAGGATGCAGCAGGACTCCTGTGGAGTGAAAACGGGGTTGTGAATACAAGCAAAGCAATGGGAAATCCAAGAAAGATTGACGTACCTGACATCAGCATTGATTATATTCTGGGAAGCACAAGATATCCAACCACTGGTAAGAGAGTAGTATCACCTGAAGATCTTGATACCTTTGTAGGACCTTTCAATATTAATGAGATATCAATGACTCACAATGGCAATATCACGAATATGCCCGATGTTTCAGATAATGTCTTTAACTGTGATTCGGAATTTCTAGCAGAACGACTCTCCCTTCATTTGGCAGCAAATAATGGAAGTCTTTCAGATGCATTCAGACAGCTTGATGCAGAAGTTGATGGATCGTATAGCCTAACGGGACTCTATCAAAGTAAGTTGTTTGCATATCGAGACCATCATGGTTTAAAACCTCTTGTATTTGGACGAACTAAAGATAGGACAATTGTTGCATCAGAGAGTACGGTTCTAGACATGGCTGAAGTGCCTCTTGAGAGAGATGTGTATCCAGGAGAACTCCTAATTTTTGATAAGAATGGGACAATGGAGTCGCATTCAATTTCCCAAAACTCTACTCATGCCCACTGCTTCTTTGAGTATGTTTACTTCGCACATCCAGCAGCAAAGATGGAGAACCAGCTTGTCTATGATGTTCGGTTTCGTTTAGGTCGAGCTCTTGCCCAGAGTTTTCTCAAGCGGAATCTTGAGATTCCCGACTATGTTGTACCTGTTCCTGACACGAGCAGACCAGCTGCACAGGCAATGGCTGAAACATTGTCAGTGCCTATGCGTGAGATCATACTAAAGAATCGATATCTAGGTAGAACCTTTATTCTTCGGTCTCAAGAAGAGAGAAACTCAATGGCAAAGAACAAGTACATTTACCTGGATGACAAGATTTCAGGAAAGACTATCTTAGTGGTAGATGATAGTATAGTGAGAGGAACTACTGCTAGGATGATTACTGAAGATCTAAAGAAAAAAGGGGCAGCGAAGGTCTATTTTGCAGTAACTTGCCCACCACAAACTCATCCTTGTTATTATGGTATTGATATTGCAACAGATAGTGAATTGATAGCTTCAACTACGGATATTGATTCAATAGCGGAATTCATTGGAGCAGACGCACTGATATATCAGGAGCAAGACACCGTTGAGAATGCTATTGGTCTCAAAGACCTCTGTCTTGCATGTCTTAATGGTGACTATCCAACTGAACATGCGCGAAAGATTCGGGGCAACATGTCCGAATGTAACTCGACAACAAATCAACGAGATTATGAGAGAGATTTTTCAAAATGAAAATCGGAACTCTGGCAAGTCATAGTGCGCTGAATATAATCGCTGGTGCAAAAGCAGAAGGATTTGAAACTGAATTATACTGCACCCCAGATCGAGTTCCATTTTACAAAGCATTTGGCATGGGAGATTCAATTGTAGAGATTCCTTCGTTCGATTCTATTCTAGAGATGGATCTATCAGATGTTATCATTATTCCGCATGGCTCATTTATCGCATATATAGGGTCAGAGAGAATTCTTAAGTCGAATCTTAGAATGTTCGGAAACAAAGAACTACTTCGCTGGGAAGAAGACAGGCAACTAAAATCTAAACTTATGAAAGAAGCAGGACTTCGTGTTCCTCATGAGTTTAATGAAATAGACGAAGTAAATACTCCTGTCATTGTGAAATCCGATGGGGCAGCTGGCGGAGAAGGATATTTTATCGCAGCAAACAAGAAAGAGATCAAAACAAAATTAAAATCTACGAAGGGATACACATTCCAAGAATACATCACTGGAACGAAAGTATTCACAACGTATTTCAATTCTCTATCTAGAAACAGACTAGAAATCTACGGAGCGGATATTAGGTATGAAACTGATGCTGATGCAAATCTACGGTTTGATGACAAACCCTCCTTTGTCGTTGTAGGGAACCTTCCTCTCGTTCTTCGGGAATCCACACTTGCACAGTACTATGACATGGGATTGGGGTTCATTAATGCATTCAAGAGGGAAATTGAGCAGGACTTGATTGGACCATTTTGCATTGAAACAATTATCGACAAGAATCAGGACATCTATGCTTTCGAGTTCAGTGGAAGAATTGTTGCTGGTACAAATGTCTGGATGCCATCTTCACCGTATTCTTTCGTATTATTTGGTGAGGATATGTGGATGGGCAAAAGAATCGCATTGGAGATTCGGGAACTAATGAACTCAGGTAGACTAGATGATGTTTTGAGGTGAGGGTATGTTCGCTGGTCAACTAGAACAGAAGACTTACAAATCAACACTCTTCAATGTCATCGAGAAAGACCAAGTTTGGCACTTGGAGGTTACCAGATGAAGCTCCCTACAATAGGAATGCTTGGTTCGCATAGTGCAGAGGAAATAGGTACATCTGCTAAAGCCAATGGATTCAAGACAGTAATTGTTTGTCAGAAAGGGAGGGACAAGCTCTACACTCACTATAACAAACACCTATACGATCATGTGATTGTTCTGGATAAATTTGGTGAGATGATCCAAGAAGAAACACAAGAACAATTGAGAGAACTTAACACTATTTGGATTCCAAATCGTTCCTTCTCAGTTTACGTGGGCTATGAGGAAATTGAAAAGAAGTTCAATGTTCCAATTTATGGTAATCGAGGTATCCTAAGGGTTGAGGAGAGAGGCCCAGAAAAGGACCAATACTGGTTATTGAAACAATCGGGAATCAGGATACCAAAATCATTCACACCTGATTCAATTGACAGATTAGTAATCGTAAAGGTCCAGCAGAAAGGACGACCTTTGGAACGAGCATTCTTCTACGCAGCATCACCAATTGAATATGAGAAAACTAGTGAGTCAATGATTAAGAAGAACCTAATTTCAGAGGAAGACTTGGCACAATCAACAATTGAAGAATTTGTCATTGCTCCGCGATTCAATGCTAACTTTCAGGCATATGCAATGAATGACCATTTTGGTAATCTGGATTTTGTAGGATTCGATGATAGAATACAGACAAGCTTAGGAGGACTACTTAATCTTCCAGCTAGCGAGCAATTAAAAATCGACTTTGCTGTGATGAATGAAGAAGCTGGACATAAAGGTGTCACAATGAGAGAGAGTAAGAAACCCTTAGTTTACAACGCTGCTGAAGCATTACTAGAAGGAGTCAGAAAGCTCTTTCCACCGAGAATGATAGGACTTTTCTCACTGCAGGGAGCTTTAACAGAACAATCGGAGTTTATCGTCTTTGACCTCAGCCCAAGAGTACCTGGTGCACCATGCGTTGGTCCAACAAGTCCGGAAATGAGACGATTATCACTCAAATTCGATAAAACGGTTCAATCACCATTGGACTTGTGTATGTTTGACATTCAGAAAGCAACAAAAGAAAACAGAATCAGCGATGCAACAACATAGAGGAGAGAAAATAATGACCTTGATTAACGAAGGAAAAGTAAAACGAGTCTTACAGGACCCAAATTCATCAGAACGTGTAATCATCGAATTCACTGATAAGGTAACTGCGGGAGATGGAGAGAAGAAAGAAGAATTCACAGGAAAAGGAGCAGTTGCTTGTGAAATGTCGAATTACCTCTTCGGATATCTAGAAGGAAAGGGTATTGATACACACTATGTGAAAAAACTGACCGATAATCAACTTCTCTGCAAGAAGGTCACAATCTATCCCGTCGAGGTTGTTTGCAGGAATAAGGCGGCGGGTTCATTCTGTAGAAGATATGGTACTAAAAAAGGCATAGAATTTTCAGAACCTCTTGTCGAGTTCTTTGTGAAGGATGATGCGTTTCATGACCCATTGATAACAGCAGGAGCAATCAATAGACTTGGACTTGTAAACAGACAAGATTTGGAGTTCTTGAGATCAGTTGCGCTTTCAGTTAATTACTATCTTAGAGAATTATTACAACAGAGAAAATTGATTCTTGTAGATTTCAAACTTGAATTTGGGAGAACTGAGAAAGGATACATCGTAATAGCTGATGAAATATCTCCAGACTCAATGAGAATCTGGGATTCCAGTTCCACATCGATGGATAAGGATGTCTTCAGAGAAGACAAAGGAGATCTTATTGCAACCTATCAGAAGGTGTTCGAGGAGATTAAGAAGGCAAAACCACAAGATGTCGGACCAAGAATTGAAAGGATGCAGGTCATCGTAGAACCAAAATCAGGGATCAAGAATCCACCTGGAGAAGTAACCAAGAAAGCACTTGAACGATTGGGTTTTGCAGATGTTCACGAAGTACGTATGGGAAAAATATTCACAATTAGTTTGAAGAGACCTATCACATCGGAGATTCTCAATCAACTAGCGATTATGAATGTGAAACTCCTATCTAATCCCATATCAGAGAATCATAAAGTGAGGATAGAGTCGTGACAATTGCAGTGCTTCGATTTCCAGGTACTAATAATGAGAATGATGTTCTTAGAGCACTCTCAATGATTGATGGAGCGAATCCAATCCTAGTACCTTCGCGGAAAGGTCTCGCAGGTCTTGAAGAAGTAGATGCAATCGTAATCCCAGGAGGATTCTCATATGGTGATTATCTCCGTGCAGGAGCAGTCGCATCCGTAGAGACTATTACTGAAGGAGTAAGAGACCTAGCGGAGGATGGAAAACCAGTACTTGGTATTTGCAATGGTTTTCAAATACTAACGGAAATGGGTCTATTGCCTGGTGTTTTACTTCCAAACAAGTCTGCACGGTTTATCTGTAAATGGGTGTACCTGAAAATATCCGATCATCCTACAATGTTCACCGAAGGAATTGAAGGTAGCATCATAAGAGTTCCAATTGCCCATGCAGAAGGAAATTATTATTGTTCAGAAGAAGAGCGTGAATCTTTGAGAGATGAACTTCGAATTCCGTTCCAATATTGCAGTGCATCTGGTGAATTGGACCTTGCCTTCAACCCAAATGGATCACTTGATAATATCGCAGGAATTATCAATCAGAAGGGGAATGTACTTGGAATGATGCCTCATCCAGAGAGAGCAAGTCGACCAGTTCTTGGATCTTCAGACGGACTAGCAATCTTAGAGAATTTTGTGAGGGCAACTAAATGATCACAAAAAAAGAATTAGAACATGCAAGAACAGTCTTAGGTCGAGAGTTAACTGAGACTGAACTTGGTATGTTGGATGTCCTCTGGTCTGAGCATTGCAGTTACAAGAGCAGCAAACGTTGGTTCTATCTGTTCAAAACTGCAGGAGATAGAGTGGCGCTTGGAATTGGAGAAGGAGCAGGATTGGTCGATATAGGTGATGGATATTTTGCAGGAGTTGCAATGGAGTCACACAATCATCCAAGTCAGATAGATCCTTACAATGGGGCAGCTACTGGAGTTGGAGGAATAATCAGGGATGTCATCTCACAAGGGTGTAAAGCGGTAGGCTTGATGAATTGTCTTCGTTTTGGGCATCCCTCAAAACCACACAACGCCTACCTCTTGGAAAATGTTGTTCGAGGAATCTCAGAGTATGGAAACTCGGTTGGAATTCCAGTAGTAGGTGGTGAGTTAGAATTTGATGATTCATATGATGATAACTGCTTAGTAAATGTCGTATGTGTAGGCTGGGTAAAACCAGAATTAGTCGTAAGGAGTTCAGCCAAAACACCAGGACATTATCTGATAATGTTTGGATCTACAACGGGTCGAGACGGAATTGCAGGGGTAAGTTTTGCGTCAGAAACATTCTCGGATGAAGAAGAAGAAAATAGAGGCGCAGTCCAGATTGGAGACCCTCTTTCAAAGAAAATTGTTATTGATACACTCCAAGAATTGATTGAAGAGAAACTTCTAGATGGCTTACAAGATTTTGGCGGGGGTGGGATGACCTCTGCCGCAGGTGAGCTTGCTAGGGCCGGTGGAACGGGAGTAGAAATAGACCTCGATAAGGTCCCACTTAGGGAGGCTGATATTAAACCCTCAGAGATTATAATCTCTGAATCACAAGAACGTATGCTTGCAGTGGTAGCACCTGAGAATCTAGATAGAGTCGTATTTCTGCTCGAAAAAAATGGAACCCCTTATGGAATCATTGGAAAAGTCACTGATGATGGGCATTACACAGCAAAGTGGTGCGGAACAGTTGAAGCTCGTCTACCAATTAATTTGCTAGTAGAAGGATTTCCAGTTCCAGAAAGAATTGAAGGGAAAGTTCTAACACAGACCGAATCAATGGCTTGGTTCAATGAACCTGAGAACTACAAGAAGACTCTACTAGACATGCTTGGTTCAGTCAACCTCTGTGACCGTTCATGGGTTTATAGTCAGTATGACCAACATGTACAATCGAATACAGTGGTAGATGTTGGCGAAAATAGCGGAGTATTGGAATTTCCAAATGGTCGTAAGTTAGCTTTCACAAGTGATTGTAACTCCTTCTGGTGTTTACTTGATTCACAACAGGGAACAGCTAATTCAGCTTGTGAATCATTACGTAATCTGGTAGCGATGGGAGCCACTCCGATTTTCATCGCAGATTGCCTCAATTTTGGAAATCCTGAAAGACCTGAATCTTATGGCCAATTTGTGGAATCAGTTAGAGGTTTGGGTAGGTTCTCCAATGATTTCGATATACCCATCGTAGGTGGAAATGTTTCACTCTATAATGAGGCAGAGGTTGATGGTGAAACTAGGAGAATCAATCCAACTCCTCAAATCATGATAGCAGGTATTTTCGAAAGGGGATTCACGCCAGTACGGCGAAATCTTGTTTCTCCATGGGCTAATATATTCCTAATCGGGGATACGCTTCCTGAACTCAATGGGAGTGAATTCCAGCGGGTTACAACTGGACAGGTGAAGGGGGTCCCACCGAAGTACAGACCTGAAGTTGAAAAACGTTCCATGCGTGTTATCCAAGAAGCACATCAGAAAGGGTTGATTCGCTCATGTAACAATGTTGGAAGGGGCGGTTTAGCGGTCGCATTGATGAAGATGGCTCTCAGAAGTGAATACGGGTTTAAACTGAATTTGGATTATATTCCTGGAACAGCAAATAGTCTTGCACATAGACTCTACTCTGAAACTTCTGGCCGATATTTAGCAGAAGTAACAGAAAGCAATCAAGCAGCGTTTTTAGAAATTGTTGAAGAACATGGGTCATCAGTTTGTGAACTTGGTCTCACGAACAAAGAACCTGTAGCTGATTTTGGTGTATTTTCTCTTACAATGGAGGAAGCCCGACAAGTGTTTTCGAATGGATTGAACCAGTTCATGGAGTGATTCCAAGGTGGCGGATGTGTTAATTATCGCAGGAAGTAAAAGCGATGAAACAATAGTCAAGAAAGCGACGGATGTTCTCGATGACCTTAGAATCGGTTATGATGTGAAATATGCATCAGCTCATAGAGAACCTGAAAACGTTCGGACTATTGTCACAGATAGTGATGCAAAAGTAATGATTGCTATAGCAGGACTTGCAGCAGCACTTCCGGGAGTTGTGGCCTCCTACACGAATAAACCAGTCATTGGAGTACCAGTTAACGTGGCTCTTGATGGCCTTGACGCACTGCTATCGATGATGCAAATGCCCAAAGGTGTACCTGTTGCTACTGTAGGCATAGATAATGGTCAGAATGCAGCGCATTTAGCCGCTCGTATTCTCGGAGTTTCTACGAAGTCCAGACCTGTTCCGAAGACTTATGCTGAAGCTGGGGTCGACGAAACCTTAGTCACAAGAGGTTTGGAAATTCTTGGCAAGTATGTGAGAGAGTCCTTCAAGTATGGAGAAGTAATGCAGGATTACGGTCATTATGCAAATACGGTCAAGGTATCAGAGGATCTCTGTTTAGCTATGTCAACAGATGGTGTTGGTAGTAAAGTCTTAGTCGCGGAAATGGTTGGGAAATATGATACAATAGGAGAAGACTGTGTTGCAATGAATGTGAATGATCTAATCTGCATCGGAGCAACACCGGTCGGATTTGTCGATTATCTTGCCTCTGAAAAACCACTTCCAGAGAAAATTATTGACGAAATTGGTAAGGGTCTCTTGAATGCATGTGCTGAATCAAATATACCAATATTAGGAGGAGAAACAGCTATTCTTCCAGATATGATACGAGGCATGAGTGGCTCTGGATTAGATCTTGCAGGAACCGCAATTGGAATTGCTAAGCCGAATGAGCTCTTTGATGGATCAGGTATTGAAGAGGGGGATGTTATTCTTGGTGTTGCATCCAATGGCATCCATTCAAATGGATTCACTCTTGCGCGTAAAGTGCTCTTCTCAAAATATAGTGTAAATGATGAGCTTGCTTGGAAAATAACTCTGAGTGATGAACTACTTCGTCCCACACGAGTGTATGTGAAACATTTCAAGGAACTCAAAGAAGCAGGTGTCAATATCAAAGGTCTCGCTCATATTACAGGTTCAGGTTTTCGAAAAGTGTTGAGATTGGGTGAATTCAAGTTTGAAATTGAGAATTTCCCTGAAATCCCACCTATCTTTGAATTAATCAGGACAACTGGAAACATTTCTTGGCATGAGATGTTTACGACATTTAATATGGGGATTGGATTAGTAGTACTTGTCCCGCCATCGCAGGTCGAGCAAGCATTAGCTGCTCTTACAAAACATGATGTTGCCTTTTTGCTAGGATTTGTCGAGAAGACACAGCGAGGGACAGTTGAAATCAAGTCATATGGAGTAAAAATAGAGTGACAAATGTATTGCTTATCGGCAATGGTGCAAGAGAACATGCAATCGCAGCGGCACTTGACAAATCTGATGTAACGATATATGCGCACATGGAGAGAAAGAACC
>Ga0315535_1000717_pt1 | contig 23057 bp, 23 predicted proteins | sample SalMarSW160220MG_2_FD_203092 | JGI IMG/M metagenome (GOLD analysis project Ga0315535, IMG submission 203092) | Salt marsh sediment microbial communities from the Plum Island Ecosystem LTER, Massachusetts, United States - Salt Marsh Sediment SW1602-20 ... | reverse complement strand
ACCTCGGCCACGTTCGCCTTGGGGCGCCGCTTGTCGATGATGGCGAAGGTGGCGCTCAGTCGCTTCGCGAATCCTCGAGCCATCTTCGCCGACCCCACGTCGGGTGCTACCACCACCAGATCCTCGAGGGCCAGGTCCCTGAAGTACTTCGTCAGAACCGGCGCGGCGTAGAGGTGATCCACGGGGATGTCGAAGAACCCCTGGATCTGGTGCTGATGGAAGTCGATGGAGACCACCCGGTCCGCGCCGGCCGCCACGATGAGGTTGGCGACGAGCTTGGCACCGATGGACACCCTGGGCTGGTCCTTCCGGTCCTGCCGCCCATAGCCGAAGTACGGCACCACCGCCGTGACCCGGGCCGCCGACGCGCGCTTCGCCGCGTCGATGAGCAGAAGGAGCTCCATCATGTTGTCCGCCGGCGCGGGCGTGGACTGAACGATGAAGACGTCCCGGCCGCGTGCGTTGCGGTCGATGCGCACGAAGATCTCGCCGTCCGCGAAGTTCCTGAGCGTCACGCCGTCGGGGGACTTGCCGATACGCTCCCCGATCTCCTCGGCCAGAGGCCGATTCGCCCGCCCGCTCAAGAGGAGGAGGGGTCCTCGTCTATAGGTGTCGTCCATGGATCGGATCCGCAGCTCACCGGGTGGGCGAGCAGGTGTCATGCACGCCCATGAAAGCCCGAAAAGCTAGAAAGGACGCGGGAAAGCGTCAACGACGCGAGCCAACGTCGCGACGTTGGCCGAGTCTACCCAAACCCGACGCAAAACACCACCGCCGGGGACGAATCCCCCGTCACCGGAGGAGTTGGTCGGATTGGCCCGGGTGGATTCGAACCACCACCGCCGGTTCCAAAGACCGGTGTCCTGCCATTAGACGACGGGCCAGCGATGGCGGGCGGGATGCCCGCAGCGCGCGTGACCATCCTACCCCGTCCAGGGGACCCGATTCAAGGGCGCCGGGCCTCGGAGGTCGGCACGGCACCCTCCGCTCGTCGCCAGTCGCCCAGAGTGCGAGCGACCAGAGACGGCCAGGGAAGACTCCGGGACAGGAGCTCCGCAGCCCGTTTCGCGCTTCCGGCGTCGGCGAAGACGCCGAAGCACGCCGACCCACTCCCCGACAGGAGTGCCGGAGTTGCGCCCCCATTTCGGAGCGCATCCAGCGACGCCGCCACCTCGCGGTGCGTGGAGGCCACCACCGCCTCGAAGTCGTTCACCGCCAGGGCGGCGACGTCTCCCCAGGTCCGCGGGACATCCCTGTGCGAGCCCGCGCGAGGAGCTTCTCCTCCCCCCAGGCGGCGTTCCGCGAGAGCGCTGTACGCCCAACCGGTGTCCACGTGGACGGGAGGCAGAACCAGCACCAGATGGGCATCGGGAAGGGGCGGGAGCGCCTCCACCCTTTCGCCGCGGCCCCTCCCCAGCGCCAGGGTGCTGGCACCCAGGAAGAAGGGCACGTCGGAGCCCAGCCCCCCGGCGATGTCCGCCAGCTCCACGTCCTCCACCGGGTCACCCAGAAGTGTGTTGGCGCACCTCAGGGCCGCCGCCGCGTCGGAGGAGCCCCCCCCGAGCCCGGCCCCGGCGGGGATGCGCTTCTCCAGCCGCACGTGGAGGCCCATGTCGGACCCGGCGGCATCCAGCACGGCCCGCGCCGCCAGGTATGCCAGGTTCGACGTCGGCGGGCCGAGCTCCGCCCCCACCACGTCCAGGCCCACCTCGCCGCCGGCGACGAGGTCCATGGCGAGGTCGTCGTGGAGGCTCACCGCCTGGAAGATCGTCTCGATCTCGTGGTACCCGTCGGACCGCTCCCCCAGGACCCGCAGGAAGAGGTTGACCTTCGCCGGGGGCCCGCAGCGGATCGACCCCGGAGGACTCACCGTCCGCCCCTCTCCGCAGGGGGCGCAGCCGCCACGGGATCCTCCTCGTGCTCGCGCTCAATGCTGGCCTCCACCCGCTCCTCCGCCCCCCCTACGTCACCGAAGGAGAGCCCGAGGCGCCACGCGTAGTACAGGCCCATGAAGGTGATGGGAAACCATCCCCCTGCCCAGTAACCGAACGCGAAGGCCAACGCCTTGGCCGGAGGCACCGAGTACACGTCGCTGAGGGCGAACTTGGCCGCCGCGTGGAAGGTGCCGACGAACCCCGGAGCCGACGGGGCCGCCACGCCGAACGCCACCACGGCCTGAGTGAACCAGGCGGAGATGACCCCGGTGTGAATGCCGAAGGCCAGCATCCCCAACCAGTAGGAGAGGCCCTGGAAGAGCCACAGCCCGAGGCTCCAGATCAGGGACAGGACCAGGAGGCGAGGCGAACGGAGCAACGCGACGGAATCCAGGAACGCGGTCAGGGCGTCCACCATGGGACGTGCCAGGGACCGTGGCAGCAGCCTGGACGCCATACGGTCCGCCAGACGTACGAAGCCCTGTGGCCAGACCGCCATGGCCACCAGAGTCAGCAGGAACACGAGCACGAGAGCCAGCGTCCCCCGCAGGATCATCGCCCCGAAGTCGCTGGACAGCAGTCCCGCCGCCGGGAAGCCGGGCGTGAGCGCCGGCACCACCAGAAGCAGCGCGAGCACGACGCTGTCCAGGAAGCGCTCCACCACGAGCGACCCGAAGGCGGCGCTCACGGAGACGGGCTCCATGCGGCTGAACGCATACGGGCGCAGGAACTCGCCGGCGCGCAGGGGAAGCACGTTGTTCCCCATGAAGCCGATGGCCACCGCGGCGAAGCGTGCCCTGAACCCGGTATCGGCCTTCACGGGTGCGAGGAGCAGCTTCCACCGCATCGCACGCACCACGAACCCTGCGGTAGCCACGGCGACGGCGGCGGTGAGGAGCCACATGTCGCCCTGGCGCATCTGTTGCCAGATCTTGCCCAGGTCCTCACCGCGGAGCGCCCACCAGAGGGCAACGACGGTGACGCCGAGGCCGACGAGCGACTTGCCCCAGTGCTTCCTCAACGGGGGCTCCTCGCCCTCCGCATGAGCGTCGCCATCTCCCGCACGGCGCCCTCCAGGCCGGTGAACATCGCCCGGGAGATGATGGAGTGCCCGATGTTCAGCTCCTCGATCTCGGGGATCGCGGCCACGGGAGTGACGTTCTCGTAGGTGAGCCCGTGTCCGGCGTGAACGTCGATGCTCAGTTTGCGCGCCAGGGAAGCTCCCGCGTGCACCCGGGCGAGCCGCTCGCGCCGTTCCTCACCCCGGGCGTTCGCGTACTCCCCGGTGTGCAGCTCCACGGCGTCGGCTCCCAGGTCCACCGACGCCTTGATGGTCGTCTCGTCCGGATCGATGAAGAGCGACGTGCGGATGCCCGCGTCCGTGAGGCGCTCCAGGGCGTGGGCGATCTTCGAGCGCTGCGCCTCCGTGGACAGGTCCAGGCCACCCTCGGTGGTGATCTCCTGCCGCTTCTCCGGCACCAGCGTCGCCTGCTTGGGCGCCCACGCGCACGCCAGATCCAGGATCTCGGAGGCCGCGGCCAACTCCAGGTTCACGCAGGTGCGCACGGTCTGCATGAGCAGCTCGACGTCCCGGTCCTGAATGTGACGCCGGTCCTCCCGCAGGTGCACGGTGATGCCGTCGGCACCACCCAGCTCCGCCAGGAAAGCCGCGCGCACCGGATCGGGCTCGTCCGTGCGGCGTGCCTGCCTCACGGTGGCCACATGGTCGATGTTCACATAGAGCCGCATGTTCGTCACGGGTTCTCCAGCAGTCCGAGGATCTCGCGGCGGACGTCGTCGTCCAGGTAGCGGTCGGCCAGCCGGACGAGGTGCCGCCCCAGAAGAGCGTAGAGCTTCCGGTCGTCGGGCTCCAGCGCCCGCAGGTGAAGTCCGATGGTCTCCACATCGCCCCGGGGGATGGGGCCGGTCACCGCCGCTTCGAGGCCCGCCTCCTCGATGTTGGCCAGGGTCCCCCGCACCAGCGCGAGGAGCGCCGGCATCGCTTCCTCCGGCGGGACGCCCGCTCGCACCAGCATCCTGCTCGCACCGTCCAGTAGAGGTGGCAGAAAGTTGGATGCCATCACCGCGGCGGCGTGGTACAGGGGCCTCTGCGTCTCCGCCACGGTGAGCACCGGCGATCCGAGAGCAGACGCCAGGCGCCGGGCCACCGCCACCGCCCCCGGGGTCCCCGTGACCGCCAGGTACGACCCCGGGATCCGCTCCGCTCCCGTGACGGGGTTCGCGATGGCCTGCAGCGGATGGAAGGACCCCACCTCGTAGCCGCGGGCGTAGAGAGGTGCCATGACGTCGTTGGCCAGCGCCCCGGAGAGGTGGAAGGCGGCACACCCGGGCGGGGGCTCACCCTGTCCCGCCAGCGCGTGCGCCATCTCCGGCACGACGTCGTCGGGGACCGCCAGGAAGACCGCACCGGTGTTCCCCGCCGGCCGGGCGAGGCCGAACACGTACTCGGCCAGCCCCTGGATGAAGAGTGGATGCGACGGCGGCTCCGGTCGACGCCCGCACACGGTCAGCGACTCCACGGCTTCGGTGTGCACCAGAGCGTATCCCAGGGCGGTACCCGCCCGCCCGGGCCCGACGATGAGAACGTGCTCCAGCGCGCTCAAGCGACCTCCCGCACCTCGACCTGTGCGCGGGAGCGGAGCCGGCCCACCATCGCCCAGGGGACGCGGGCGACCACCAGGACGCTCCCGTTCTCGTCCGCCCGCCGGATCACCTCACCCTCCCGATAGAGCGCCGCCAGCAGCTCGCCGTCCGCGGCGGGAAGGCGCACCTCCACGTGGGCCAACCTCGCGCGGGTCCGAGCCCGCAGCGTATCCCGCAGTGCCTCGAGACTCCCGGCGTCCAGGGCCGAAACGAAGACCGCCGGCCTGGGCTCCAGTGCCCGAACGCGCCCCCGCAGGGCCTCCTCCTCCGCGTGGGTCAGACGATCGATCTTGTTGAAGACCAGCAGGCGCTCCGTGTCACGCAGGCTCAACTCCTCCAGAACCTCCCCGACGACCTGGCGCTGCTCCTCCCAATCGGGATGCGAGGCGTCGATGACGTGGAGGAGCACGTCCGCCTCTCTGGCCTCCTCGAGGGTGGAGCGGAACGACGCCACCAGATGGTGGGGGAGCTTGCGGATGAAGCCCACGGTGTCCGTGATCAGCGCTTCGTAGCCCGAGCCCAGATCCACCGACCGCGTGGCGGAGTCCAGCGTGGCGAAGAGCCGATCCTCCACGAAGAGGTTCGCACCGGAGAGCGCCCGCAGCAGCGATGACTTGCCGGCGTTGGTATACCCTACGAGGGCCGCCCGGAACTGTCCCTGCCGTGAGCGGCGCTGGATCTCGCGCGCCTTGGCGACCTGACGCAGCTTCTCCTTCAGATCCGAGATGCGCGCGCCGATGAGCCGGCGGTCGGTCTCCAGCTGAGTCTCGCCCGGCCCCCTGAGCCCGATGCCGCCGCGGATGCGCGACAGGTGGCGCCACATACGCCGCAACCGGGGAAGCAGGTACTCGAGCTGGGCCAGCTCCACCTGCATGCGTGCCTCTCGGGAGCGTGCCCGGGTCGCGAAGATGTCCAGGATCAGCTCCGAGCGGTCCATGACCCGGACGTTCAGGAGCTCCTCCAGGTTCTTGCCCTGGGCCGGGCTCAGCTCCTCGTCGAAGATGACCAGGTCCGCGCGGCGCTCGCCCACCATGGCCCGGAGCTCCTCGGCCTTTCCCTCCCCGACGTAGAATCTCGGGTTTGGGCGGTCCAGCCTCTGGCGCAGCGCACCCACGACCCGCGCTCCCGCCGTGTCCGTGAGGCGCCCCAGCTCCTGTAGGTGCTCATCCGCCAGGCGAGGCTCCAGGTCGCGCTCGGGGGCACCCACCAGGACCACCCTGTCCTCCGGCGTCCTGATCTCGATGAGCTGTGTGGGAATCCTGCACCTCCGTGAAGTCACGGCGCCCGCTCCGGCCGCGGCGCCGTCAGGGGCGAAACGGGCCCCGCTGGTGGAAGGGAAGCCCCTTCGCGTCCAGAGGCGCCTGGAACCGAAGCTCCCCCGTGAAACGATACTCAAGCTCCCCTTGCCGATGAAGGCGCGCCGCGGCGACTCCCGCCCCTCCCGGGTGGTCGAAGGGAACGTTCAGCCTCGGAACGTGCCCCCCCCACGCCCGCCTTCGCTTCTCGGCCTTGTCGCCACTCATGGCTCTTCCTCCCCGCGGTCCTCCTCTCCTTCCGATGCGTTCCTGTCACGCGCCTCCGCTTCCCTTCTCCGCTCCGCCCACCATGCCAGGCGGGCGGCCACCGTCTTCTCGTGGCCGAAGCGGCCCGGCCTGTACAGCGTGCGCCCGAGCAGGCTTTCCGGAAGGTAGGTCTGCGCGGCGACCCCGTCCCTCTCCAGGGGATCGTACCGGTACCCCTTTGCATACCCCAGATCGCGCATGAGGGACGTGGGCGCGTTGCGGATGTGGAGCGGCACCGCTTCTCCGGGGGTCTCCCGGGCCAGCGCCACCGCCGCCGACCACGCCTGGTAGGCCCGGTTGGACTTGGGCGCCGTAGCCAGGTAGAGGGTCGCCTCCGCCAGGGCGAGCTCGCCTTCGGGGGATCCCAGGAAGTGGAACGCGTCGCGTGCCGCCACGGCCACCGTCAGTGCCTGGGGATCCGCGAGGCCGATGTCCTCCGAGGCCATGCGCACCAGCCGTCGAGCCACGTACAGAGGGTCCTCCCCCCCCTCGATCATGCGGGCCAGCCAGTACAGCGCGCCGTCGGGGTCGCTCCCCCGCACCGCCTTGTGCAGGGCGGAGATGAGGTTGTAGTGCTCCTCCCCGCCCTTGTCGTAGGTGGCGAAGCGGTACTGGAGCGCCTCGCGGGCGGCGTCGACGTCGACCTGCCCGCCCGCTCCGACGAGGGCGCCCGCCGCCTCGAGGGCTCCGAGGGCGCGCCGTGCGTCGCCGTCGGCGGCCTCCGCGAGAAAGACGAGAGCCTCGTCGTCCGCGTGCATCCCGAGATCCCCCAGACCGCGCTCCACCGACGTCAGCGCCTCCCGCAGAATGGACTCCAGGTCCTCCCGCGAGAGAGGGTTCAGCACCGAGACCGGCGCCCTGGAGAGCAGGGGCCGTACCACCTCGAAGGAGGGGTTCTCGGTGGTGGCGCCGATGAGGATGATGGTGCCCGCCTCCACATGGGGCAGGAAGGCGTCCTGCTGCGCCTTGTTGAAGCGGTGGATCTCGTCGACGAAGAGGATCGTGCGCCGTCCGGTGGCGCGCAGCCGCTCCGCTGCTTCGCGCACGACCTCGCGGACGCGCCCGATGCCGTCGGTCACCGCGCTGAAGGACACGAACGAGGCGTCCGTCTCCCGAGCGATGAGGCGGGCGAGGGTCGTCTTGCCGCTCCCCGGAGGGCCCCAGAGGATCATGCTCCCCGGCAGTCCGGCGTCGAGCATGGCCCGCACCGCCTTCCCCGGGCCCAGAAGGTGCTCCTGGCCCCGGAACTCCTCCAGGGAGCGGGGGCGCATGCGGGCCGCCAGCGGCGCTCCGCGGTCCGGCGCGTCCTGGGCCGGCCGCACCGCGGACGCCTCGGGCGGTGCGGGGGCCGCGGCCTCGTCGCCGAAGAGGTCCGGGTCACTCATCGCCGGCGGCCTCGCCCTCGCGCTCCCCCACCATGGTCAGGACCTCGGCCTCCAATCGATCCCTCCGGTTCAGCCCGGGATCGTCCAAGACCCGCTCCAGGAGGCCCTGCAGAACCCGCCCGAAGAGCGGACCGGGCCGGAGCCCCATGCGCATGAGATCCCGACCGTCCAGCGCCAGGTCGCTCAGCGTGAGCGGTGGCGCCGTGGCCAGGATGTCCCGCGTCCGGCGCCACGCGGCCACCACCGCCGACGCAGGAGGAATCCCGGGCATGCCCGCCCCCGCCCGGGCGCGGGCGAGCTCCAGTCGCGCCACCGCCGCCAACCGCTCCACCCCCACCCCGCTCAGCCAGCGCCGCACGTCCGCCTCGGAGGCTTCGGTCCCCGGAAGGGGCGGCGCCCCGGCCCTGCGGGCGATCTCGTCCGCCTGCGCGTTGGAGAGCCTCAGGCGCACCACGAGCTGCGCCACCGAGGGTGCGTCCAGCCCCCTCACCAGCGCGGCCAGACGGAGCAGCGGGCGGCCCCGGGGAAGCCGATTCACAGAACGCAGGGTAAGCGCCCATACGTCCTTCCGCTCCTCGGCCAGAGCGGCCAGCTCGGGATAGAGGACGTCGAGGACGTGGGCCGTCGTGTAGAGGGCCAGGGCCCGCGACGGATGGGGATCCGCGTCCAGGATCTTCACGAGCTCCTCACGGATGCGCTCCGCCGAGAGGGCGGAGAGGCTCGGTGCCGCGGCCGTCATCGCTCGCCAGGTGGCGTCCTCTATCTCCAGGCCGAAGCGGCCGGCGAAACGGCAGGCGCGCAGCACGCGCAGAAAGTCCTCGCTGAAGCGCCGGTCGGGATCGCCCACGCATCTGAGCCGTCGCGATTCGAGGTCCGCCACTCCCCCGTAGGGGTCGAGCCACACCTTCCGGAGAGGATGCCAGGCGATGGCGTTGACCGTGAAGTCCCGCCGGGCCAGGTCGTCCTCGATGCGATCCGCGAACGCCACCACCGCGTGACGCCCGTCGGTCTCGACGTCCCGACGGAACGTCGTCACCTCGAACATCGCGCCTCCGGCGGCCACCACACCCACCGTGCCGTGCTCGACCCCCAGGGGCACGGTACGCCGAAAGAGCCGACGCACTTCGTCGGGCCGCGCTCGGGTGGTGATGTCCCAGTCGCCGGAGGGAAGGCCCAGGAGCACGTCGCGCACCGCCCCACCCACGGCCCACGTCTCGTAGCCCGCGTCCTCCAGGGTGCGCGCGATCCAGCGCACCGCCGCCGGGGCCGACGGCCCGGGGTGCGTCACCCCACCAGAACCGCGCCCCCGTTCACGTTCAGGATCTCACCCGTCACGTGACGGCCAAGCGCGGAGCACAGGAAGACGATGGGCCCGGCCACGTCCTCCGGGCTGGCCAACCGGCCGAGGGGGATACCCGCTTCGACCTTCGCCCGCGCGCCGTCCCGGAGTGCGGGCTCCGCCATCTCCGTCTCGACCCACCCCGGGGCGACGCAGTTCACCGTGATCCCCCGCGGTGCCAACTCGACACAGAATCCCTTCACAAGGGAGATGACGGCTCCCTTCGTCGCGGCGTAGTCGCCATGATACGCCTCGCCACGCTGGCCCGCGGTGCTGCCTACCAGCACGAGGCGGCCGTCCTCGCGGAGGCGGTGTGCCGCCGCCCGGCACGTATAGAAGATCGAGTGGAGGTTGGTGTCCACCGTCCCGTGCCACTGTTCGTCGGTCATGTCGGCGACGGCGGTGGGTGGCACCGGCCAGATCCCGTGGTTGCCCACGAAGATGTCCAGACCGTCGAACTCGTCGTCGGCTCGCTTCAGGAGGGCTTCGGCGTCCTCACGACGCGAGAGGTCGCCGGCCTGCGCCCACGCGCGCACCCCCAGCGCCGTCAGCTCCGCCACCACGGCGTCGGCGTCCTCCCGCCGTGTCCGATAGCCGATGCCCACGGAGGCGCCCGCCCGGCCCAGCAGCAGGGCCGTGGCCCTCCCCACGCCACGGGAGCCGCCCGTGACCACCGCGTTCTTCCCCGTCAGATCGATGAGCGCGTTCATGGGGTCTCCGGCGTCTTCTCGGGTGGGGAGGCGGACCCGGCGGGCATCCATTTGCCCGCCAGTTGCTCCCGGTGGTGGCGCTCCGAGGCGAGGATCTCGCGGAGCACCGCCACCGTGTCCTCGTCTTCGACGCGATGCAGGGCCGCCTCGTACCAGCGCACCTCGTCCTCCTCGCGCACCTTCGCCACCGACTCCCAATCCCTGAGGCTTGGCACCACCAGCGACGAGCTCTCGTCCGTGGGTCGCTCGCCCAGCTCGAGGAGCCGCGCCGTGAGGCGCGACACGTGGTGCTGCTCGTCGGCAAGGAGCCCGTTGAGCCTGTCCGCTGCCGCCTGGTCACTCGCGGCTTCCGCGTCGCCGGCGAGAATCCGATAGAAGAATGCCTGCTCCCGCTCCCGACGCCTGCCGTCGCGAAGCGTCGCCACAAGGTCGCTCACCGTTCCCCCTCCCGGGCACGCGGTGTCCCGTACCCGGCGCTCACGAGCCCTCCGACAGCGCGCTCTCCACGAGATCGCACACGACGTGCTCCACCGCGAGGTGCAACTCCTGAGCCCGGGCGGTGGTGTCGGTAGGGATCACCAGGGCCAGATCCACTCGGTCCTTCAGCTGGCCTCCCCCCTTCGCCAGAAGCGCAACGGTGGCCACGCCCGACTCCCGGGCGGCGTCCGCGGCGCGGAGCAGGTTCTCCGAGCTCCCGCTGGTGGAGTGCAGAACCAGGAGGTCTCCCGGGCGCCCGAGGGCACGGACCTGGCGCTCGAACACCGCCTGGTAACCGTAGTCGTTGCCGCTGGCGGTGAGAACCGACGTGTCCGTGGTCAGCGCCAGGGCCGCCAGCGGACGGCGCTCCCGCGCGAAGCGCACGACGTACTCCGCCGCCAGGTGCTGCGCATCGGCCGCGGAGCCTCCGTTGCCGCAGAACATGATCTTGCCGCCACCGCGCAGCGTGTCGAGGACGCGCTCCACCAGCTCCGCCACGCTGTCGGCGAGGTCACGCCCCACCTCCTCCATCAGCGCGGCCGACACGCCGAGCTGCTCCCGCACCTGGGCCCGAACCTGGTCTCGCTGCGACGCGCTCACGCCGACTCCTGCTTGAGTATCCCCTTGACCTTCGCCCACAGCCCGCGCTTCTGCGGGATCCCGGGCACCGGCAGAGGCTCCTGGTCCAGCAGGATCCGCCCCGGATTCGTGACGCAGAGGCGCGCCAGCGCCTCCTCTCCGTCCAGAGAGCCGATGCGCTCCCAGGCCTCCGCGCGGTAGAGCTTCCTCTCGGGTCGGCCGTGGAAGTCCGACGCCAGGTAGTCCGCCCACCCCCTTCGCAGCAGCTGCCCGGCGAAGGTACGGGCGTCTCCGCCGTAGCGCCCGTCCAGGGATCCGTAGTTGACCTGCAGGTACGCACCGGCCTCGCGCCAGCGACGGGCGATCTCGAGGTCGATTCCCATGTACCGCTCCGGATGCGCCACCACGGGACGGTATCCTTCGCTCCGCACCCGTCGAAGCACCTGCAGGGTCCCCGGCGGGACCCGCAGGTGCGGCCACTCCACGAGGACGAAGCTCGTGCCCGCCAGCCTCAGGCGCGGCTCCGAGAAGTCGACGTCGGGCACATCGAGCATGACCTCGTGGCCGCGCCGGAAGTCGATATGGGGGAGGCGCTCTCCCAAGGCGCGCACGGCCAGCTCGAAGGCCTCGTCCACCTCCCCCAGCCGCCTCTCCAATCTCCCCGCGTCGAGAGTGAGGCTGCCGTCCAGATGCGGCGTGGTGATGATCTTGCGGATCCCTTCGCGTGCCATGCGCTCCACGGACGCGAGAACATCCTCCAGACTCCTCGCCCCATCATCGACGCCCGGAACCAGGTGGTTGTGGATGTCCACCAACGCCGTGGGGTCTTGGTCCATCACCCGCGGCTCGTCCCGGCAGCCTCGAGAATCCGCGCCAGGGTCGCTCCCGGATCCCGCTCCTCCAGGGCCGCCTGGCATGCGTACGTGAGCAGCGCGTCCGCCCGAAGGAGGTGGTACGCGCTCTCACGCACCCGTCCGGGAACGGCGCGGGCGTGATCCAGCGACGCCAGCCCGCTCCGCATCAGCGCTTCCCAGAGCGGGAGCTCCGGCGCCTCGTCCACGTCCAGCCACGATCGCATCACCTCGGGCGGTGGAGGCCGCTGATCCGCGAGCCATCGGCGCGCGACGACGCTCACGACGCGCCCTTTCCGGCCAGCCGACGCACGATATCCGCCCCCGCCTGCAACGCCTCCTCGAGGCGGTCCAGGTCCTCGATCCCGGCCTGCGCCATGTGCGGACGTCCCCCGCCCTTACCGCCGACCATGGCCGCCACCTCACGCACCACCGCGTCGGCACGCACCCCCCGCGAGATGACGTCGTCGGTCACGAACGCGAACAACGTGTGCTTCCCACCGGGCATGTCCGCCACCACCAGGGCCACGCCGGAGCTTTCCCCCGAGAGGAACGCGTCACCCCACCGACGGGCGTCCTCCGCACCACGGGAGCGGAGCCTCAGCCCCCTGTACCCTACCTTGGTGCCCCCATTGAGCTCGAGGGTCCGGGCGATGACTTCCCGCTCCCCCGCCCCGCCCCCGGCACGCAGCTCGTCGAGAAGGCCCTCCAGCTCGGCCTTCTCGCCCAGGAGCTGCTCGGCCCGATGGATGACGTTGTCTGGCTGGGTCCTGAGAACGTGCGCCGCCTCCTCCAGGCGGGCCTCCCGTTCCTTCAGGTGGGCGAACGCCCCCGGCCCGGTGAACGCCTCGATACGGCGCACCCCGGCGGCGACGCCGCTCTCGCTGACGATGCAGAAGAGGCCGATCTCGCCCGTATGGTGCACATGCGTCCCGCCGCAGAGCTCCATGCTCACACCGGGGACGTGCACGACCCTGACCTCGTCTCCGTACTTCTCGCCGAAGAGCGCCATGGCGCCCGCCTGCACGGCGTCCCGGTACCGGCGTTGGCCGATCTCCACCGGATGGTCCTCCCAGATCCGGCGGTTCACGATGGCCTCCACCTGCGCGCGCTCCTCGGCGCTCAGCGGGGCCATGTGCGCGAAGTCGAAGCGCAGGCGGTCGGGTGCCACCAAGGACCCCCGCTGCACCACGTGCTCACCCAGAACCGAGCGCAGCGCGGCGTGCAGGAGATGGGTCGCGGTGTGGTTGCGCTCGGTGTCGTGGCGCACCTCCCGGGGAACCACCGCCTCGGCCATGAGCGGCGCGGCCGGCGCCTCGGGAAAGTCGCCTTCCACGGTGCCGAACACGGCGACGCTGCCCTCGATCCGGCGCACGTCGTCCACGCGCAGGGTCCAGCCGTACCCCATCACCTGGCCGCCGTCGGAGATCTGCCCGCCGCTCTCGACGTAGAAGGGGCTCTCGCGGAGGATGACACCCAGCGTGGCCCCGTCCCGACGCCACGCGAGCACCTCGGCCTCGACGCGCGTGGTCTCGTACGCCACGAACTCCTGCTCGGCCTCGGAGAGGATCGTCCACCCCTGCAGGCCCTCCGCCCCCTCCACCGTCAGCCCCGCCTCGGCCCGGTCGGCTCGCGAGCGGGCGCGCTGCGCCTCCAGGGCGGCCTCGAAGCCGGCCACGTCCACCTCGTAGCCGCGCTCCTCGGCCATGAGCTCCACGAGGTCCACCGGGAAGCCGAAAGTATCGTAGAGCTTGAAGACCTCGTCTCCCGGAATCACCTGGGAGTCCCCCCCGGACTTCTCCGGAGCCAGCTCGTCGAAGCGGGACATGCCGCCGGCGATGGTGGCCAGGAAGCGCTCCTCCTCCGCCCGGGTGCTCTCCCGGAGGTGCTCACGGCGCTGCACCAGCTCGGGATACGCGTCCCCCATGGTCTCCACCACCGCCTCCACCACCCGCACCAGCGTCGGCTCCCTCCGCCCCAGGAGCCACGCGTGGCGCACGCCCCGACGGAGGATGCGCCTGAGCACGTAGCCCCGCCCCTCGTTGGACGGAAACACCCCGTCGGCGAGGAGGAAGGCGACGGCCCGGGCGTGGTCCGCCAGGACGTGATAGCTCACGCTCGATTCCGTGTCGGGGGCGTAGGGTCGCCCCACGACGTCCCCCACCCGCTCGAGGAGTGAGCGGAACAGGTCCGTGTGGAAGACCGACTCGACTCCCTGGATCACGGAGGTGACGCGCTCCAGGCCCGCTCCGGTGTCCACGCACGGCGCCGGCAGGGGGTGGAGCTCGCCGTCCTGATCCCGATCGTACTGCATGAAGACCAGGTTCCACAGCTCGACGATCTCGTCCCGGTTCCCGGCGGCCTCGAACTCCTCCGTGGTCTGCGTCTCGGGAGGATGCGCCCTCAGGTCGTAGTGGAGCTCCGAGCAGGGACCGCATGGGCCCGTGTCCGCCATCTGCCAGAAGTTGTCCTTGTCCCCGAGGTGGAAGACCCGCTCGGGCGCCAGGCCCACCTCCTCCGACCACAGGCGCGCGGCCTCGTCGTCTGAGTGGTGCACCGTGGCGTAGAAGCGCGCGGGATCCAGCCCCAGCTCCACGGTGAGGAGCTCCCAGGCGTAGCGGATCGCGTCCCTCTTGAAGTAGTCGCCGAAGGAGAAGTTGCCGAGCATCTCGAAGAACGTCAGGTGGCGCGCGGTGTGGCCCACCTCCTCGAGGTCGTTGTGCTTGCCCCCGGCACGCACGCACTTCTGCGACGTCGCGGCCCGTCGATAGGCCACGTTCTCCTGTCCCAGGAACACCCGCTTGAACTGGACCATCCCCGCGTTGGTGAACAACAGGGTGGGGTCGTCGGACGGCACGAGCGAAGAGCTGGGCCGGATCTCGTGACCCCGGTCCTTGAAGTAGTCGAGGAACTTCTGTCGGATCTCGGCGGCCTTGATCATGCGTGTGAGCTGGGCGTGGGACGTCCCCGGCAGACGTCGGCGGATGGGCGCGAACCGGAACCCGTAAGGTAACCGGACCGGCTGACGCCGCTCAACGTGGCCGCCGAGACCGCGACCCGCTCACTCTTCGTCGGCGACCTCGGGCTCCGAATCGTCGTCGCCGGCGGCCGCGCCCCCCTGGATCCCCAGGGCCTCCTTGACCCGCGTCTCGATCTCCTGGGCGATGTCCGTGTTCTCCTGCAGGAACTGCCGGGCGTTCTCCTTCCCCTGGCCGAGACGCAGATCACCATAGGAGAACCAGGAGCCGGACTTGTCCACGACGTTCTGCTCCACGCCCAGGTCGATGAGGAGACCCGTGTGGCTGATGCCCTCGTTGTACTGGATGTCGAACTCGGCCTGACGGAAGGGCGGCGCGCACTTGTTCTTCACGACCTTCACGCGCGTGCGGTTCCCCACCACCTCCTGCCCGTCCTTGATGGCACCGATGCGGCGGATGTCCAGGCGGACCGAGGCGTAGAACTTGAGCGCCCTCCCTCCGGACGTGGTCTCGGGGTTGCCGAACATCACCCCCACCTTCTCGCGGATCTGGTTGGTGAAGATCACCGCCGTGTTGGAGCGGTTCACGGCACCGGCCAGCTTGCGCAGCGCCTGGCTCATGAGGCGGGCCTGGAGCCCCACGTGCGTGTCGCCCATCTCGCCCTCGATCTCCGCCCGCGGCACCAGCGCCGCCACGGAGTCGATGACCACCACGTCCACGGCGTTGCTGCGGATGAGGACCTCGGCGATCTCCAGCGCCTGCTCCCCGGTGTCGGGCTGTGAAACCAGCAGATTGTCCACGTCCACACCGAGCTTCCGGGCATACGACACGTCCACGGCGTGCTCGGCGTCGATGAAGGCGGCGATGCCCCCTGCCCTCTGCGCGTTGGCGATGACGTGCAGACAGATCGTCGTCTTCCCGGAGGACTCTGGACCGTAGACCTCGCTGATCCGGCCCCGCGGGATGCCGCCGATGCCGATGGCCGCGTCGAGGTTCAGCGCTCCCGTGGGGATCGCGTCGATGCGGATCTTGGCTCCCTCGGCCATGCGCATGATCGCGCCCTTGCCGTAGGAGCGCTCGATCTGCGTGATGGCCGTCCCGAGTGCTTTCTGCTTCTGCTCGCTCTGCTTCTGGTCGCTGAGTTCCGCCGTCGCCATCTCACGCCTCTCGTTGTGGGCCGGTCCTCCGTGCATGAGGGCCGGGTCCCAAAGTACCCAACCCGAAGAGAAAGCGAAAGTCCCTTCGCGCTCCCCGGCGCTCGACCCCAACGTAGGTCGCGGCCGGGGCCACGGGAATGACCTGGTGGGACCGCCGGTACCACCGAGACGCTTGCACGCGCGGTGTCGGGCGGACGAAGTTGTTCCCGTCCTTGTCCGGGCTCGATACGATGGAGTGCGCTCGAGATGGAATCGCCACAGCAGCGGCTCAAGTTCGTGGAGGTCGTCCACCGCGCGGCTCAGGACGGCCGGTGCTGGATCGGCGTGCGCCTGGAGTGGCGTGGTCGCACCCTCCAGGCGTCGGTGGAGGGCCTGGAGACGGAATACGGACGCGTGCGCGCGGCTGCCGCCGCGGCCCTGAAGGCATGCCTGGAGGGCACCGGCGGGGGCGTCCACTTCGACCTCGTCGGCGTGAAGGCGTTCCGGGCCTTCGACGGATGGGTGGTGGTGGTGCGGATCAACGGGGAAGCGGAGGGGCGAAGCTACCGCCTCCTGGGGTCCGCGTCCTGCGAGAGCGACGAGGCGCTCACGAAGGCCTCCGTCCTGTCCGTCCTCGACGCGACGAACCGGGTCCTCACGCGCTTCATGGAGACGCAGTGAGACGCAGTAGGCGAGGGGCCGCCGGGCCGCCTCCGCTCCCTCCCGGACGTCAGGCGGGTCCCTCTCCGCGCGTACGGCCTGGAGGAACGAGCCGGTAGAGCCGCCAGAACCCGGGACGGACCGGCACGTAGAGCGTCTCGAACGGGGCCGAGGCGCCATGCGTGACGAAGAGCGGCACGCCCGCGTTCTCGCCCACGGGCACGATCCGCGTGCAGTCCGGGCGCACCTCGTCGTCCGTCTTCAGGTACGACCGGTTCTGGAACGCGATGGGGGCGGCGCTTCGGTACCACCTCGCGGTCCCCGCATACGTGCCCGCGAAGGCGAAGCCGGGGCGCAGCGCGTCGATGGCGGTGCGGCCGGGGCCCACCAGGGTGTCGCCTCGTGCGTTCACCCAGACCCGGACGTTCTCGCCGGTGGCCAGGCAGACCGAAGCCGGCGTCCCCATGGGGAGCGGACGCTCCACCACGCGGGTCACCAGGACCGTGTCCGGCGGCGGCGCCGGAAGCTGAAGCGTGTCGCCGGGGACCCCGCGGGGCTTCATCAGGTGTGGCTTGCACAGGAAGCTCCCGCCGCCGGGGCAGACGGCCACCGAGCCCAGCAGGCCGAGCTTCGGCGTGCGGTACTCGCTGTCGTATCCGCCGGCGGGCTTCCCGTAGTTGGCCGCCAGAACCTGGGCTCCGATGCGGACTCCGTGGATGTCGTACTGCGCGCCCAGGTTGACGTCGAAGCCGTTGTACTCGCCCATGAGGGTGAGGATGGAGCTTCCCCCGGCCTGGAAGTGGACGGCGGAGCCGAAGAACCAGCCGTCGGAGCTCGTGTACGCGTAGAACGGCAGGTCATGGCCGTCCTTGAACATCCCCGTGCCGTAGCCGATGGCCAGGGTGAAGTCGTGCCTGGGCAGGAAGCCGCCGTCGGCACCGTGGATGTGCGCGGAGGCTACCCCGTACACGCTGGTCTGGGTGTTGACCTCGTTCTTGCCCGGGTACTCGGTGTACAGCCGCGGGTCGGGAAAGCCGAGACGGCCGGGCTCGTACTGGATGCCGTCGCCGAAGGTCGGCGCCGTCACGTAGCGGGCACCCACCGCCAGGCCGATGCCCTGACTCCTCGGATGCACGATCTGGAGGCGTCCGAAGACACCCCACATGTTGCCGCCCCGGGAGCCGCTGTTCAGCGATTGGATGGTGGTGCCCACCTCCGCCCGGTTGAACAGGCCCAGGGCCACCGACGCATCCGAATAGCGCTTCTTGACGCCCGGTCCATATCCCTTGGGGTTGCCTTCGGCGTCGATCTGCGCGGTCCTGCCCAGGTTCACGAAGAAGCCGGAGTAGGTCGCCGTCATCTCCATGCTGGGCAGGACGCTCGCCACCGGGATGTCCATCAATCCGGAGCCGTACCGGAGGGTGCTGGGCATGGTGGTGGTCTGGGCCCGGAGCCCCGGAGCGACCGACAGGACCCCCAGCGCCGCGAGCGCCGGCCCCCACGACCGGGCGCTCGCGCACCGTCCCGTCTTCATCGCGTGGGTACCTCCTGCTCGTCGAGCCGGGCCGAGCCGCCGGGGCACGCGGCCGGGATTCGCGGCGTGCGCCGTGGCCTGGCCGGCCAATCTAGGCAGGCCCCGGAGCTGGTGCCACGACCGGAGGACACGGCCGGACGGTCGCGTCAGTCCTCCAGGTGCTTCTCCAGGCGGGCCAGCCTCCGGGCAATGCTCACCACCCACCCGAACACCAGGATCCAGGCCAGCGCATACGCCAGAAACACGAAATGGTAGGGACGCAGGGTCTCGGCCCCGAGGTCGGTGCCGGGGAGAGCCTGCGCCGCGGCGGGGAGCGCCAGCGCCGCGGACAGCAGCACGGGGAGGGCGAGGCGGGAGAAGAATCTGAGAGCGCGATGCATGGAAGCCTCTCGGAAGAGATCGTCAGGTCTGGGCGGCGCGGGCGCGGGTGGCGGCGGTGCGGCTCGCTATCTCCAGGGCGAAGCGGAGCGCGAACAGGCCGAGGAACAGGAGGATGAATGAGAACATGCCCACCATGAACGTGGTCAGCATCTGCGGCGCGAGGGTCGGGCTCCCGGGCTTCATCACCACGGGTCCGGGGTGGAGGGAGCGGAACCAGAGGACGCTCATGTGGATGAGGGGGATGTCCAGGGCCCCCACGATCCCCACCACGGCCGCGAATCGCTTGCCCCGCTCCGGGTTCTGGGTGGACGCCCGCACCAGGAAGTATCCCAGGTAGATGAACCAGAGGAGGAGCGTGAGGGTGAGGCGGGGATCCCAGGTCCAGTAGGTGCCCCACGCGATCTTGCCCCACAGGGGTCCCGTGAGGAGAACCACCGTGGTGAAGACCATCCCCCCTTCCGCGGCGGCCACCCCGGCCTGGTCCAGCTTGTCGTCCCCGAGCCAGAGATAGAGGACGCTGGTAAGGGCCAGGATCCCGAAGGCAACGTACAGCCCCACGATGGCCGCGGGCACGTGCACGTAGAAGATCATCTGGATGATCCCCTGGGTCGCCTCGGTGGGCACCCAGAAGAAGACCAGGGCCTGCAGCACCAGGATCCCCAGGATCCCCAGGGAGGCCAGGATGAGACCCCAGCGCCTCAGCTTGCTAATCGACATCGGGTAGCTAGTCCTCCACGACGTAGCGGAACAGGAAGGCGCCGGCGCCCACGCCCAGCGTGGCGAAGGCTCCGAGCATCCTGAGATTTCCCGCGATCTCCGAGACGGGACGGCCGGCCAGCAGCCGCGACGTGGCGCTCACCCCATAGATGATCATGGGGACGAGGAGCGGGAAGATGAGAATGGGCAGGAGCGTCTCTCCCATGTGGGTCCCGGACGAGACGGCGCTGAACAGCGTACCCAGGGCCACGAAGCCCAGCGCCCCCAGCGCCAGCGTGAGGGCGAGCACGCCCGGGCTCCCCCCGAGCTCGAGGCTGAAGAAGAGCATGAACACGGCCACCACCAGCAGCGCGACGAAGTACAGCAGCACGAAGTTCGCCAGCGTCTTGCCCAGGAAGACCGCGTCCTTGGGGGCTGGGCTGGTGAGCACGCCCTGGAAGGCGCCGTCCTGTGCCTCAAGTTGGAACGTGCGCCCGATCCCCAGGAGACCGCCGAAGACGATGGTCATCCAGACGAGCCCCGCAGCCACGTCCTGGGGACGCACGATGGTGCGGTCCAGCGAGTAGTTGAAGAGGACGCCGGCCAGCACGGCGAAGGCCAGCATCGCCACGATGCGCTCGCGGGTGCGGAGCTCCAGGAGCAGGTCCTTCCACACGATGGCGTAGATCTGCCGCAGGTAGCTCATCCCATTCCGTCCTCCACCACCTTGTGGTAGAAGCGCTCGAACCCGTTGGCGTCCACACCGTCCCGTGCCCCTTCCCAGGCGAAGCGTCCGCGCACCTGGATGGCCACACGTGTCGCCAGCTCGAGGCCCTGCGTGAGGTTGTGCGTCACCATCACCACCGTGCGCCGGCCGTCCTGGACGGAGGACAGCACGTTGCGCAGGACCGTCGCCGCGTAGGGGTCGAGACCCGTATAGGGCTCGTCGAGGAGCACCACATCCGGGTCGTGGAGGAGCGCGCGGGCCAGGGCGAGCCTCTGGCGCATCCCGTGGGAGAGCTGTCGGGAGAGGAAGTCCGCACGGTCCGTGAGGCCCACCTGCTCCAGGCGCTCCGGGACGAGACGGTCCAGGTCCGGGAGGGCGAACAGCTTCCCGAAGAAGCGGAGGTTCTCCCGTGCGGTGAGGTGTCCGTAGAGGAACCCCTGGTGGGACAGCACGCCGATGCGGCTGCGCCAGGTCGTCTCGCCGAAGTCCAGGCGCTGGCCGCCGATGACCACCTCTCCCCGTGTCGGCTTGAGGCGCCCCCCCAGGAGGCTGAGGAGCGAGGTCTTGCCCGCTCCGTTGGGGCCGAACACCGTGAGGAAGTCGCCGGGCGCCAGGTCCAGATCGACGCCGTTGACGGCCACCACCGGGCCGTATTCGCGGACCAGCCCCCGGGCCGAGAGGACCGGTGCCACCCGGCGCGGAGCCTCCGCCGGCGTCGGGACGGTCACGGTGTCCACGGCTCCGGGATCCGGTACGGCTTCGGCGAGCACGAGCGTCTCAGCCCGCGACCCCGGCCTGCAGGGAGTGGCCGCACGCGGAGCAGAACCGGCTGCCGGTCACGTTGACGTATCCGCAGTCGGGACATGGCACGCTCCCCTCGTGCAATCCCAGGCGGATGGCGCGGATCTCGGCCTCCACGTCTTCGGAACCCACGCTCCCCACCTGGGAGCGCGCGTTCTCGTCGGCCTCCAGGGCCGCCAGCGCCTCGGCGGTGAGCTCGCCTTTGAGCGAGCGGTAGTCGTTCTCGTCGAGCTTCCCCGCCAGGAAGTCGTACTCGACGTCCCGCAGCGCCAGAAGGGCGACGCGCTTGCGCGCCTCCGTCTCGGTGAGCTCGTCGTCGGCGCGCTCGAGGGAGGCATGGATCCCCTTCGCCACCGGCTGGATGATGAAGATCACCACGGCCGCCGCCACCATGGCGGCTCCCAGGAAGAGGGCCATGCTAGGTCGCCCCCACCGCGACCGCCTCCGGTTCTTCCGGAGCCTCGTCCTCGAGGTCCCTGCGTCGCTCGGCGCTGGGCCACAGCGCGATGACGCTGCCGACCACGAGCACCAGGCCGCCCCACCAGATCCAGATCACCAGGGGCTTGACCAGCACCTGGAGATTGATCCCCTGGGCGTTGGGGTCGTTGTTCAGCGCGCCGCTCGGGTTGTCCAGCGCCGAGAGGATGAGATACAGGTCCTCCTCCGGCGTGGTGTGGATCCCCACCTCGGTCATGATCTGGTCGGCGGTGACGTACTTCCGCTTCTCCGTGGTCATGTTGGGCAGGGCCTTGTTGCCCTCACGCACGGAGAACAGGGCGATGGCCTGCCAATCGAGGTTGCGCTGCCCTCGCCCGATGGACGACGACAGGCCCTCGTACGTCAGGTGATACGTGTGCCCCCAGGGGGAGGCCACGTTCATGGTGTCTCCGGGCATGAGGTGCTTGCGCACGTCCTGGTTGTACGACGCACCCGCCAGGCCGGCGAAGGTGAGCACGATGCCCACGTGCACGATGTAGCCGCCCCACCGCCTGCGGTTGCGTGTCACCAGATGGTAGAAGGCGACGGGCAGCGGCTCCTTCTCGATGCGTGCCCGGGCGCGGGTCCCCTTCCAGAACTCCACGCCGGTGATGATGAGCACGAAGAGGCCGATGCCCCACGTGGTGAGGGCGACCCCGTGACGAACCCCCAGGATCCACAGCGTCGCCGAGATGACGAAGGTGGCCACCAGGGGCACGAGGAAGTTCTTCCTCAGGTTGCGCTTGCTCGCCCGCCTCCACCCGATGACCGGCCCGATTCCCGCCAGGGCCAGGAGCGCCAACCCGATGGGGATGTTGACCTTGTTGAAGAAGGGCGGACCCACGCTGATCTTCTGGCCGGTGACGCCCTCGGCGATGAGTGGGAAGATCGTTCCCCAGAGCACCGCGAACGCCGCGCCCACGAGGATCAGGTTGTTGAAGAGGAACGCGGACTCGCGGGACAGGAACGATTCGATGCGGTTCTCGCTCTGCAGCTTGGGCAGGCGGTAGAGGATGAGGACCACGACGCCCGCCGTCACCGTTCCCAGGAAGGCCAGGAATATGTATGCGATGCGGAGCTGCTCGGCGAAGGCGTGGACCGACTGGATGAGCCCCGATCGTGTCAGGAAGGTGGCGAAGATCGTGAGCAGGAACGTCATCGACACCAGAGACATGTTCCACACCTTCAGCATGCCTCGTTTTTCCTGGATCTGGATGGAGTGCAGGAACGCGGTGGCGGTGAGCCACGGCAAGAGGGACGCGTTCTCCACGGGGTCCCAGAACCAGTAGCCGCCCCACCCCAGCTCCTCGTAGGCCCAGCGCATCCCCAGCAGGATCCCCACCGACAAGAAGAACCACGAGAGCAGGACCCACCTTCGCGTCAGCACGATCCACCGCGAGTCCAGGCGGCCGTTCAGGAGCGCGGCCATGGCGAAGGCGAACGGGATGGTGAACGCCGTGAAGCCCAGATACAGCGTGGGCGGGTGGATCGTCATCCAGTAGTTCTGGAGCTGGGGGTTGAGCCCCTGCCCGTCCGCAGGCAGGAAGGCCAGCTTCTGGAAGGGGTTCACCTTCGCGAACAGCAGGACCACCAGGAAGAAGGTGAAGATCCCCTGGAGCACACCCGCCACGTAGGGCATGAACTCCCGGTTCTTGTTCCTGTTCTGGAAGACGGTGATGCTGGCGAAGATGGACAGGAGCAACGCCCAGAAGAGCAGCGATCCCCGCTGTCCGGCCCAGAGCCCCGCGAACTTGTAGAAGGTCTCCAGGTCGCGGTTCGAGTAGCTGGCGACGTACCAGTACTGGTATTTGTCGCCGAGGAACGCCGCGATGATCCCTATGGACGCCAGCGACAGCAGGAACGTGACCGCGTAGATGCTCCTCTCGGCGGAGAGGACGAGGTCACCCCGTTGTGTCTTGCCTCCGAAGAAGCCGAGGAACATCCCCCAGATCGCGACGGGCAACGCGATCCAGAGGGCGAATTCCCCCAGGACCGTCACGACTTCACGTCCTTCCTCAGGTCCTGCTGGGATGCTTCGTAGCGGCTCCCGCACTTGGTGAGCAGCGAGGTTGCCTGGAAGACGCCGTTGCCGTCGAGCCTCCCCTCGAGCACCACCTCCGACTGATCGGTGAACGTGTCGGGAAGCGTGCCGTGGTACTCGACCTG
>Ga0315535_1000714_pt1 | contig 23081 bp, 15 predicted proteins | sample SalMarSW160220MG_2_FD_203092 | JGI IMG/M metagenome (GOLD analysis project Ga0315535, IMG submission 203092) | Salt marsh sediment microbial communities from the Plum Island Ecosystem LTER, Massachusetts, United States - Salt Marsh Sediment SW1602-20 ... | reverse complement strand
GTGTTTTCGGGCAGGCGCCTTGCCTCAAACAAACCGGTGACCGGAGCGAACGTCTTTACTCAGACGGCCGGGATCCATGCCGACGGCGACAAGAAGGAGAATCTCTATGCGAATCCGCTTCTGCCGGAGCGCTTCGGCCGCAAGCGCGAGTATGCACTCGGCAAGCTGTCGGGGCGCTCCAATCTGGAGTTCAATCTCGAGGACCTGGGCATCGAGCTCACTCCCGATCAGAAGCAGGTGGTCCTGAAGCGGATCATCCAGCTCGGTGATCTGAAAGAGACCATAACGAAGGAGGATCTCCCCTACATCATCGCAGACGTTCTCGATGAGCTGCAGGTGAAGAAGTTCGTGATCGACTCCTGCGTCGTCGTTACCAGCAAAGGCATGAAGTCAGTCGCGAGCCTGAAGGCGCGCTATCGGGCGTCCGAGGATGCCGAATGGAAGGAGTTCAACTCGGTCGGACAGGGCGACGGCGGATACGACGCGATCATGGACGGCGTCGCCAGGATCGCTTCGATCGTTCGCTTCGAGCTGCCACAGCTGGTCGATTACACCATCACGATTCCCCCCGGCGGTAAGACCGACGCTCTCGTACAGTGCGCCATCACCTGGCGGAACGAGAAGACCTTCGTCACACGCGGAGTCAACTCCGACCAGGTCCTTGCGGCCACCGAGGCGACCGAAAAGATGTTGAACCTCGTGCTGTGAACCTCGCGCGTGCAATTCAGTTCTTCGCTCCCGGAATCCCCGAGGGGTGCTGCGCTGGCCCGCTTGCCGGAGAGAACGACGTCGAGCTCAGCGGCGTCTGAGAGAGCCAACGCTCGCGAGAAGCAGCAGTATGCTGATCGCAGCCAGCACCGCCGCCAGCAGGTGGAGGCCGTGAGTGGTCGCCGACCGGCCGAAGACTATTCCGAAGAGCGCGCTCGACATGAAGGTGCCCACATATCGAGAGGTTTGAAAGAGCCCCGAGGCGGCACCTATTCTGTCGGCTGGGGCAGACTGGAAGAGCGCAGCCTGGAGCCCCAAGTTGTTGAACGAGTTCGGGATCCCAAGAAGTACCGTGATTGCGAGGATGGCGATGACGGGTGAGTCCCCATTCAACGGAAGGAGCAGCAATGTTCCTCCGGCCATCGTCGACATTCCGATGAGGATGACGAGACGCACACTGCGGACCCGAATGAGCCGAGCCGCGACCGGCGTCGCCAACACGCCGAATCCCGCAAACGGAAGCATCAGCAGCCCTACCACGCTCGGAGTGAAGTGATGCGCCTGCTCGAGCCAGAGCGGGAGACCGAAGAAGAGGCTGTAGAAGACCGTGTTCATCGAGGCAAAGGTGAGATATACCCTGCTCAGCCCGATCCCCGGCCGGAGCATCGTCATGTCGATGAACGGGTCGGATGTCCTCCGCTCCCAGCCGAAGAAACCTCCCCCGAGAAGGAGGGCAAGCGGCAGGTACAGCCATCGAATATGACTCGAAAGGGAGAGAAGGAAGACCAGAAGCGTGCTGAGTGTTCCCGCAAACAGGAGGATACCTACGACGTCGAAAGAGGTACGACGCCTGCGGATTTCAGTCGATGGCCGCGCTGAATCCTGTTCGCGCGTGGTTCCGTTTTCGGAAGAAAGGGCTCGCTGCGTGATGCGGGGCGGGTCGGGCGGCAGCAGTCGCAGAGCGAGAACGAACGCGATAAGGGCGACGGGGATATTGATGGCGAAGATGCCCTTCCAGTCCGAGAAGGCGAGAATTGATCCGCCGATCGTCGGCCCGAGAGCCGCGCTCACGTTCGCTGCGATCGAGAGGACTCCGAGCGCCGCGGCCGGAGGTCTGCTCTGGTTTCCGGTTACCCGGCGAATGACGGCGAGACCGGACGGGTAGGCCGTGGAGGTCCCGAATGCCTGAAGGGCCCGGATCGCGATCAGGACCCCGATGCTCGGCGCGAAGGGACCGAGAGCTCCACCTGCGAGAATGAAGATCATACCGGTGAGAAAGACCTTGCGGGGTCCGAAGAGATCTGCCAGCCGCCCCATGAGGGGCTGACCGATTGCCGCCGCTAGATAGAACCCCGAGACGAGCCAGGTTACGGTCGGTATGCTTACCGAGAAGTAGGCGGCGATCGTCACGAGGGCGACGGAGATCATCGACGAGTTGAGTGGATTGAGCAGGACGCCCGAACCGATGGCTGCGAGCATCGACTTTTTTACAGCGACGGCCGAAGTGCTCTCTTCGGCCTTTTCAATGAACATGTGGCGATGAGGGTACACGATTCGACGCTCTCCGGGTAGCCTATGAGAGCGATCATGTTTGACTGGATCGCTTGGGTGCTGCGCTATAGTCAGACGCCCGCGAGAAATGCGTTGATCGCCGCCGCGGCTTTGCGGCCCTCTCCCATCGCGAGGATCACCGTGGCCGAGCCCAAAACGATATCTCCTCCGGCATAGACCCGATCCATCGAGGTCTTCCCGTTCTCGTCGGTGATGATATTACCGCGCTCGGTGGTCTGGAGCTCCGGAGTCGTTCGGCTCAAGAGCGGATTGGAATCGTTGCCGATCGCGACGATGACGGTGTCGACGGCCATCTCCATTTCGCTTCCCTCGATCGGGACCGGCCGCCGGCGCCCCGATTCATCCGGTTCGCCGAGTGAATAGCGCATCACGCTCATTCCGCGGACGCGACCCTTGTCGTTTCCCAGGATTTCGACGGGATTTGCGAGGAGAAAGAACTCGATTCCCTCCTCCTTGGCATGGACGACCTCCTCGACACGAGCCGGCATCTCGGTCTCGGTTCGTCGATAGACGATCGTCACCTTTTCAGCGCCCAGCCGCTTGGCCATGCGCGCCGAGTCCATCGCAACGTTCCCACCGCCGATAACCGCTACCGTGCGTGATGGGTAGATCGGCGTGACCGCGTGCTCGGTATCGTATGCCTTCATGAGGTTTGCCCGGGTAAGGTACTCGTTCGCAGAGAACACCCCGACAAGGTTTTCACCGGCAACGTTCATGAAGCGGGGCAGACCGGCGCCGCTGCCGATGAAGACCGCATCGTACTTGTCCTTTTCGAGGAGCTCCCGTAATGTTCGCGTGCGTCCGATGAGAAAGTTCGTGCGGATCTCCACCCCCATGCTCTCGAGCATCTCTATCTCTTCCTGGACAATCTGCTTGGGGAGGCGAAACTCGGGGATCCCATAGATCATGACACCGCCGGGCTTGTGAAACGCCTCGAAGACCGTTACCTCGTGTCCGGCCCTGCGCAGGTCGGCGGCGGCGGTTATCCCCGCCGGCCCGCTTCCGATAACCGCAACTCGCTTGCCGGTCGATTCTTTCACCTCCGGCGGGCTCGACTGGCCGCCCGCTCGAGCCCAGTCTGCGACGAAGCGTTCGATTCGCCCGATGGACACGGCTTTTCCGACATCTTTCAGCGACTTGCCGACGGTGCAGTAGGCCTGGCATTGATTTTCCTGAGGGCACACCCGGCCGCAAATGGCTGGGAGGAGGCTTGACTCCTTGATAATGTCGAATGAGGATCGATAGTCCCCACGCGCGGCCGCCGCGACGAATCCGGGGATATCGATCGTCACCGGGCAGCCTTCGATGCATTTCGCGTTCTTGCACTGCAGGCAACGGGCAGCCTCGACGCGAACCTGCTCTTCGGTGTAGCCAAGCGCCACCTCCCGCATGTTCGCGCAGCGTTCGAGAGGATCTTGAGAGGGCATCTCCTGCGGCGGAAGAGCAAGTCGCTCCTTGGTTTTCATCTCTTTGCCGTCGATCTCACCGAGGATTCGAGCAGCATTCTCTCTGAGGGTCTCGAGGAGCATCATTTCACCTTCTCCTCGATGTGAAGATCGAGATGGCACCTGTGGTGCTCTTCCTCCTCACGCGACCGATAGGCACCGAGCCGCAGCATCATGTTGTCGAAATCGACCTGGTGACCGTCAAACTCCGGTCCGTCGACACAGACGAACTTGGTGCGTCCCCCGACCGATACCCGACAGCCGCCGCACATTCCGGTACCGTCTACCATGATCGTGTTGAGCGATACGACGGTTGGAACCTCGAAGGGCCTCGTGGTCTCACAGCAGAACTTCATCATGATCGGCGGTCCTATCGCGACAGCGAGGTCGGGTTTCGGGCTCGTCGAGCACAGCTCCTTCAGCGGTTCCGTGACGAGCGCCTTTCTCCCGTAGGTTCCGTCATCAGTGCAGACAACGATCTCGTCGGCTATCTCGCGCAGCTCGTCTTCGAGAATAACCAGTTCCTTGGTCCGCGCTCCGATGACTACGATGAGCTCGTTTCCCGCCTGCTTCATCGCCTGCACGATCGGGTAGAGGGGTGCCACCCCGATACCGCCGCCAACGCAGACGACCCTTCCGAACCGCTCGATGTGCGTAGGCCTGCCCAGGGGGCCGAGAACGTTTTCGATGGTATCTCCGACCTTCAGGGCGGCGAGGCGATGGGTTGTATTGCCGACCGTTTGAAAGATAATCGTAACCGAACCATCGTTCCGATCCGCATCGGCAATCGTGAGGGGTATTCGCTCACCGAAGTTCGTATCAAGTTGAATTATCAAGAACTGACCCGGCCGCCGCTCCTCGGCAATGAGGGGAGCATGAAACCTCAACTTAAACACTTCGCGCGAGAGTTGAGCTTTCTCGATCACCTTGTTCATTCTCGACCTCGTGCTTGTGGGGAGTAGTAGCGAGCTTTTTAATTGGATGGGTTCAACGTGATGAGACTACTATAGCTCTTTGGCGCGATCGTGTGAAGCGAACTGCGCCGCTCGGACTCCGCTCGTCGATAACAACCGAGTCTCGAGCCGATTGAGATTCCGGCCGTATTTTATTAGTATGTTTACCCACCACTAGATAAACTCTATTGAAAGCGGAACCTGGAGGAATTATGACAAAAGACGCACTGAAATCCGTTGCAGCATCAATTCGATCACTATCCATCGACGCCGTCGAGACTGCCAACTCGGGCCATCCGGGATTACCGATGGGCCTCGCAGAGCTTGGCGCGCTGATCTACGGCGACATGCTCAAGCACAACCCGAAGGCGCCGGATTGGGTGGATCGCGACCGATTCATCCTCTCCGCCGGCCACGGTTCGATGTTGCTCTATTCCCTGCTTTACCTCTGCGGCTACGGGCTCAGCCTCGAGGACATCAAGAGCTTCCGTCAGGTCGGCTCACCCGCAGCGGGCCACCCCGAACACGGATTCGCCGCAGGCATTGAGACAACTACCGGGCCGCTCGGCCAGGGTTTGACGAACGCAGTCGGCTTTGCGATCGCCGAGACGATGCTGGCGGCACGCTTCAATACCGATCAGCATAGGGTGATCGACCACTACACCTACGTGATTGCCAGTGACGGCGATCTGATGGAAGGCATTACAGCGGAGGCTTCCTCCCTCGCCGGACACCTCGGTCTCGGCAAGCTGATCGTCTTCTACGACTCGAACGACATCTCACTCGACGGGAGCACCTCGATGTCGTTTACCGAGGACGTATTGATGCGCTATCGCGCCTACGAGTGGCAGACCCTCGAGACCAGCGCCTACGACGCCGACACGATTCTCGACTGTGTGAAGCAGGCACAGGCGGAGACCGGCAAACCAACCATCATCAAGGTCCGCTCGATCATCGGCAAGGGAGCACCGACGAAGGCCGGCTCCGCCAAGTCCCACGGTTCGGCGCTTGGTGGCGAGGAAGCTGCGGGCGCCAAGAAAGCGCTCGGCATTCCGACCGATCAACCCTTCTGGGTAGATCCGGCCGCCGAGGCATACTTCAAGGAGAAGCAGAAAGAGTGGAGCGGCGCCTATGAGAAGTGGCAGAAGACCTTCGATGAGTGGAGTGCCAAGAACCCCGAGCTCAAAAAGGAGTGGGATCTCTTCTTCGCCGACAAGCCGGTGAACCTCGAGGCGGCTGCGCTCCCGTCCTACCACAAAGGCGACAAGGTGGCGACACGAAAAGCGAGTGGGGCCGCACTGCAGGCAATCGCCAAGGTCGTTCCGAACCTCGTCGGCGGCGCCGCCGACCTGGCCACCTCGAACAACACCGCCATGCCGGACTACCCCGATTTCTCGAGGACCGAGCGACGCGGACGGACGCTTCATTTCGGTGTCCGCGAGCACGCCATGGGGGGCATCCTGAGCGGCATGTCGCTCCACGGCGGGCTTCGTCCGTTCGGCGCAACGTTTCTGGTATTCTCGGACTACCTCCGGCCGGCGATCCGTCTTGCCTCCATCATGAAGCTGCCGAACATCTACATCATGACCCACGATTCGATCTACCTCGGTGAAGATGGAACTACGCACCAACCGGTTGAACAGATCAATTCCCTGCGGCTCATACCCGGCTTCGAGCTGTTGCGGCCAGGCGACGCCGAGGAGACGACCTCAGCCTGGCTCATGGCGATGAGACGCACGGACGGTCCGACTATGCTCGTACTGACCCGCCAGGGGCTCCCGGTCTATGAAAAGGACGATTCCGATTGGCAGAACACGATCACGAAAGGCGCCTACATCGTCCGGGACTGCTCGGGAACTCCGGACGTGGTGGTTGTCGCTGCCGGCTCCGAGGTTAGCCTCGCTCTTGCTGCGCTCGACACCGCAAGGGACAAGAAGATTCGCGTCGTCTCGATGATCTCACGAAACCGCTTCGTCGCGCAGGATCAGGGCTTCCGCGACCGGATTCTCCCGCGGGGAGTTCGGACGGTCGTAGTCGAGGCAGGCGTGACCAGCGGTTGGGAGGGGATAGCCTCGACCCCCGACGACATCATGGGAATCAACCGCTTCGGCGAGTCCGGCAAGGCCGCGGAGGTGGCCGAGAGCTTCGGTTTCACAGCGGCGAACCTGGCGAAACTGATCAACAGGTAGCGGAGGCGGCGATCTAGTAGTTGATGGTGATGGTCTCGTCCTGCTGCTTGTGTTGGAGCTTGATGAAGAGCGTCTCGGTCGTCTGATCGTAGACCCATCCGGCAGCGTAGCGTTCGAACTCCGGATCGCTGCGCCATGCGAGGCCGTACATCGTAATCCCGGTGAAGGGTCTTATCCCGTGCAGCACGATGTGCTCGATCTGCCCCACCGGGAACTCAAAGGTGACGGCTATCTGTTTCTGAGTCGAATCGACCGAGACGATTCGTGAGGCCGCCCAGGCCCAGACGCCCTGACCCACCTTCGACGCAAGCGAAATCTCTCGCGGATAGTAGGTGTTCGGCGTCAGCACGGGATAGATCTTCTCCGGGGTAAGGAATCCTTCCGACGCTGCCACTGCATCTCCGCTGATCGACAGTCTGCCGGGGAGAAATCCATCCCCATCCGAAAGCGAGAGAGCGGACATGACGAGCTCGCGACCGATTCCACTCAAGATCCGGTTGCCGTCTCGGTTTCCCGCTTCGATGAGCATCCTTCCGGCAAGCACCGAGCTGGCGATATCCGCCGCACCGGTTTCCGTTTGGAGAAAGAAACCGTTCTCGGTTCTGATGATTGCGGGCAAGACCCGTTGGTCGATGAGTTCGCTCGCTGCACTCGAGTAGCTGTCGGCGGTGTAGCCGAGATTGCGGGCGGCGAGATCGTCGCCAAGCAGTCCCAGCACGCTCTGCATGCTCAGGTCGGCCGTCTTGGCCGACTGCATCTCTGTGAGCACCGCCTGTACCGTGGATTCGCTTCCATGGTCGGTCATGAATTTGAGCATGTCGGGTATCGCAAGCGGCGCCTCGTCGGGCTGCTGGAGCTTCGTTTGGTCGTCAAGCAATTCCTGCGCAAACTGCCCTTCCTGGCTCTTGTAGGTCTGCGCGAGATTCCCGAAGTAGGGGGTCGTCTCGAGCGTGATGTCCTGTGCATGGAGCGAAGCCGCCGAGCTCATTTGTTGAAACCAGGTTGTATAGCTTCCCCGAGCGAGTGCCTCAGCGAGCACGGCGTTGACAATGGACTCCTTGAATGTGGGACTACCGTCTCTCATTTCCCACGTTCCGGCTTTGGCGTCGAAGCGCGTGGAGGTCCAGCCGTTCCACGCCTTGTCGAGGAAGGCCTTGACCTCTTTGTCGTAGCTCGCGGAACTCGGCAGCTCGCCGTTCTGACCGAACCAGTAGAGGACCGGGCTTTCGTTTGCCTTGCTTGCCGCCTTGTAGACGGCGGCTCCGAACTTCCCTCCGGTTGCCGTAAGGACAAGCATATGGTCCGTCGTATGAATTTCCGAGTTGAATGGCAGGGAAAGAACATGAGTCTCGGGTCCGCCCGACGTCTGGCGAGTAACGGCCAATGCCGGGATGCCGGGGGTGGCCTGCGTCTGTTCGCCCTTGCCGACAGAGTAGGGGAACGAGACTGAGCTCACCTGGACCCCCTCAGGCGTCGACGGCACGATCGAGAGGGCGTCATTGGCGTCTACCGTGAACCGGAGCCCGAGCCCGGCCGAAAAGGTCAGCTCGATTCCATTGGGAACAGTGGTGTAGCTCTTCAACGAAACCGTCTGCGCCGGACCGTTTTCCGATTCGACGCGGACAGGTGTCGAACGCGAAAATGCGAAACTGAGCCCGTTGACGTGAAGGGTCACGTTGGCGAGGGCCGGAGGGTTGGACTGGCCCGCAATGACGTGGCCGCTGACTTCGAGGATTCCGAATCGGAGATGCAGCGGCTCTTCTCGGGCGAACTGTAGATAAAGCAAAACCCCGATCAAACCGATGTACAAGAGCGGGATGAGGTAGTATTTCTTGCTGATGCGGCTGTCCATTTGGCTGAGCATTGTATCAACGCCCCATCTTTAATTCAACCTTGTACAAATTTCGGGCTCCCGATATATTGGGCGAAGGAGGGGATAGTAGGTTGTCGAAAAGTTTACGCGAAGCGGAATGCTCTTCACGCGTCGATAAAGCGGCTCCCGCCGGCCCTGCCTCGATCGCACGGTTCCCTCCGTCTGTTTTTCCTGCGATAGCACTTCTCTTCTGTACGTTGCTCGTTGTCGGCTGCGCAAGCTCAGAACGATCCTCGCAGCCGAAGAAGTCCTCGACGACTCAAGAAACGGCGGCGTCGACCACGGTAAAACCTTCTACCCAACCGAAGTCGGGTTCAATCGCTTCGACACAAAGCGCTCCGAAAACCTCCAGCGCTCCGAGCGGCCCGACCTTCAAACAAGCCGCGGACTTTCTATCCGCCGGCGACACCGAAAACGCGATTCGAGTGTTCAAGCAACTCGTCGACGAGCATCCCGGAGATCTCTCGCAGCAGATCCAATTCGCTCGGCTCCTGATCTCGGCCGGCAAGCTTGCCGAGGCGCGTAATGTTCTCGATCCTATTCTGTCGAAAGAACCGAACAACCTGCAGGCGCTTTACAACATGGCGCTCCTCGAGGATTCGGGAGGGAACACCAAGGCCGAACGACGGTATCTGGAGAAGATCGTCGCGCGCGAACCGACCAACCCCGACGCCAATGCATTGCTCGGGCAGCTGTACCTCGCCGACAACGAGGTCGACAAGGCGGGCAAGGCGTTCGAATTGAGCCTGAAGTCGAACCCGGACAATCTGACGGCGCTCATGGGCGAAGGCAACGTGCTGCTGCAGCAGAACAAGCCGAAAGAGGCGGAATCGATGTTCGACCACGCCATCAAGCTGCAGCCGGGGCTCTCCTTCGCATATGCGGACCGCGCGCAGGCTCGTGCGGCAAATGGTGACGACAACGGGGCCGAGGCAGATCTGACGAAGGCGATCGCGCTCAATCCCGACTACTACTGGCATTACATCGATCGCGGCAGGCTCAGACTCCAGTCCGAGCACAACACAAAAGGGGCGCTTGCCGATTTCAAGAAGGCGGTGAGCCTCAACCCGGACTACTTCCTCGGGTATGTCTATCTTGCAGGGATGGCTGAGGACGCGAAAAACTACACCGAGGCCGGGAAGTACTACAAGAAGCTTCTCGATCTACGGCCGGACTACTATTTCGTCTATCGCCCCTACGCCCTCATCCTCTATATGGAGCAGAAGTGGGACGAGGCGAGGAGCTATTTCGAAAAGGCTTACAAAGAGGATCCGAGCGATCACGGGCCCCAGATGTTCGTCGTCCTTACCTACCTCCAAGAGAAGGACAAGGTTGACGCAACCTCATATCTGAAACGAATGATTGCCGAAGTGCCGCATAGTAGTCTATTCTACGGTCTCGCCAGGATGTATCTTGACCCGGCCTATGATGTTTACTTTATCAACAGCCTCAAACAGGAGAAGAACCCGGACGTGCGAACACGAATGCTATTCTACCTTGCCAGCTTCTACGAGCTCCAGGGGAAGAATAGACTGGCGGAACAGTATTTCGTCGACGTGGATTCCCACCCCGTAGAAGGAATGTACGAGTATCGGGTCAACAAATGGGAATTGGAGAAGAACCAGAAATGAGCGACACCGAAACGAGTGACACGATAACACGCCTCACGATAGGTGGTCGCGAAATAATCCTGCTCGGTACTGCCCACGTGTCGAAGGAGAGCGTAGAGGAGGTCATCCGCGTAATCCGCGATGAGGCGCCAGGCCGGGTCTGCGTCGAGATCGACGCTTCCCGCTACCGCACGATGACCGAGGGGCAGAACTGGGAGTCCTTGAACGTCTCACAGGTGCTCAGGCAGCGCAGAGGGTTCCTCCTTCTGGCGAACCTCGTGCTCTCCTCTTTCCAGCGGCGCATCGGCAAAGACCTCGGAGTAAACCCGGGAGAGGAGATGAAGGCCGCCATCGCAACCGCAGAGGAGCTCGGCATCCCATTTTCTTTCAGCGATCGGGAAATCAACGTAACCCTGCGCCGCGCGTGGTCGCGATCGGGTTTCTGGGGCAAGAACAAGATGCTTGCGGCACTCCTCGGATCCGCTGTGACCCGCGAGAAGCTCACCGAGGAGCAGATCGAGGGACTCAAGAACAAGAGCGCACTGGACGGAATGATGGAGGAGCTTGCAGGATTTCTTCCGTCGGTCAAAGAGGTGCTCATCGACGAACGCGATCGCTACCTTGCGACGAGGATCTTCGAAACGACCGAAGGAAGGGTAGTCGCAGTCGTCGGTGCGGGTCACGTCAAGGGCATTACCGAATGGCTGCATAGGCTGGAGGAGGGGACGGTTTCGGGCGATGTATCGGAAATCGAGACCCTTCCGCCGCCGAGCAAGGCCCGCAAGGTGGTACCGTGGATTATCCCGCTTGTAATCGCGGGCCTGTTGGTCGGGGGGTTTCTGCGCTCCGGCTGGCATATGGCCCTGTCGATGATCTGGGTCTGGGTGCTCGTCCACGGCGGGCTGTCGGCGCTTGGCGCCCTGCTGGCCCTTTCCCATCCCTTCACCATACTCATCGCTTTCGTCGCCTCGCCGCTCACCTCACTGAATCCCACCATCGGGGTAGGTATCGTAACCGGAATCGCGGAGGCCTATTTCCGGAAGCCACGAGTAATCGACTTCGAGAACCTTCACGAAGACATCTTGAGCTTCCGCGGGTTCTTTCGCAATCGATTCACTCATATCCTCATCGTCTTCTTTCTTTCGAGTGTCGGGAGTGCGATCGGAACCTTCATCGGAATTCCCTATCTCACCGCGCTCCTCGCGTGAGGCCCGGCTCCTCGGGAGTCTTCGTTCGCGTGGTTGCGCCGTCGAAGGCTGCCGCTACGCCGTCTCGGATCGATGCGACCTTCGTAATCTCCTCTACTGCATCTTCGCCGGAGCGAGAGTGCTGCGGACCTATGAATCGTGTGAATCCCATATCGGTTGCTGCCCGAATTCGGCGCCGAAGATGAGCGATGGGGCGAATCTCGCCGGCAAGGCTGAGCTCTCCGGCGAGCGCGACCAACGGGGGCAGTGGACGACCGGTACGGGCCGAGTAGAGTGCGAGCGCGAGGGGCAGCTCGATCCCGACCTCGCCGAGTCGAATGCCCCCGGCGACGTTGACGTAGATATCGTGATCCGTAAATCGCAAATCGAGGTGCTTCTCCAAGACGGCCGCAACTCTCGAGACCCGGCTGGCGTCGACGCGGTCCGAGAACACCCTCGAGATGGCACCCTTCGCGGGGACTACCAGTGCCTGAATCTCGACCATCAAGACTCGAGATCCCTCATACACCGGGGCTACCGTGATGCCTGCCGGGAGCTCGCCGGAGCGCCGCACCATGAAGATCGACGAAGGGTCGCTGACTTGAGCCAGGCCTCTCTCCTGCATGGTGAACAGCCCGATCTCGTCCACCGACCCGAAACGGTTCTTCGTGCCCCGAAGGATTCGCAGGTCCGATCCTGTCTGGTCGAAGTAGAGCACAGTGTCGACCATGTGTTCCAGAATCTTCGGCCCGGCGATCGTTCCTTCCTTCGTCACGTGGGCCACCAGAAAGACCGCAGAGGAATGCTGACGAGCCCAGGCAATCAGCTCGGTGCAGCAGTACTTGAGCTGATTGACCGTTCCGGGCACTCCTCCGACCTCCGCCGAGACGAGAGTCTGAACGGAATCGATGATCACCAGGACAGGTTTTACACTGTCGAGCACGGTCATAACCGTATCGAGATTCGTTTCGGAGAGCACTTCCATCGATTGTGAGGCCAACCGGAGGCGATTGGCCCGCAGCTTGATCTGTCCTGGCGACTCTTCACCGCTAATGTAGAGGACTCGGCCTTTCGTCTTCACCCCCGCCGCTATTTGGAGCATCACGGTCGACTTGCCGATACCGGGCTCGCCGCCGAGCAGGATCGATGAGCCCTTCATGACGCCGCCGCCGAGCACCCGGTTGATCTCCTCCAGTCCCGAGTCGAAACGGCCCGCTTCGGAGACCTCGATTCGCTCGAGTGGTACACTCTGCAGGTTGCGTTTGGAGCGGCCCGAAGAGGTCGATGCGAGTACCGACTGTTCCAAGGAGTTCCACGCTCCGCATTCCGGGCATCGACCGAGCCATTTCGGCTCCTCATGGCCGCATGCCTCGCAGCGATAGACCGTCTTCTGTTTTGCCATATGGAACGAGTCTGTCGAAAGGTGGGAAAAACTTCAAGCGCGGCATGAGAGGTGGCTTCGCTTGACTCTCGTGAAGGACGCTCTTATCGTTTATTCCGAGGTAGGAAATGAAGTCAATCGTTCTCTCCATTCTCGCGTTCGCATTGGCGGCAGGTCCCCCGTCGCTCTTCGCGGGAGGCAAAGCAGAGTCTACGGACACGGGGACCTCGCCCGCAACTCCGGTCATTCAGTGCTTCGTCAGCATCCCGCCGCAGGTCTACTTCGTCAAGGAAATCGGCGGGGGCCGGGTGGAGGTTCATTCTCTGGTACCCCCGGGCACCGAACCCGAGAATTACGATCCGACTCCTCGTCAGATAGTGAAGCTTTCCCAAGCTCGTCTCTATTTTGCGGTCGGCCTGCCGTTCGAAGAGGTCCTTGTTTCGAAGATTCGAAGCACAATGAAGGATCTCACCGTTGTCGATACCCAGGCCGATATCCCTCTGCGCAGCTTTGCTCAGCATGTGACCGGAGCGGCGGACACGGGTACCGACCCGCACATCTGGCTCTCGCCGCAGCTTGTGAAGATTCAGGGGGCCGCTATCGAGAAAGCGCTTGCAGTCGCGGATCCGGCCGGCGCCCAGGCCTACGCAGCAGGACTGAAACGGCTCGACGAACAGATGGACCAGCTTCACCGGCAAATCGCCTCGACTCTCGCGGGCCTCAGCGGACGGAGCTTCTTCGTCTTCCATCCTGCCTTCGGGTACTTTGCCGACGAGTTCGATCTGAGGCAGGTGAGCATCGAAGTGGAGGGAAAGAACCCCGGACCGAAACAGCTTGCCGGGCTTATATCGGAGGCGAAAGGGCTGAAAGTCAAGATGATCTTTGTCGAGCCGCAGTTCGACCGCTCTCGCGCCGAGGTCATCGCAGACAGCGTCGGGGCCCGAGTCGTGACGATCGACCCACTTGCCGAAGACTATGTCAAGAATCTCGAGGAAGTGGCAAAGAGCATCAAATCCGCGATCGACTGAACGTTGCCGACGACGCCAGGGCGTTCGAGGACGGGGTGCCTCGGGCGTCATCTCATCCGCCGGAGCTACCCGTCGACTCGTATGACTCGGGCCGTGATGATTCCGGGGATCTGGAGCACCTTCGATTCGAAGTCCTCGGGCACGGCGCCTTCCAGATCGATAATGTTGTAGGCGTACTCTCCCTTGTGCCGGTTGATCATCTCGGAGATGTTGATCCGTTCGCTTGCAAGCAAAGTGGTGATCTGACCGACCATGTTCGGGATATTCTTGTTTGCGATAAGAACCCGCGTCTTCGCCGTCATGCGCATCTCGCACTCGGGGAAGTTGACCGAGTTCTTGATAACGCCGAGCTCGAGGTAGTCACGAAGCTGCTGTGCCGCCATGACGGCGCAGTTGTCTTCCGCTTCCGGCGTCGAGGCCCCGAGATGAGGCAGTGTGAGCACCGCCGGATTTGCGAGCAGGGTTTCGTCGGGGAAATCGGTGACGTAGCGTTCGACGATTCCATCCTCGATTGCCTTCAGGATATCGGTGCTGTTCACGAGCTCGGCTCGTGCAAAGTTGAGAATCCGCACGCCGCGCCTCATCTTCGAAAAGGCCTGCTTTCCGAGAATTCCCCTCGTGCTCTCGTCGAGGGGCACGTGGATGGTAAGATAGTCGGCGGTTGCCAGCAGAGAGTCGAGGTCCGAAGCACGTTTGACAGCTCGCGAAAGGCCCCAGGCGGACTCCACGGAGATGTATGGATCGTATCCGACGACATCCATTCCGAGGGCGGAGGTATCGTTTGCCACCTGGACTCCGACCGCGCCCAGCCCGATTACCCCGAGCTTTTTGCCCCGGATCTCGGGCCCGACGAAGTTCGACTTCTCCTTTTCGACGAGCTTCGGGATTTCATCACCTTTGCCTCGGAGGCTCCTCACCCATTCGATTGCGCGGTAGACCTTCCGCGAGGAGATCAGCAGCCCGGTTATCACGAGTTCTTTGACGCTGTTGGCGTTTGCCCCCGGAGTGTTGAAGACGACGATTCCCTTCTCGGTGCATCGGGCTATGGGGATGTTGTTCACTCCCGCACCCGCACGCGCAATCCCTTTGAGTGTCGCAGGAAAAGAGAGATCATGAAGTGAATAGCTACGGACCAGAATACCGTCCGGAGTATCGGTTGAATCGGTAATCTCGAAAAGTTCTCGTGGAAAGAGCTCGAGCCCCTTCGGTGAGATGTTGTTGTAGGTTCGAATTGTGTGCATGAGATGCTCCTTCGTGCAGTTCGTCTGCCTGCTTCCGCTCAGTCGGTTTTGTCCGAGGGAACGAGGCGAATATGCAGCTCGTCGAGCTGGCGAGGATCGACCTCGGACGGTGTACCGTCCATCGGCGATATCCCAACGGTGTTTTTCGGAAAGGCGATGACCTCCCGAATGCTGGGTTCACCGGTCATGATCGTGAGGAGGCGGTCGAGCCCGGGCGCGATTCCGCCGTGGGGCGGCGGTCCGTATTTGAACGCGTCGAGAAGAAAGCCGAACCTCCTCTCGGCCTCTTCATGGGAGAATCCGACGATGTCGAAAATCCTCCGTTGGAGCTCGGGATCGTGGATCCTGATCGAACCGGAGGCGAGCTCCATTCCGTTACAGACGAGGTCGTAGAGATCCCCCTTGACCTTGCCGGGGTCCTCCTCGAGCTTCTCGATGAAACGTTCCTGAGGCATCGTGAACATGTGGTGGGCGGCTTCCCAGCGGTTTTCGTCTTTGTTCCATTCGAAGAGGGGGAAATCCGTAACCCAGCAGAACCGGTAGCCCTTCCCTTTCGTCAGCTCGAGCTCAGCGCCAAGGCGGGTTCGGACGGCGCCAAGCGCGGTGCAGGCGGTCCGCCAGGAATCGGCCACCGCGAGGATGAGATCTCCTGACTCGGCTCCGAGCGCCTTTTTGATCTCTTCGACGCGCGCCGAGAAGAACTTCGAAATACCACCCTCGAAGCCTTCATCGAGGACCTTCATCCAGGCGAGGCCCTTTGCACCGTAGGTCCTAGCGACCTCTTCGAGCTCGGCGATCATCTTTCGGGAGTAGGAGGCGCAGCCCGGGGCGACGAGTGTTTTGACCGCTCCGCCGGACTCGATGACGCCGGTAAAGACCTGGAACTCCGAGTCTTTCGCGAACCCCTCGAAGTCCTGGAGCTCGAGACCGAACCGGAGGTCCGGTTTGTCGCTCCCGAATCTTCCCATCGCCTCGTCGTAGGCAAGCCGCTCGAATGGCGTCTCGACAGGAACCGCAATCGTTGTGCGGAAAACGTTCTCCATGAGGCCCTCGACGAGGGCGAAGACGTCCTCCTTCGAGACGAAGCTCATTTCGATGTCGATCTGGGTGTGCTCGAGTTGACGATCCCCACGAGCATCCTCATCGCGAAAACAATGCGCTATTTGGAAGTACTTGTCGAACCCTGAAACCATCAAGATCTGCTTGAACAGCTGAGGGGACTGCGGAAGAGCATAGAACTTGCCCGCATGAAGCCGCGACGGAACGAGGAAGTCCCGGGCCCCTTCCGGGGTCGATTTGATGAGGGTCGGGGTTTCGATTTCGTAGAATCCTTCTCCCGATAGATATTCCCGAACCGAAAGAGCGACCTCATGCCTCAGCTTGAGCTTTCGCTGCATCGAAAAGGAGCGCAGATCGAGATATCGAAACTTGAGGCGGAGGTCCTCTTTTGCGTCCGACTTCTCGTCGACCATGAAGGGCAGTACCTCGCATTTCGACAGCACGCTCACCTCCGACACGGCGACCTCGATCTCCCCCGTCGAGAGCTCTTTGTTAACCATCGACTCCGGGCGGCTGCGGACGACCCCGCTAACCGCGATGCAGTATTCGAATTTCACCGAGCGCACGAGCTCGTGGAGCTTTTCGGAGGCGTCGCTGTCGACGACGACCTGTGTGACGCCGTAACGGTCTCGAAGGTCGATAAAATGAATCCCACCGTGATCACGGGTACGATGGACCCACCCGTTCAGCACAACCTCTTCGCCGAGGCGTGCCTTCGAGAGCTCTCCGCAAGTGGCAGTTCGTTTCATGTGCTCCATGCGGGCAACTGTACACTATTGAATGGTCGCATTCAAGGTTGGCGACTTGCCGTAGACGCGAGACGGAACCCGCGGATCGGGAATCGGAGTGCGGTGGCGCGCCGTCCGTCGGGGTGCGCCACAGTGAAAGAGGGCGCCTGTCAGATTTGACATAGGAAGAAAAGTGATGTTTACTGTACCGGCATGGCGAAAACCGAGCTATTGAAAAATGTAAGTCTCTTTTCGAAACTCGGTCCCGACGAAATCGACATCGTTGCAGCCCACAGCGCCTACTACCGGTATCCCAAGGGAGAGGTGGTGTTCAAAGAGGGGAGCATCCACGACGAGCTCTACATCATCAAGAGCGGGGAGGTCGTCATATCGAAGAACACCGAGAGCGGGAGAACGGTCGACTTGGCGCGATACGTTGCAGGTGAGTGTTTCGGCGAACTGGCGATGCTCGACAGCAAACCGCGTACAGCGACGGCGACAGCCGTCAAGGATACGACGCTCCTCGTATTTCCCGAAAGAAACGTCTCGTTCGAAGATCTCCTCCACCGTCACCCGAAGGTCTTTGCGCAAATCCTCCACAAGCTCCTTGCGATCATCGCCGGCCGTATCCGAAGCACGAACGCGCTCATATCGGAGAAGTCTCCATGGGTCCAGGCGCTGCGAAGGCAGTTGCTGAGCGACGAGCTGACCGGGCTCTTCAACCGGACCTTCCTCGAGGAAGATTTCGCGCAACTTCTTCCGGGCTATGGTGAAGAGACAAGTGTTTTGATGGTGAAACCGGACAACTTCAAAATAATCAACGACACTTACGGCCATGAGGCGGGCGACGGGGTGTTGAAGCTACTTGCCGAAACTGTCGGCTCCTCGCTGAGGTCGCAGGACCTTGCGGTCCGCTATCGCGGTAACGAGCTTGCCGTTGTCCTACCGGGAACCGGCGTTTCTGCAGCCGCCGAGCGGGCGGAGCGACTGAGGGAAAGGATTGCTTCGCTCGACATTTCACAGATCGTCGGCGGTGATTCGATATCACTCACTGCGAGCATTGGGATCGCTTCTTTTCCTCACGATGCGCAGGAACCCAAGGGGCTCATCGAGCGGGCCTTCTCGACCATGTGGGAGGCACGGGAGGCGGGGGGTAACCGCGTTTTCACTTCGAAGGCGGCGATAGGGTGAGCACGAAACCTGCCGATGCTTCGTTGCATGATGTGACGATTTTCTCGATGCTCGATCCCGGGGAGCTGACTGCGGTCTCTCGCATAATGGAAGAGGAGCATGTTCCTGCCGGGAAGAAGCTTTTCAGTCAGGGAGACGCGGGCAACGAGCTCTTCATCGTGTTGAAGGGCTGCATCGGCAGCTCAATCTCCCTCGAGGACGGCTCTCAGCGGGAGATCGCCGAATTCCACGCCGGTAACTTTTTCGGTGAGATGTCCATCTTCGAGAGCGCCCCCCGATCGGCGACCTGCTATGCCAAGGAGAACAGCCGAGTCCTGAAGCTGCCGGAGAAGTCCTTCTTCAGCTTCATCCAGGAAAACAGTGAAACAGCCATCAAGATCATGTACCGTATGCTCAACATCACGACTCAAAGGCTCGAAAACACCGGTGAGTTCCTCTCCGAGATGGTTACCTGGGGCGAAGATGCGCGCAAGCGGGCGGTAACCGACGAGCTTACCGGAGTCTACAATCGGCGTTTCCTCGAAGACGTCATCGTCGACCATTTTCGAAGCGCCCAACGCGACGGCACCTCGTTGAGTCTGGTCATGGTGGATCTCGACCGATTCCGCGAGATCAATGAGGGCTTCGGGAATGAGATGGGTGACCGGGTTATTCTCGAGGCGGTGAGGGTCTTCAAGGAGCGTCTCCGCGAGACCGATGTCATCGCACGTTACGGAGGAGACGAGTTCACGGTTTTGCTTCCAAGAACCTCGCTCGACGAAGCGACGACGATGGCGTGGGGAATCTGCCGTGAGATCGCCTCCCTCACACTTCTCCAGGGTGGTCCGATCCAACAGATTACGACGAGCCAGGGAGTTGCAGGATACCCCGAGTGTGCATCGGACCTGAAAGAGCTTCGCGCCGCCGCGGACGAGGCACTTTACCGAGCGAAAGAAGCGGGTAAGAATTGCGTGGTATCGGCGAGCCCGCGAGAGGATAGGATAGAAGATGGTAGGTGACCGCAAGCGGGTAATCGGCACCATTGCCGAGAAGAACCGCATTATCGATAACATTATCGACGTCATCGTGAACCGCGAGCACTTTCTGTTGGTTGGACACAAGAACCCGGATGAGGACTGCGTTTCCGGGCTCGTTGGCTTTGCCCTCATCCTGAGCAAGTTCGGGAAGGCGCCGATCGTCTATCTCTCCCATTCGATGAGCAAACAATTCGACTACCTGCTCAACATCTGCCGCTACAACTCGATCCAGATCGTCACTTCTCTCGAAAAGGGCGAGAATCCAGTTGATGTTATCGCTGTAATCGACACCCCGAAGCCCGACATGGTAGACGTGAGCGATTACGGCCGAAAGCTCATGGTAGACGAGAAGGTGATCAAGATCGAAATCGATCATCACATCGGAACAGATGGCGCCTACATCGGCACCGAAGGCTACTGCCTCGTCACCGAAGCGTCTTCGGCGGCCGAGCTCGTAGGGCATCTGGCAATGAAACTGAGCGGCCGTGCGGACCTGCTTCGGCAATACCAGGTAACGGATCTTTTTTCGCGAAATCTTGTCCTCTCCCTGCTCACGGGCATCATCGCAGATTCCAATATGGGACAGTACCTGAAGTCGAAGCGAGAGCGTCGCTACTACGAAATCTTCTCCAACATGTTCAATACGATGCTCGCAAAGGAAACCATCAAGGCAAGCAACTTCGCGAACATGAACGAGGTCTTCGCGGAGCTGCGACAGCTCACGAGCAACGAGGAGCATTGTTTTCGAACGATGCTGAACAAGCGCAAGAAGTCGAAATCGATCGGGTACGTCATCTTCGATAGGGAGGATGCACGGCGGCTATTCAAGGATCATGATCACGACACGGTCGTTTCGGTTTCGCGGACTGTCGCCGATCGCCTCGCGGAGGACAGTGGGAAGCTCGGGCTCGTTTGCTACTACGACGATACACGCTACACGGACCTGGTCCAGTTTCGCTTGAGAAGAAACCCCGGCTACAAGGGCTTCGATCTTAGGGAGCTCCTCACCGTTCTCTCAATCGAGAACGGTGGCGGACACGAAGGGGCAATCGGGTTTCGCTTCCCGCGTGACGAGATCGAGGATCTCAACACCTATGTACGTTCAATCATCCCGAAGATCGAATCTGCTGTTTCGCGATCCGAATAGCCGACCGTGCGGTGAGAAGAACGCATCCGAATGGCTCAAGAACGATCAACGGGATCTGTCAGACCGACCCGCGTTTCAGCGTAATCCCACAACCACCTCGCCAGATCGCCGTCCCGTGCCTCCTCGGAGGGCTCCTTGAGAGCACGTTTCTCGTAGTAGCCGCCGGTCATTGCCGCCACATCGTAAGAGGAGGCGAGGTAGATACCGGTATCGGCTCCTTCGGCGGGGGGCTTGCCCATGAGCTTCAACACGATCCGGAGCATGAACGGAATTGGATGGTAATTTCTGAAGAACTCGGAGCGGACGAGGCCGGGATTGAAGCAGTTGGCCGTTACCCCCGTGCCTTTCAGCCTACGCGCGAGCTCTCGAGTAAAGAGGATGTCAGCAAGCTTGCTGTTTGCGTAGGCCTTCCGGTTCTCCCAGCGCCCGATCATCTGCGGATCCCTGCGATCGATATGCCCGTTTGTGTGGACAGACGAGGCGACATTGACGATCCGTGACGGCGGCGCCTTCTCGAGCGCGGGGAGGAGGAGATTCGTGAGCAGAAATGGACCGAGGAAGTTGACGCCGAACACCAGCTCGAAGCCATCACGCGTCTCGTCGTATTTCTGGTGAGAGACTCCGGCGTTGTTGACGAGCACATCGAGGTGATCGAACCGGTCCACGAACCCGCGCGCGAACTCACGAATCGACGCGAGTCTCGCCAAATCGAGAATCATCAGCGAGAGCTCCTTGTTTCCGGTATCTTCGGTCAGCTCTCGGAGGGCTGCCTCCCCACGATCCTTGTCCCTGCAGCCGAGAATCACCTCCATTCCGTCCCGTGCAAGACCTCGGGCAATCTCTTTTCCGATTCCGGTGTTGGCTCCGGTGACCAGAGCGCGTTTCCCCATTGCAGTACTCCTGTTCGATTCGTCGTCTCGCCATTGAAGATAGTAAGCACGGCCGTCGTCGGCAAGCCGCTTCCTTCGCTATCTGCGCTTCCGGGCCGCGAGCTTGACCACCTCGAACCAGAGTACACCGACAGCGCCAGCAGCCACCGATACGATGCCTACTTCCGCGGTAACGGGCGAGAAGAGGAACAGTTCCCTGAGCCCCGGCACGAAGACGACGAGCGCGAGGAAGGCGAGAGCCCCTGCGAGAACCCACCGGAAGGCACGGTTCTTTCGACGTAGCGTCTCGAGAAGGTTGGCCGTCCAGGAGCGATTCGAGAGAATGAGTCCCAGGTTCGAGATGATCAAAGTGATGAATGCGGCCGTCCGTGCCGCGGAGTCGCTCATCCCGGTTGAACGGACCCAAAGAAATACCGCTGCCACGGCAGCCAGCGCGAAGAGACCCTGTACGAGGCTCAGTGTGAGCATCCTCAGGCCAAAGAGTCGGACACCCGGATTTCGTGGAGGACGGGACATGATATCCGCCTCTCCCTGCTCCTGCTCGAAAACTACCGAACAGGCCGGATCGATAATGAGCTCGAGGAAGACGATGTGAACCGGGTGGAGGATTATCGGCCAGCCGAGGAGGACGGGTATCAGGGACATGCCTGCGATTGGGATGTGAACTCCGATGATGTAGGCCATCGCCTTGCGGAGATTGTCGTATATGCGTCTTCCTACGCGCACGGCGGCCACGATAGACTCGAAGTCGTCCTTCAAAAGCACCAGGGCGGCTGCCTCACGGGCAACGTCGGTACCGCGCTCGCCCATCGCAATTCCGATGTGAGCTGCTTTCAGCGCCGGCGCATCGTTTACACCGTCGCCTGTCATCGCAACGACCTGACCGTTCTCCCGGAGAGCCTTCACGATGTCGAGCTTCTGCTCGGGAAGGACACGCGCAAAGATGCGTACACTCTGGATTCGCTCGCGGAGCATCGCCGGCTCCATGTCCCGCAGCTCCTCTCCGCTGATGACATTCTCACAGTTGTCGAGCCCGATCTGCCGCGCGATGTTTCGGGCGGTCGACGGATAGTCCCCCGTAATCATGATGACCCGAATGCCGGCCGAGAAGCACTCTGCGATTGCAGGCCGAACTGAATCGCGCACGGGGTCGGCGAGCCCGACCAACCCTACCAGCTCGAAGTCGAAGTCGTGCTGAGAGCCCGGAAGCTTGCCGTCGAGCGATCGCGCTTTGGCAACTCCCAATACCCGAAGCCCCGAGCCCGCCATCCGTTCCACCTCGGCACCCATCGTCTCACGCAGATCGTCGCCCAGGTGACAGAGGTCGGCTATCGCCTCCGGCGCCCCCTTCGCCGAGACGACGAATCCAGTTCCCTCTGGATCGGGCCAGACGTGCGAGAGTGCCAGGAGCCTTCGCGAGATCGGATACTCCTCGATCAGGGGAAGCTCGGGGTGAAGATGTTCGGTATCGGCAAGCTCCGAGGCGCCGAGACCAACCAACGCCTTCTCCATCGGATCGAACGGATCACGCTTGCTGGCGAGGATCCCGTATTCGACGAGCCTGTGGAACTGTTCAGGGAGCTCCCCGTCCGAGGGGGACCAGACCGCACGCGCTCTTCCTACGACGCTGAGCTCCTGGATGTTCATGCGGTTTTCGGTCAGCGTGCCCGTCTTGTCGCTGCAAAGAACCGTCGCCGATCCGAGTGTCTCCACCGCAGACATCCGCCGCGTGAGCACCCGACTTTTCGAGATGCGATAGGCCCCGAGGGCAAGGAAGACAGTCAGAACCACCGGGAATTCCTCGGGCAGCATGGCCATCGCAAGGGTCAATCCGGCAAGAATACCATCGAGCCAGTTTGAACG
>Ga0315535_1000713_pt1 | contig 23086 bp, 24 predicted proteins | sample SalMarSW160220MG_2_FD_203092 | JGI IMG/M metagenome (GOLD analysis project Ga0315535, IMG submission 203092) | Salt marsh sediment microbial communities from the Plum Island Ecosystem LTER, Massachusetts, United States - Salt Marsh Sediment SW1602-20 ... | reverse complement strand
AAATCCACGTGGGTGACTATGAACAGCTGGTTCGCCACGCACCCGCCAACGTTTAAGCGGATACTGCTGCTGCGAGAGATAGAAGAGGAGATGGAGACGGGAAGGTACACAACCGACCGCGTCTACGCTCACGTTTAGCAGAACTATCTGCTGTTGAATCCAGGTTCATTGGCAAGTTAAGAGATGTTTAGCATGCAAGAAATATCTTCGGAAGACCGCGGCAAGGTTGTGGGCAAGTTTGCGGAGTTTATGCAGCACTGTCAGAAACTTAAGGCTCATGACACTTATCTGATTGTCAACCGAAATTCGCCTGCGCTGGCTGAAGCCGCACAGAGTGCTGCGGAAAACTTGGGGCTAAACGTTAAGAAATTTGATCTTGCAGCAGGCAAACCTTACAAGCATTTTCCAAGAAAACTCATAAAACTACTTTGCCAAGAGACTCCGAAAGCGGGCATGGGGCTTTTTGACTACAGCGAAAATCCAGACTGGACTCTGAAGGAAGTTGGGGCAAGAATAGAACTGCTGCATCAGACCATCGAGCAGGTGCCCATAAGTTGGGCGCATTCACCGGGCATAACATTAGACATGGCAATAAACGGACCCTTGCAGTGCAACTATAAGAAAATGGCTGAAGAAGCGGACAAGCTTCTGCAAAAACTGCAAAACGCAAAGAAGCTCCACATAGCCGCGCCTGGAGGAACCGACATAGAAGTAGAACTGCCAAAACAGGTGAAGTTTGACACCGACTGCATCATCGTCCCGCCTAACGTTTACGGCGAGCCGGGGAAGTTTGGCAATCTGCCAGTGGGCGAAGTCTGGTCACAGAAAGGCGAGATAATCCAGGTGGTGAACAAGGAAACTGGGAAAGAGGAGAATCAGCACTACCCTGTGAAGCAAATTGCAAACGGCAAACTGGTCTGCGACGTTACGGCAGGCGGATACACGGGAAAGATAAATCCTGAAAAACCCATAACCGTCCAATTCAAAGACGGCGTCCTAAAGGATTTCAAATGTGAAGACCCGACGCTTGACGGCGTCCGAGAGGACATATTGGCTTCTGGGGAGAGATATGGCTTGCCAACCGTTCTGGAAGAAGTCGGAATCGGCTTGAACGAAAAGGCGAGGGTAACCGGGAACATGCTGGAGGACGAAAAAATCAGAGGCACCTGCCATCTGGCTCCAGGCAACGTCAGATGCCACGTGGACATGCTGATTGATAGACCGACAATCACGGTTTACTATTCGGACGGGGCAGCACGGGAAATAATTAAAAACGGCAAGCTGGCTTAAGAGCATAGCGTTTTTCAGTTTAGCTTGAAGTAGATGCGCCTGTTGTTTTTGCCCTTATTCTCGGTCTTGACAAGCTCTATTTTTCCAACCTCTCTCAGGTTTCTGACGTGCGCGCCGCCGTCCGCCTGCCTGTCCACGCCGACGATTTCGACGATTCTCAGTGATGGAAGGTCTGGTGGAAACGCCCCCGCCATCTTGACGACTCCGGGGATTTTCATGGCTTCTTCTCGAGGCAGCTCATACCACTTCACGGGGACATCGGTGCCGAACAGCTCGTTCGCCTTCGCAACGTACGCTTCCAAGACGGCTCTGTCGTATTTTTCCAGGCTGAAGTCGAAGCGGACGTGGTCTTCTTCAAGCTGGTTGCCCGTGATGAGTGCGCCTGTTCCCTTGTTGAGGAGAGCCGCGAGAACGTGGGCGACGGTGTGACTACGCATGAGCTTGTACCTTCTCTCCCAGTTTAAGACACAGGAGACTTCGTCGCCAGCTTGAAGCCCAGCGTGATCAACCTCGTGGGAGATGTCGCCTGAAAACTTGCCCACATAAACGATGTTGTAGACCTCATCGCCTTTGATTATCTTGCCCGTGTCATGCGGTTGACCTCCGCCTCTGGGGTAAAAGATCGTTTGGTCCAAGCGCACCTACTTTCCATCCTTGACAGAGACCACTGTGGCGGGGGACTCTTTGAGGTAACTGTCAACCAAGAACAACGCTTTGGTCATGAAACAATCTCCTTGTGCTTCTTTCTCTGAAAAACGCTATATCACTTTTGTGTAGCCAGCGACATAAAGATTATGAAAGGGGGATGCAGCAAAAAAGCGGATAATAGGCAAGCTATCATATTTGGAGCCTATTTGGATCCTAATAGCAGTTCTATGCACAAAACTATAGAGGGGGTAAGTCCGTATTGGCGCTTTCCGCAACCAATAGCAGTGCTTCGCAGAAATCTATGCAGTTTGCTTTATATAAGGGGGGGTATAGACAAAAAAATCGCAGCAGTTCTCCAACCTGAAAAGGCAAAAGCAGAGCGAAGACTAATATCTCTCGATTTATGCTTAATTTCCTCAGTGAAAAAACGATGCGTTATTGTCCAGAATGCGGTGGAGACATGCAGTACGCCATAGCCACCAAGCACTACATCTGCAAAAGCTGCGGCTTATCGGTGACGCAACAGGAACTCTGGGAGCTGCGAGAGAAGCTGAGACCTAACTTTGAAACAGCTGAAGAAGAAAAGCAGAAAGAGCGAAAAGAATACCTGAAATGGTGGCTAAGCAAGAAGAAGTAGCCGCGCAACCTAACTCTCATACGCGGTTGGTTAGCAAACAGTATAAAGAACAAAACAATCATTATTTTTCAATCACATCGCGGAAACGTGACCGTCATGACCATCGACATGGAGATAATCTGCGTAGGAAACGAACTGCTAATCGGCAAAACGCTCAACACAAACGCACAGTGGATAGCACAGCAAGCCACAACCACAGGCATAAACGTCAAACGCGTCACAGTGATAGCTGACGACATAAACGAAATCGCAAAAGCAATCCGCGAAACCCTCAGCCGCAAACCACAATTTGCCATAACCACAGGCGGATTAGGACCAACTTTTGACGACAAAACATTAGCTGGCATGGCAAAAGCACTGAACCGCAAACTCGCAGTCAACACCGAAGCGCTGAAAATGGTCAAGGAAAAATACGAAACGTACGCAAGGAAAAAAGGAGCTGGAACAGTTGAGCTGACACAAGCGCGAGTGAAAATGGCAACGTTACCCGAAAAAGCTGAACCCATTTCCAACCCTGTCGGAACCGTACCCGGAATTCGGGTGGATCTGGCGGACAGTTTTGATGGCGTTGCCAGGTGTTCCCTCGGAAATGAAAGCCATCTTCAACGAAATGGTAGCACCGCTGCTTAAGCAAGCATCAGGCAAGAGCGCTTTTTACGCAAAAAGCATCTACGTTGACGATGTCATGGAGTCAAGTTTAGCACCGCTCATAGACAAAGTGATGCAGGAGAATCCTAGTGTTTACGTGAAATCCCACCCGAAAGGCAGAGAAGATCAGCCGCACATTGAGGTTCATATGTCCATTACGGCGGATGATGAGGGAAAAGCGGAGGAGAAACTGCGGATGGCGGTGGTGCAGCTTTCTGGTTTGATTGGGGAAATTGGTGGTAGGGTTGTGGTTTTTGAGTGATTGGGTTTTTGTATTGTGTGTAGTAATTTGTTGTTCATAACGCCTAATAATAAGTCGTGAATATTAATATTCGAGAAAGCATGAAATCCGCCGCAAAAGCAACAATAGTGTTCACGACAATACTCATTCTATTCTCCACAATCTCACTCGGCACAGCACAAGACCACACACGTTCTTATCAACTTCTAGACCAGCCAGACGGCAACACAACATACGAACTCAACGTGGCAGTCCCAGAAACCCTCAAAGACTACTACGCAGAAAAAAGCCACATACTAGCCTCAACCAACCAATTCTCAAACTTCGTAACCCCATACGCTTTACAGCCCATAGCCGACAGACTCTGGGAAATCTACGACAACGAAGAAAACTTCGTCAACGGAGTCCTCATGATGGTGCACCAAATAACCTACGTAGAAACCACACCAGCCAAATACCCCGTAGAAACCATGACAGACGACCAAGGCGACTGCGACCTTTTCTCTTTCATCGCTGCCTCGACAATAAAAGCTGGAGGTCTCGATGTGGTGCTTTTGTATTATGAAGGGCAAAGTCACATGAACATCGGAGTGCAGCTTTCCAGTGCGCCGGAAGATGTTAGGGACAACGTTTACTATGTGACTCACGACGATGTGAGATATTATGTTGCGGAGTGCACGGGTGGCAACTGGAAGGAGGGGTGGAGAGTTGGCGAGTGCCCAGAGGATCTGAAACAGGTGTCTGCCGAAGTGATCACTCTTGAAGATGTGGAGCAGGTGGCTCCAGGACAGGTTTCGGCGAGTTTCACGGCAATGGAGCAGAGTGCCTTGTCTATAGAAGTTTCACCGAGCATCTTTATCCAGGACAGCGTGATAGCCATTGAAGGGCAGCTTGCGCCTGAGATGGCGAATGAGAACGTGACTCTTTATGCGAGGGTTAACAGTTCTCCTTGGGCGGTGATTGGCACGGCGTTAACTCAGCCGAATGGGCGTTTTGAATATTTTTGGAGGGCTGAAAACGTGGGGTCACATGCCATTCGCGCTGGCTGGTCTGGTAATGAATTGTACACTGGCGCGATGAGTGCGGCGAAAAGCGCGATTGTTCTGCCTCTGTTTTTAACTGCACTGGTTGGTATTGCTGTGGTAGCGGCGGTTGTTGGTGTTGTAGCAGTTCTTGTGGCGAGACATGGGCAACATGAATCTTTTGAAGCTCCTGAACCGCAACCTTGGTAATCGGTGTCGGTTGTGGGCGATTTGGTGATGTTTGGTTCAGATGGGACTAGCGCGTGGAACAGTCTATAGCCCCCTTATATAAAGGAACTATATGAAGTCCGGAGGGACGCGTTACTTGTGGAAGCTGGCTTTTCTGAACCACGCGATTCCGGCGACCGCAACGCTTACGGCTGCTGCGACCGCTACAGGATTAATCTCTGCAAAGACCACCGTGGCAAGCGCATAAAGCACTGTTATCACAATCAAGAATGTACAAAAGACCACTAATGCGATGGTAAGTTTTCTTTCTGCTCAATCCGTCAAGCCTCAATTGCCTAACCCTTGCAGGCCAAGTTTAGAATTGGCTGCAGTTGATTTAATTCTAAGTGTTAGAACACGCTGTCCAGAAAATAGAACAGCCACGAGAGCAATCTTTCAGGATTCTAGACAAGCATTCTTTGAAGGTATTCGCTGGGTCAGAATACTCCACGGTTATGCGATGCTTTTGGATCGACAATCAGATGATGAAGGGCAACACAACAATCAGGATCAGAACAGACACCAAGGTAGCGCTGACAACTGCGGTTATCGTCCTGACCAGCTTCTCATTATTTTCCCGACGAATAATCCTCTTCAGCGCAATGTTGAACATTCGCCCGCCGTCCAGAGGGTAAATCGGCAAAGCATTGAACACTGCGACGTTAACGTTGACGAACCATATCCAGAAGAAGACGTTCGCGTACACAGACCATTGAGAACCAAGCCAACTCGTGTAAAAAGGAGCCAACGAGTCTGAGAAAGGAACCGCACCCGGAGCCAAAGCAGGCGGAACCAGATACAACACGAGACTCTGAGGAGTAACTGTCCGGTAGAGACTCACCCGTTGCTCAGTCATCAGGTCGCCGACGCCTATTCCCATCACGGTGCGATTGTCAGACATAGTCAAATTCACCACCGTAGAATATCGAGCCTGCCACATGTCGCCCCTTGCCACGGTTATATCCACCAAATCGCCTGGGGCTTTGCTGTCCAACAAGACCCTTAGATCATCGGTGCTGTTAATCAGTACACCGTCCACCGAGACTAGAACATCTCCTGGCAGCAGTCCTGCAGCCGCGGCAGGCATGCCCTCTGAAACGCTGCCCACATAGACGCCGTTGACAACCGGAGACAACCCGCCCACGATCAACAAAACAAGAATGAGACAAACGGCTGCTAACGCGACATTTGCTCCGACTCCGCCAGCTAGGACCCGCGAAGAATCTCTGCCTGACGCTTTCTTAAGCTCTTCCTCATCAACATCCACGAACGCGCCGATGGGAACAAACAGGAAGAAGAGCAAACCGCTAGAATTAACCTTCAACCCGAGGCTTCTAGCCGCAACCCCGTGAGCACCTTCATGAATGGCTATGGCGCAGAATATGGCGAACCAACCGTACAGTATGGGCAGGTAGGGGTTAAGTCCAGGCAGCAGGAGATAAGCTTCCGGACCAACCGCACGGGCGGCGCTGGCTGCCGCGGGATTCCACAACAAAGCAACAAGGCTGTTAACAAGCAAATAAAGCCCGACGCCAGCCACAACTGGAACTATGACGAGTGCCACCCAAGAAAGCCATCGCGAAAATCGGAAAGCACCAAGCCGATCAAATACTCCGCCGAACAACCGTGTCCGCATCGTCAGAATTGGGAAGCTGAACTCAAATCTCCGATGCTTGGCATTCTTATCTTCTGTCTCGGTCTTGTTATCGGTCAACGGATTCACCGAACCTTAACCGCCATAAAACAGCCCCGAGTCATATATGTTTGGGAACCCCGTACGTTAGCCTTTAACCTTATGCTCGACAGACTCGAAGAAACAGCGCACATAGTTTAGTCAAGAAATGTTGACAAAAACCCTTTTTACCGTGGAAAAAACTAGTGGTATTTAGGGGTAACCTGTGAAAAAACACGTGCTCATTTCCGTTTTACTCGAGATGCTGCTTGTCTCAGCGTTGGCTGGAACTTGCTCCGTTAAACCTGCGACGGCAGAAAACAATGCAGGAGAGATTATATTGCATTCGCCAGAGAGAAAGACCTATACGAAAAACGATGTCTTGTTGAACTTTACAATCACGGGGCAAGGCTACGTCTTAGGTCGTGGCGGAGGTCTCTTCAGCGATCGCTTAGAATCGCGGTATACTTTAGAGTTTTTTGATGCTCCCTCCGGCGTGAAGCTGGTTTCCAAACGCATTATAGCCCTTTCTGATACGGGTGATGGCTACGCTGGCAACATGACCTGGTCCGATTTATCTGAGGGAGCCTACAACTTGACAGTGCACGCAGCTGTATATCGAAATATGCTATCTTTTGAATCTCTTGTGTGGGCGGCATCAAAGACGGTTTTGTTTGCTGTTGACTCCACTCCAACTTACGTTTCGGTTCTTTCTCCAGATAACACAACTTATGACTCGTCTGATGTGAATTTGTCTTTCACGGCAAACGATCCAGTTTCGCGAGTGGTTTGCAAAGTAGACGGCGAATACGTGAACGCGGCGGGGAACACTACGTTGACGGCTTTGAATAATGGTGGGCACAGTTTGACGGTCTACGTGACTGACCGGGTGGGCGGCTGGGTGAAATCTGAAAACGTACACTTTACAGTGGTTCAGCATGAAGAGCAGGGAGTGTTCCATCAGACTTTGATGTTCATAGCTGCTGTTGCATTAGCCGCAATAATTTCCTTCGGACTGGTTGCTTACTTCTTACATCGCAAAAGGAGATGCGCCGCATCATGAAAAGAGCTTTTGCTATCGTTCTGTTCCTTACGCTACTGATTTCGACATCAGCTGGAGCGCTACAGGTTAGGGGACTTTCCGAGACGATTGTAGTTCCCGATGATTATCCCACAATAACAGCAGCCATCAGCAATGCTGCAGACGGTGATACAGTACTGATCAAAAGCGGAACTTATGAGGGGCCAATCAACCAGACAATAGTAATCGACAAGACCCTAACTATCATAGGCGAAAACGCCGAAAACACCGTTATTAAACTGTACCCTGCTTACAGCGTGTCAACTATTCTCTGGTACGCTTATTATGACTATTCTAACGCGATGGATATAGTCTCTGAAGACTTCAAACTCGTAAACCTCAACATAACAATCCCCGCGCTGACTTCTACGCCCTTCCTTCCCGGATATATGGTTGTGTCTCAAAAGGGAGGAGATATCTCGGCGACAGGCGACAGAATAGAAATAGCAGGTAATAAAATAACAACAGGCTTCTCAGTGAAAGGATCCTATTGTAAAATTACAGATAATGTCGCTGTTGGGCTTCATCTGAACGGAAGCTTCAATGAAGTTTCCCGAAATTCTTTCGGCATCTTTGTTGAAGGCGAATCTAATGTAATAAAGGATAATGTGTGTACGGCGCTACACATGAGTCATGCTAACAACAATTTTGTTTTGGAAAACAGAGTCTGGTCTGACTCACGGGATTACAGCGGAATCGACGTCGCATGGAGCGACGATAATGTTTTTTGCAGAAATGAGGTTTCTGGCTTTAGTTATGATTTTAGGCTTTGGTTTTCATCTAGAAACACGATTGTGGCAAATACCATCGCCGACTCCCTTGCTGCAAGCATTAGCTTCGGAGATTCTTCCAGCAACAAAATTTACCTAAACAACTTCGTTGACAACCCGTCTGAGAATAAACCTTATGTTTACGACTTTTATACGGACGGGAATTATCGTAGTGCCCACCCAGACATGACGCTTTCAACCAATTCTTGGGATGATGGTACAAGAGGAAATTATTGGGAAAACTTTGAGGTTTCAGACGTAAATGGTGACGGCGCGGGTGAGGCGTCATATTTGATAAATGTTAACAATCAAGATGATTTTCCACTCGTGGCGACAGTGGACATTTCTGAAGTGCCTGTGGAGCTGCCCGAGTTGCCTGAGCTGCCCGAGATACCTGAACTACATGTTGCGCTACCTGTTGTTTTACTTAACCCCATAAACACAACTTATGCTGTGGGATATGTTTCTCTGGATTTTGTGGTTGACAAACGAGCAGTGTGGACGGGCTATAGCCTTGACGGACATGCCAATGTGACTGCCTCAGAAAACCTTACGCTTGAGGGGGTGTCTGATGGTGCCCACACATTAACGGTTTATGCGAATGACACTTTTGGCTTCACCGGAGCATCCGAGACGATTACTTTTACAGTAGCGACTTTTCCAACAGCGTTAGTTGCAGTCGCCGTCTTAGTTTCAGCGGTTGCTATCAGTGCAGGATTGCTGCTCTACTTCAAGAAACGCAAACACTGACGACAAAATAGTTGAGTCTGGTCCTCTTGTCCCGTTTTAGATCCGTTGTTGCTTGTTATTATGAGTTTAGCCAAGGTAACTGAACCTCCCCGACAGCAGGGAAATCTCATGTGCGCTCGCCTTTCCACCTTGTTTCCAGTATTGCAAGTGGCAAGATGCACAACCAGAAACCCAACAACCCACAGGAAGTAATTGTGCTTAGCAACTTCACACTTCTACTTAATCGAAGTGGAATGGGAGTGCGGTCGCCGGGATTTGAACCCGGGTCGTCAGCTTGGGAAGCTGATGTCCTAGCCAAACTAGACTACGACCGCTTGAAACAGGGCTTAAATCTTGGTGACAGTAAAATTTAGGTTTACCTGTATAAATGCCTACATCTAAAGTTCGTATTTATGACCTTGCCAAAAAATCGGTCCTCTGCCACATTCCAAGGATCATATTCAGACCTTGAAGGCATAGCCGGATACTTGTTAACTTCATTGGCGTCATCTTTGGTGAAGAAAACAAGCTTGCCATCCACCTCTTCCACAGCCACGATTCGGCTTACAATCAACTCATGCCGCTCAGAAGTTTTATAGAAAACTATAATGTCGCTGTTTGGGTAGTCAACACTCAAGTCTCTAGGGTTCACTTCGGTATCCACCAAAATCTTGTTTCCCTCCATAATCGTAGGCTCCATGCTAGCTGAAGTAACAACCAGAACCTTCAACTGCCCTGAACCCGAAGGCGCCTGAGAAGAAATAAACTGAGCATAAAAAATCACTGCTCCAATTATGGAAACCACCAAAACCAAGGCCAATGCAATCACAAGCTTTTTTGAAGCCACCCTCTCACCCAGCACTCTTTTATTCAAACATTTATTAAAAATTATCCAAAAAAGCAATGCCTGCTGAAGCGGAAACCGTTTACGGCATAAAACCTGGAATTTCACCCCCTCGACTCAACCGCGAACCCTAACAACTTTACGCGTGAAGGACTACATATTAAAGCAACCGTCAGCATGGCTTCTACGAGGTTGAAACCTATCAGCGACGAAGCAAAAGCCTACTCTAAAAGACTGCTTACAGCCGGCAACCTCGCGATAGCCCTCTGGATAATTATCGATGCAGTTGCTTGCTGGTTCTTTAACCCTATTCTCGGATGGCTTTTCCTTGTCTCAGCCCTCATAATCATCTTTGCTATACTGCGCAGAATGGGCTGCAGCTCCTGCTACTACTGCAAATCCTGCACGATGGGCTTTGGAAAACTAGCCGACTTGGTCTTTGGGCAAGGCTACATGGCAGGCGTAAACTCAAGCTTAACCCTAAAAATCATTTTTGTTTACGGTTTACTAGGCATCGTCCCTATAGCTTTCCTCGCCCTGTCAATCCTGCAAGAGTTTGCCGTAGCCAAGATTGTTGTGTTGGCGCTCCTTCTGCTTCTTCTGGCTTACAGCGCCAGCAGACGAAAACCTCGATAACAAAAAATTGATGATTGGCTTTCATCGTTAACAGTTTAGCTTAATAGCAATTGTTATCTCTTACAAGCCAGAAAGGAATACCGAACAGGAGAACCGTGTGCATGCCCAAGAACTTCACTTACACGGACGCAGGCGTAGACCGTGAACAACGTCACAAATCCAAAAAACACTTGAAAACGTTAGAGGATACTTACGGCTACAGCAGTTACGGCTCGGTGAGGTGTTTGCCTTACGGAAACATTTTCCCCGTTGGCCAAGACACCTACTTGGACCTCGTCATCGAAGGCGTAGGCACCAAAGTCCTAGTCGCACAGTTAGCGGACAAGTACGACACCATAGGCGTTGACGCAGTTGCCATGGCAGTCAACGATGTCATACGTTCAGGCGCCAAGCCTCTCGCCATCGCAGACAACATTCACGCGCAAGCCAGCGACCCGAAACTTGTGAAGGCGTGGCTTGAAGGCGTAGCCAAAGGCGCGACGGCGTCAGAATGCCCCGTGACAGGCGGAGAAATAGGCGACGTAGCCGAAGTCATCAAGGGCGTAGCGGAAGGCGCAGGCTTCGACATGATAGTGGCAGCCGTAGGCAGAGTCTCCAAACAAGACGTAATCACTGGAGAAAACATCAAACCCGGCGACCCCATAATAGGCTTAAGAAGCAGCGGACTTCACAGCAACGGCATAAGCTTTGCAAGGAAAATTCTTTTCAGCCAATGGGGCGGAAAGTACAAGCCAGACGAGGTCCCCGACGGGTTAGACAGGGAAATAGCAATTGAAGTGTTGGAGCCCACCGAAATCTACGTGAAACCGCTCCTCGCAGCGGCTCAAGCCGTGAAGGTTAAAGCTGCCGCGCACGTGACGGGCGATGCTTATTTGAAATTTAATAATCTCACGCGTTTCTCGCCAGGCATAGGCTTCGACTTCGACAATTTCAAGCCGCAACCGATCTTCGGGTTGATACAGAAAACCGCGGCGGAGTTGGGCTTCAAGGTTTCGGATGAGGAGATGTTCAGAACTTTTAACATGGGCTGGGGCTTCGCCATAATCGTAGGCAGAGCCGACGCAGACAAGGCGTTAAGCGCTTTAGAAAAAGCTGGTGCACAAGCAAAACAGATAGGAAAAGTGACCGCTGAACAGAAAATTGTGATCCGCCACGCGGGCAAGAAGCTGGTTCTGGCATAGCGCTTTGCACAGTTTAGTGATGAAAGCGTTTAAATTCAGTATCCTTGACATTTTAGCCCATGAAATACCGCGCAAAAATAGAAGTCAGCCTAAAACCAGGGCACAGCGACCCCGAAGGCGAAACAGCAGCACGGTTACTGAAAGAACTCGGCTACGCAGTTGACGCAGTAAACGTCAGCAAAGTATACACAATCCTTCTTGAAGCAGAAACACCAAGCGAAGCACAGACGAAAGCCGAAGAAATGTGCAAACGGCTTCTGGCAAACCCAACCAAAGACAACTACACAATCGCCATCGAGGAGCAAAAATGAACCCTGACATCTACGTCCGTGGAAAAACCGCCTTCAAAATGTACACGATAGCCCTATCTAAAGCTTCAGAGCCGCAGCTTTCAGAGGTAAGCCGCGAGCTGGGCTTAGGCTTAAGCGTGCAGGAGATGCAGGCTGCCCAAGCTTACTTCAAAGGCGAGGGCAGAAACCCCACCGACGTGGAACTCCAAACTATAAGCCAAACATGGTCTGAGCACTGCTGCCACAAAACCTTCAAAGGCAAAATACGATTAGGCGGCAAGGAAATCAGCAGCCTTTTCAAAACTTACATAGCCAAAGCCACGCGCGAAATCAACCCGCCCTGGTGCTTCAGCGTCTTCGAAGACAACGCTGGCATCGTCAAATTCTACAAGGGCTACGGGATAGCCGCAAAAGTGGAAACCCACAATCACCCTTCCGCGGTGGAGCCGTTCGGCGGGGCAGCCACGGGAGTAGGCGGCGTAATCCGAGATGTTTTGGGCGTGTGGGCAGACCCGATTGCGTGCACTGATGTTTTGGGCTTTGGACCCTTAGATTACGATTACAGCAAGCTGCCTGCGGGCGTGAAACACCCAAAATACGTGTACATGGGAGTCACCGCGGGCATAGGCGCCTACGGCAACAACATGGGCATCCCAACCGTGAACGGCGCCATCTACTTTGACGACAGCTACACGGGAAACGTCACGGTTTACTGCGGCTGCATCGGGCTTTTGCCGCTTAACAAGTTCAAGAAAAACGCCAAACCCAACCACGTAATCCTGTTGGCGGGCGGAAAAACAGGACGCGACGGCATCCACGGCGTAACCTTCGCTTCCGCCGAGCTCACAGAAAAGTCAGAGGAAATCTCCCGACCTGCAGTGCAAATAGCAGACCCTATCGAAGAGGAGAAGCTGAAACGCGCCATAATCGAGGTTCGCGACCGTGAACTCGCCTCTGCGATAACGGATTTGGGCGGCGGCGGCTTATCCTCGGCGGTGGGCGAAACCGCTGAAAAGTTCGGTTGCGGCGCAACGTTGGCGCTTGACAAGGTGCCCTTGAAGTATCAGGGGTTGGCTCCTTGGGAAATCTACATTTCAGAGTCACAGGAACGAATGCTTTTGGCGGTTCCGCCGGAAAACTTGGATTCGGTTATGGCGTTTTTCGAGCAGGAAGATGTTGAAGCAACCGCGATTGGAACATTAACCACGGAACGCCGCCTGCACCTAGAGTATTCTGGTGAAACGGTTGCAGACTTAGACATGGCGTTCCTGTTTGACATGGGCGAGAGCACAAAAAAAGCGGTCATCCAAACGCCGAGGCTGACTGAACCCGAGTTTGCGGAGCCAGCGAACCTGACTGAAACTTTGATGCAGTTGCTTTCTGCGCCGAACATCGCCAGCAAAGAAAGCGTAGTTCGCACCTACGACCATGAAGTCAAAGGCAACACCACACTTAAGCCGTTGCAGGGCAAGTACGCTGGACCAAATGATGCGGCTGTGCTTAAGCCGCTGGACAATTCATGGAAAGGCTTAGCCATCTCATGCGGCATGAACCCGAATTACGGCAAAATTGACGCTTACTGGATGGCGGCGTCAGCCATTGACGAGGCTGTGCGAAACAACCTCGCCGTGGGCGGACAAAGAATTGCTCTGCTGGATAATTTCACGTGGGGTAACCCTGAAAAGCCCGAGCGCCTCGGCTCGCTGGTCAGGGCATGCGAAGCCTGCTACGACGTTGCAACCGCGTTACGAACCCCGTTTATCTCGGGCAAAGACAGCCTCTACAACGAGTCACCTTTAGGACCAGTAACGCCTACGCTGCTCATAACGGCGGTGGGAATCGTGCCCGACATACGCTCCACAGTGTCCATGGACCTGAAGGCGCCTGGAAACCTGCTTTACATTTTGGGAGAGACTTATCCTGAGCTGGGCGGCTCCGAATACTACCGGCTTAACGGCTTCTTGGGCAGTTCAGTGCCGAAGCTGCACGCAACCAAAGCAAGAAGAACCTACTACAACCTCACCAAAGCCATGGGCGAAGGACTAGTAAAATCGTGCCATGACCTCTCGGAAGGCGGGTTAGCGGTGGCTGCCGCGGAGATGGCGTTTGCAGGCGGATACGGCTTGGAACTGGATTTGAGGTCTGTGCCGAACAAGCTGGTTGCGCGGCATGACTTTTTGCTGTTTTCTGAGTCTAACAGCCGTTTCCTCATCGAAGTGGCAGAACAAGACCGCTCTGTGTTTGAGGATTTAATGCGGAGCAAAGCCTGCGCGCCGATAGGCAAAGTAACCAAAGACCAAAAACTGCTTGTTCACGGCTTAAACGGGAAAGTTGTGGTTGATGCTGGTCTTGCTGAGTTGCGGCGCAGCTGGAAGAAAACGCTTGGGGCGGAGGCGCAAAGCGAATGAGGCGGGAAGAAATCAAGGTCTGTGTCATGCGGGTCGGCGGAACCAACTGCGACGCCGAAACCAAACGCGCCTTCCAGGAACTCGGCGTCCAAGCGAAAGTGCTGCACGTTAACGAGCTTATCAAGCACGGCAACCTGCTGGACTATAACGTGCTGGTGTTTCCAGGCGGCTTTTCGTTCGGCGACTACGTGCGCTCAGGCGTAATATTTGCGCGGTCGCTCAGCGTCAAGCTGGGCAAGGAAATAGACACTTTCGTGGACGAGGGCAGACCCATATTGGGCATCTGCAACGGATTCCAGATCCTCGTTGAATACGGTTTGCTCCCAGGTTTTGAGGGCGTAAGTACCTATCCTGAAGCTACGCTGACAACTAATGTGCCGCAGGGCTTCAAGTGCCAGTGGGTTCACCTCAAAAACGAAAACAAAGGCAAATGCGCCTTCACAAGCAAAATCCCCACGGGAAACGTGTTGAGAATGCCAATTGCCCACGGCGAAGGCAGATTCCTGTTCCCAGTAGAAAAGGAAAAGCAGATGCTCCAGAAACTCATTGACAATGATATGATGGTTTTCCGTTACTGCGACGAAAACGGCGTCGTAGCCGACGGCACGTACCCCACCAACCCAAATGGCGCGTTTCATGACATCGCGGGCATATGCAACAGGGAAGGCACAATCTTCGGTTTGATGCCTCACCCTGAACGCGCAATGTACTGGTGGCAGCAACCGGACTGGACGCGGCAAACGCGGATGCCGCAGTACGGCGACGGAAAACTTGTCTTTGAAAGCCTGATTAGCCACTTAACCAAGAAGTTCTAAGTCTTCGGCTACTGGAAGCCCCACTCTAGCACCCATTTTTGTGACGCATCGTGAAGCCACAAAGTTGCCCAGTCTGCCGCACTCGAACAGGCGCTTATCTTTGAGTAGGCCGTAAAGGAAGCCCGCGCAAAACGCGTCTCCTGCCCCTGTCGTGTCCACCACTTCTACTTTGAAGGGTTCTATCAAGTGCCGTTCGCGGCCATCCGTGACGTAGCAGCCGTTGCCGCCAAGCTTGACAGCCACAATCTTGACGCCCCTTTCAATCATGAAGTCTGCGCCTTTGCAATGGTCAATCTCGCCCGTTAGGAGCGTAAGTTCGAGGGCAGTCGGCATCAAAACATACGTCTTTGAGATGATAGGCTCCAGAGCCGCGTAGCCTCTTCTTGCGTACAGCATGCCAGGGTCAAAGCTAACCTTGACGCTGTCTGGAATGGCGTCCAAGAGTTTCTTCTGCGTTTGGAACGATTCATCTCCGACGAATGAGGTTAAATGCAAAAACCGCGCTCGCGAAGCGTAAATAGCGTTCACATCATCCAACGTGATGGTGTCGTTGACGCCTGAGTCAATGTACAGCGCCCGTGCGCCCTTTTTGTCCACAAATCCCATGACTGAGCCGCTTTTGCCTTGTTTTGTGCGGATTGTTCCCGCGGTATCGACTCCCTCGGCACGGAAATCTTTGAGGAGCAGGTCGCCTTCTCGGTCACAGTTCACCTTGCCTATGAAACCTACCCTGCAGCCGAGCCTTGCCAATCCGACTGCGGTGTTCGCGGCTGACCCTCCGCAGGCTTCCGCGTAATCCTCAATGAAGCTTTCCCCTTCTGCCTTGGCGACTTTGTTTACTTTGAAAAGCTTGTCCACGTTAAGCGCGCCGAAACCCACAACGTCAAAGCCGCTCATGGAAACAACTCCCGCAAGTTAATTTTAAACTCGCCCAGTTTGCCGCCGTAGTTGCCCGCGGAAACCCGCACCACACCATCGAGATTCAGCACCGCTTGGATTCCCACCTTCATGGCTTGCTTAACCGCTTCCATTGAGACGCCATTGATCACTATTTCTGGAACGTAACGCACGGCTTCGGGAAGCAAGGAGGCGTTGCCTAACTTTGGTTTAAGCGACGAGCAGTACGGGTGATTCGTGGTGGGTCCTATGGATGGAAAACGGGTTTCAGGCTTTGAACCTGCGGAGCAAACGTCAAACGGCGTGACCACACCATCGACCTCATGTATGGCTTTCAATGCTTTTTCACCTGCCACCTTTACGGCTTCTTTTGTTTTGCACATCACCCAAAAGTTCGCGCCCATAACGCCGCGGGCATAACCCAAGTACCGTTCGATTACAAAATCTGGAACCATCAGCGGCACAACGATAACCTCTCTGCCATGGCGTTTTTCAACCCACTCGTAGCCGTCGCCGCAGTGCCCCACACTCTCCATCATGTCCATTTTCCCATCCGCGTCAGGCAAAGCGTCAAAAACCGCTGTGAAAGGCTTAACCAGTATGTCTTGGCGGATGCGGTAGGAAAGCTCGGTTTCAAACTTTTTCAAAGACTGAGTAAAAGATTTTTTGCGGCTTATTTCGCCCCAGAACTGCAGCACAGCGCCTTTGCGTTGGTCGGGCGTTTCTTTTTCACTAAGCCATTTCTCGACGCCGCCTTCAACCCTGCCAATCACCACGGAAGGCGTGGCGGTTGAGTCTTCAGCCGCACCACGCAACGTGCGTTCGTCATCAGCCGTGACGATTAAGCGGCAAAAGACCCCGGCAAAAGCTTCCGCATAAGTGTCCTCAATTTTTGCTTTGGTTGCCATTTCACCCGAGTTTTCCAATGGCCTCTCCCCTGACTTTCTTTCTAAACTGGCTGCTTTCCTTTGCCAGCATTTCCATATTTTTCGCTGTTACTATTTGAACCTTGGGCAAGACCTGAGGATAAAGCGTAAAAAGGTGATCCAGAAGCGAGAGGCTTGCCACTCCGCTATGTTCAAGAGATTGCAGGTTCCAGTTCTTTGCCAGATTCAATGCGGCTTGTTTTCCTTGCCTGCAAAAGACATCAGCAATTACCGCTGTGACCAAGTTGTTTTCCGACATAACCATGATTTCAGCGTTTCTAACCGCGTAGTTGTTGCCGTTGAAGGAGACTGTTAATCCGCCGTTGTCTCTGACAAGCTGAAAAGCTTCTACGTCGGTTATGCTGTCACCCACGTACATCACTTCTTCCAGAGGCACACTCAGCTTTGACACGGCGTCCTTTATGGCGGCGGCTTTTTGGTGCCCGCCCACCGTGGTCACTTCAGAGAAAATTCTGCCTACGCTCATGCCTGCGATTTCGCCCCAGAAAACTGTGTCGAGCCGCCTGATTGTTTCTTGATCAGCAACCGAAAAATCTTCCAAGCTTTTTGCCGCTGGAGGAATAGCTATCATCCTCATATACGCGATTTCCTTTGCGATTTCTTTCAGCCGCACCCTTTCTTGTTCAGTGACAACGTACTTATCGATGCGTAGTTTGGTGCAATACGTGCTTCCGTAAGGAAAGTCTAGGGCTTTACAGAGCGCCTTTATGTAATGCTCATAGCTTGTGCTCACGATGAAGGCACTGGAGACTGACCGCACATGCTGCAGAGTGTCCTTGCTGTTTGCGATTAGAATAAGGTTCTGAGCGGAAAACGCCTCCATTTGAGCATCTGTAACATCATACGCTTTGAGGAAAGGCAAAATCAGCTTCAGCGTGCTGCCCGCCGAGTAACCAGGTTTTTTAAAAACATCCGCCAGCACATCATCGTACTTGCTTATTAGCGTGAAAATTTCGTCGCCGTCTGGAACAAAATGCGCGGTTATCTCGAAGGCGTTGTCGTTTTTGCTTATGGGTCCCTCGCAGTCGGATATGAAAACGCGCATCACTTGCGCCTCAACCGTTCCATGTGGCTCATGCTCTGCGCTATGTGCTGCTTGTAAGCTACATCGGTCCTGTTCCACAACGCACCGCCTTTAATCGCTTGCGCGCCTTCCAGCGAGACTTGCCGGGCTTCCTCAATGTCTTCACCGACGCCCAAAACGCCAACCGCGCGGGACTTCAAAGCGTAAACTTTGCCGTCTCTGACTTCCATGGCGCCAGGATAGACTCTTATTCTTTCTCCGTACTTGCTCGCCAACGCATAAGCCTTCGATAGGTCAACGGGCGTGTCAGCAGCAGCCTTATTCACCAAATCTGGAAAAACGTCGGCGTAGCCTCCATAGCCCGGAGGAACTTTGTAGGTTAAAACGGTTGCTGCCCTCTTCAACCCAACGCGGGTTAGGTTGCCGTCTAAAATTTTGAAGCACACATCGACGAAATCATCCTCAAGGATGGGCAGGATGTTTATTATTTCGGGGTCGCCTGGGCGACTGTTGTTCTCGAGAATTTTAATTCCAGAGCCAGTGTGCATGAAAGCCAAGTACAACGGCACGCCTCTTAGCGCCGAGGCATCTCCTATTTTTGCATTCCATTTTTCAAAGATACGTGTGGCTAACGCGAGTTCCTGTTCCCTTTCCGCCGTGGTCAAAAACGGCAGCGTGTCGCCTGCTGCTTTGTATGAGCCCATTCCGCCTGTGTTGGGTCCTTTGTCTCCGTCAAAGGCGCGCTTATAGTCTCGCGTGTCGGGCAAGGGGATGAAGTGTTTGCCGTCGCACAGCGCTTGAAAGCTGGATTCTTCGCCGTCTATTTTCTCTTCTATTATCACGGTGCCGTACTGGAAGTTGGACATGAAATGTTCGAAGAGCTGTTCTCGCGTGTTGAAGTGGTCTCCCCAGACGCCTACGCCTTTTCCCGCTGTTGGCTTGTCAGGCTTAACTACGGCTTTGTTCTCAAGCTGGTCGAGCCAGCTGTAAACCGCGTTCTCAACTTCGCTTGGCTCACTGTAGTCTTTGGGGTTGAAAATCTTGAAACGCGGGTTTGCCTCTGGCGCGATTTCCTGAAATAGCAGGCGTTGCTGTACTTTGCTGACTTCTATGGCGTATTCTTGCTTTGGGCAGATGACAGGTATTCCTGTGCGCTTTTCCACGAGGTCGCGTACGCCCGCGATTATGGGTTTTTCTGGACCCACTATGGCGAAGTCGATTTTGTCCTTGTTGCTTTCAGCGAACTTGCAGATTTCCTCAGTGTTCAAGTCAGGTATGACTACGTGTTCAGCGGCTTTTTCCACGTTGAAAGGGTTGCGCTGCTTGTCCGCAATGTAAAGCTCAACTTTATGGTTTGGGCTTCTGGCGAAAGCGTCAACCATCGCGGTTTCTCTTGCGCCGTACGAAACGACGAGTACACCTACTTTCTCCATGATATGCACCTTTTAGTGTTAGAGAATAAACTGTAACGCTTATTTTGCTTTACCACTTACGGCTATGGCGAGGTTTGGCATGTCTCGTAGATTCTGCCTTCTTCTTGGTAGCCGTTAAGGAATTTCTGTTTCATTTCGTCAGCCATTTTCTGCGCTAACGGCGTAGGATACTTCCCCGTGATACATGCGAGACACAGCTGGTCTCGGGTTTGCCCAGTGGCGCGCACTAACCCTTCGATTGACTGGTAGCAAACGGAGTCTGCGCCTATGATTTTCGCGATTTCCTCCGGGCTGTGTTTCGAGCCGATTAGCTGTCCGTAAGTGGCCATGTCTATGCCGTAGAAGCATGGTCCGATTATGCGCGGGAAAGTTACGAACATGTAGATTTTTTTGGCGCCTGAGTTGCGCATTTTTTCTATTGTGACTTTTGTGGTGTCTCCGCGGACTATGCTGTCTTCGGTGACTATGAGGCGTTTTCCGTCAACTTTTGGGCCTAGAATGTTTATTTTTCTGTCTATGGTGGAACAGCGGTCCCTGTTGAGCAGTATGAATGCTCTTTCGGTGACGTAGCGGTGTCTGCGGGACGCTCGTTCCCATTTGAGCCCTGACTCTTCATGAACGCCCATGGCTGGGTCGTCGCCTGTTTCAGGAACAGAAAGCACGATGTCAGCGTCTTTCACAATTTCAGGGTGCTCGCGCACGATGTTTCTTCCGAATTCCTCGCGTATTTCGTAAACGTATTTGCCGTCGAAACGCGAGTCAGGTCTAGCAAAGTACGCGTATTCAAAAGCGCAAAAAGCCTTGCGCGGGTTCTTTATGATTTGTTCGCGTTTAAAGCCGTCTTTTGAAACCGTGACCAACTCGCCTGGTTCCAGTTCGAAGTCTCTTACAAAACTGTTTATTTCTAAACTCACGGTTTCTGAAGAAAAAGCGTACGTTGCCTCCTCTGGGCTGTGTCCTGCGCAAAGAGGTTTTATTCCATGCGGGTCTTTAAAGGCGAAGAAGTCGCCGTCTCCAGTTATGCCCGTCACGGAGAACGCGCCGTCAATGTTTCGCATGCACTCGCCGACGGCTGATGCCAAGTCTTTGCGTTTTTCCAGTTCGAGAAGCAGTTTTCGGCAGATCAAGTCTGAGTCGCAAGTGTACGCCAAATGGGAGAACGGCTGGTCGGTTTCCTTTCTAAGCTGGAGCGTGTTAACGATGTTGCCGTTGAATGAGAGCGCCAGTTTCAGCCCGTTCAGCGACGCGGTGACTGGCTGGGTGCCTTCCAGAATAGAAGTGTCATCGCATTTTCCCGAAGTGGTGTATCGCACGTTGCCTATGCCTGCTGAGCCTGGCAGCCGCCCGAACCATTCCTGTATGGCGTTGGACTTTATTTTCGGGATTAGATCAAGATTTTTGTAAACATAAAATTGTTCCCCGTTGTATGTGAGGAACCCGTGGGACTGGTGGCCTCGGTGGTTTTGGGCGCGAAGACCCCAGTACACGTATGGGCAGACCTGTTTCTTTTCGAAGTTTATTACGCCGAAGATGCCGCAGCCTATTTTGATTCCCTTCTTCCGAGGTGAGAAGTAGAGAAAAAACGGGTTTATCAGCTTTTAGTACATTTTTAACTAAAAAACATGGAAAAAGAGATGTCTCCTAAGCAATTTCCCTTTTTTGGCTGTCTTGTTTTTGCTTTAATTGTTGAAAACAAAGAGGATGCTGTAAAAGATAGAAGGGTAGCGTCCTTCGGAGTCTATTTGAGCGCTTTTCGCAGTTCTTCTGCCTTGTCGGTTAGTTCCCATGCAAAGTCCTGGTCCTCTCTCCCGAAATGCCCGAACACTGCTGCTTTTCTGTATATTGGCCTGAGAAGCCGCAGGTGCTCTATGATCGCTTTAGGTCTCATGTCAAAGTTTTTCTTAACCAACTCCAGAATCTCTTCGTCAGGCAACTTTCCTGTGCCACACGTATCCACAAACACGGAGATGGGCTGCGCCACACCAATGGCGTACGATAATTGAACCTCGCACTCATTCGCCAACCCTGCGGCAACAATGTTTTTGGCAATGTACCTAGCCATGTAACAGCCTGACCTGTCAACTTTTGATGGATCTTTCCCGCTGAAGCATCCGCCGCCGTGGCTTCCAAAGCCGCCGTAAGTGTCAACAATTATTTTTCGTCCTGTCAAGCCTGAATCAGCTAAGGTTCCTCCAATCACAAACCGTCCAGTTCCGTTAACGATGTACTTTGTTTCGTCGTCTAACTTGTCTGAGGGTATGATCGCCTTAATCACTTGATTGATTACGTCTTCCTTTACTTTCTCCTCGGCAACTTTGCCGGTGTGCTGAGCAGCAATCACAACGGTGGTCACTCTTGTTGGTTTTCCATCGCAGTACTCTACTGTGACCTGAGACTTGCAGTCTGGTCTCAAATAGGGCAAAATTCCCTGTTTTCTGCAGTCGGACAGTCTTTTGACAAGTTTATGTGCAAGCATTATCGGCAGAGGCATCAGTTCTTTTGTCTCGGTTGTGGCGTACCCAAACATCATTCCTTGGTCTCCCGCTCCCTGCTCGTGGTCTTCGCTTTCAGTTACTCCTCTGGAGATGTCTGGTGACTGTTCCTCGATAGAAACTAGAATGCCGCAGGTTTCTCCATCCAGTCCGTCTCTGGCATTGTCGAACCCAATTTCCTTGAGTGTTTTTCTAACGATTTTAGGTATTGACACGTAGCACTGTGTAGTGATTTGCCCAGTGACTACGACGTTTCCCTGCATCACGAGCGTTTCGCAGTCAACCCTTGCTTTGGGGTCTTTACACAGTATAGCGTCCAGAACGCTGTCTGATATTTGGTCCGCGACCTTGTCGGGGTGCCCCTCACCCACGGATTCCGAAGTGAACAAGTATCTTCCTTTTTTCCTCATGGGAACACATCAGTTGAATGAGTAATGAGGGGTAATGACTTCGTTTTCTTAAAAGGCTTTCTGCATGATGCCTTAAAACCAAGCAAGCTACTCGACAGTTGTGAAACTGCAAAAGCAATTTTAAGGCTGAGCCTTCAGGATAAAACGCTTAAATGGTTGTTGTTCAAACTTAAAGCATAGGGTGAAGACGCATGAGTGAACCGACGGAGAAAACGGACGAGAAACTGCCAATATCCGAATTCTACAAAGTTGTTGATTACGTAACGATTTTTAAAAGTGGAAAATGGTGGGAAGCTATAGTAGTTTACGAGGCTTCTGGAAGACGCTCGATAGGGCTTTATCTCTGGGAGAACAGGAACAGCACGTGGAAGCGTAAAAATAAGTTCAGCGTTAGAAATCTCGATGAATGGAACAAAGTCAAAGATGCCGTGGATCAGCTTGCCCCGAAGCTTGCTCCAAAATAAAAGTCTTCACACTTGCTGCAAAAAATAAGGATCTCTGTCCTTTCAATGAGTCATAAATTATAATAATTAGCCACTTTAAATAGAGTATGTGGCACTAATTATGACTTCCCAGTTCAAAAGGCTTATTGAAAGCCTTGCTAGCCCAAAAGGTCCAGGACCATCCACTACTTTTTCCATGTTTCACATCTTCTATGCCTTGGAGCTTATGGCTAAGAAGCCAATTGGGCGTAAAAAGCTGGCTGAGAAACTAAACGTCGGAGAAGGTGCCATCCGTACAAT
>Ga0315535_1000712_pt1 | contig 23123 bp, 27 predicted proteins | sample SalMarSW160220MG_2_FD_203092 | JGI IMG/M metagenome (GOLD analysis project Ga0315535, IMG submission 203092) | Salt marsh sediment microbial communities from the Plum Island Ecosystem LTER, Massachusetts, United States - Salt Marsh Sediment SW1602-20 ... | reverse complement strand
GCGAGGGCCAGGAATTCATCAAGGGTCTTGGAACAGGCATACGCCCATCTCCTCTTTTTCACGCTTCCCAGGATTCTGTCATCATCCTCGAGGAGTTCGCCATCCATGTGTTTCCCGTAAATCTCCGAAGTGGACGCAATCAGCACCTTCTTCTTGAAGCGATTAGCAAGTCTCAAGACGACCTCCGATCCCTTGACATTGATATCAAGGGTTTCAACCGGGTGATCCATGATATTCCTCACGCCCACTGCAGCTGCAAGATGGTAGACATGATCCACTTTGAAGACCAGTTCATTCATAACCGATTCCTTCAAGATCGTATCCACGATGAGATGGAATCGCTTATTATTCTTGATATGCTCGATATTGCTTAATTTGCCGGTCCACAGGTTATCGATCACAAACACCTCATGTCCATTATCGAGGAGCTTTTCAGCCAGGTGCGACCCGATAAAACCGGCACCTCCGGTAATGAGTATTTTCATCTTTTTCTCCTTCTCCGCCCGTCTTTCTGAAGCTGCACAGCTCCGCCCCTTCGGTTACAGGGTCGAATGCATGCTAACCGATCGAAATTATATTATTTAACGTCAATACGCCGCAAGCACATACAGGAGCGACTTCCACAAACACCACGAACCGAGGATACCTGTCAGCGATCCTCGCTCGCGGCCAAAGCGTATTTGGAGACGAACCCTCGCTAGGATGAAATCCGCTCGAGGGCCCAGTCTTCTATTTCAACTTCCAGGGATCGCTTCAGGAGTTCAACTGACAGCACAACCCGGTCGCTCTTTCTCTTGTGCCGCACATAGAAACCCACAAGGCCCTTCAGGGGACCTTCCATTATCATCACCAGGTCGCCCCTTTTCATATAAGCCCGGTTCTGAACCGTTCGATCGGTTCCGTCCAGGATCATAAGGGAGGCTATCTCCTCGTCGTTGGCCGGCACGGGTGTCCCTTTGAAATTGACGATCCGTACCACGCCGACCGTCTTGATAATGGGATAATAATCTTCCGGCGTCAGGATAGAGCGCACGAACACGTAACCGGGGAGCATGGGAACATGAATCTTTTTTCTTCGATCCTTACGCCTGCTCATCACCTGGAGCCTGGGCAGGAATGCCTCCATCCCCTTTCCGTGCAACGCGTCAAATACTTTATGCTCAAACCGGCTGCGGGTATGGAGAGCATACCACTTGGCACTATCCTCGTTCATAACCTGATGATCCTGTCAAGTCCGACCCCATTTTCCACGAGCACACGAACATCCCTTTCGGGATCATCAAGCCTCGTCACCAGGATGCGGTCCCAATCAGGGACCCTGAGTCGATGAAGACTGTCCACGGGAAAACCGAAAAAACGCTGTCCGTTTCTCTGATCGTCGACAACTCCGCCCAGTTGAATGTCCGTCAGTTGCAAGTAGAGATACGCCAGTTCGGCCACTTCGCCGGTTCCCCAAAAAAGAATGCGTTTGACCCCCTGCTCTCCCAGCATTTCAAATTTCTCAAGGAGCAAGTCTTTTGCTTCCCGGTAATAATGCACGGAATATTTGAGGTATTCAACCGTAAGCCGGCTCTTGCGGGCTAGTCCTTTGGCAGTGAGAAAATACTTGAGACGATTCTGCGGCATTGTCTTGACCTTGAAGTACCCCTTGCTGACCAGCCTCTTCATGAACGTATTCACCAGGCCGAGGGAAATATTGAGTCGGGCCGAGAGTTCCCTCTGGGTCCGATGTCCGTCCCTTTCCACCTCCCCCATGAGCCGCAGGATGTGCAAGTCTTCTGTTTCCACAATCAAGATCCCATGTCGCTGGAATTCACCCGGAATATAGATTGGTTAAATTGTTCAAATTTTGAACATAATTGCCAGCAATGTTTTACAAATAGGCCGGTTTGTCAAGGGAAAAGTGCTGGTGCCTTTCAACCAGCCTATGGTATACTTAAGAGTAACAGGCCAAGTGAATAGGTTGGAGGGAGAGGGCTGACTATGGAATGCCAACAGGAAAAAAACCTTGAGAGATGTAACTGCACCTACGATTCCTGTTCCAGAAAGGGTGTCTGCTGCAAGTGCATTGCCTACCATCTCAGAATGAGGCAACTTCCGGGATGTTGCTTCCCGACAGACGCTGAGGCCACCTTTGATCGCTCATTTGAGAATTTTGCCGGGCTTGTAGGGAAAGGCAAGGTGTAACGTGGATGAAAAGGATATCGAGACCCTGTTCAGGAGTGTCGGGGAAGAACCGGGGGCATATCCTGACGGTGCGCGCAGGATATTTAATATCCTGATCCGCGTCACGCTGGATTACCGGGACCGGATGTTTGCTTCCAGGGGTCTTGTGGTCACGGTTCATGACGTTCGGACCTCTCTTTCATGGCTGATTCCGGCACTTGCCACAGGGAATATCCCGAATTTGGAGAATCCTGTCAGCATGGAATTGCTGGTGCGGTGGCTGGATGCCTTGAAGAGCTTCCCGGACAAGCGTGAGCAGGAGGGCCTCAATTGAAAAAAGACCCATCCGATTTTCTCTCGTTCGAGTGCCATCCCGTCTTCATATCTTATCAAGAACACCTTTTCGGATAAACGCGAATTTCATATGCCATCCCGAGGGAAGAGGATAACGATTCAAAAACCAGGCTCCTGCCGGGAGATGAGAATTGGTGAGGCTTCCGTGAAAGACCCCGGGGCCGGGGAAATTCAGGTTGCGGTCAAGGCGTGCGGCATCAATTTCGCGGATATAAGCGTTCGGCTCGGGCTCTATGCTGCGGCAAGGGACCTGTACCCCCTCTGTCCCGGGCTCGAATTTTGCGGGACTGTCACTGAGATCGGGACCGGAATAGAAGGCTTCCAACCGGGGGACAGGGTCTTCGGGGTTTCCCGCTTCGGAGCTTATGCCACGGTAGTGAACACCATTCCCGATTATCTCTGGCACCTTCCCTCCGGCTGGGAGTTTTCCCGAGGGGCCGCCTTTCCCGTTGCCTATCTGACCGCCTATTATGCCCTCCACCACGTCGGACACCTTCAGCCCGATGACAGGGCCTTGGTCCATTCCGCGGCAGGTGGGGTTGGAACTGCGCTCCTCCATCTCCTCAAGGCAAACGGCAATCTTTCAGCCGGGGTCGTGGGACGTCACGAGAAGGTACCGTACGCCAGGAATGCAGGTGCATCCTTTGTGATCGACAAGGAAGCGCAGCGCCTCTGGGAAAAGGCCGAACAATGGAGCCCGGAAGGCTATGATATGATCCTGGATGCCAATGGCGCATCAACGTTGAGGAAATCGTACGAGCATCTCAAACCGGCCGGACGGCTCCTCATTTATGGATTTGCCTCCATGTTCTCGCATACAGGCAGAAAGAATTACCTGAAACTGATATGGTACTACTTCAGGACACCCCGGTTCAATCCATTCGAGCTTACCGGTCAGAACAGGACAATAAGCGGATTCAATCTGATCTACCTCTTTGAAAAAAAGACACTTTTCCGAAAAATAATGGACACTTTGCTTCAGATGGAAAAAGAGGGCCTTCTCGCTGAAATGCCCGTAAAAACATACGCATTTGAGGATGTCGCAGCCGCCCACAAAGCTATGGAGTCAGGGGAAACAGTGGGAAAACTCGTTCTCCGCCCCTGATGGTTGGTGCAGCGCTCATCGGAAGATGCCCTGTTTGGGGGTACAAAAAAAAGGCCGCTGAGAATATCAGCGGCCTTATGGCTGTCTCTGGTCGGGACGACTGGATTTGAACCAGCGACTCCCGCGTCCCGAACGCGGTGCTCTACCAGGCTGAGCCACGTCCCGACAGAAGAAAACATATCCTATTTTAGCGGGAGAGGCAAGGGTATTTTGTCTCCCAGGATATGCATGAAGTTGTCCATGATCCGGGCGGTCGCACCCCAAATGACATTGCCCTCGTACTCATACCCGGGTGCCTGAAACGATTTTCCCTCATGCTCAAAGGTGTAGGTGTTCACTTTTGCGTATCGATGATGAAACACGGAGAGCGGGACTTCCAAAACCCTTTCCACTTCCGCGGGATTTACAGAAAAGGTGTATCCGGACCGCACGAAGCCCACGTAGGGGTGAATGAGGAAGTTGGATACAAGCGTCAGAGCATCGTCAACAGGCCCCAGAATGTCGATGAATTCTCTCGATACGCCGATTTCTTCCCGCGTTTCCCGCAAGGCTGTTTCCTGAAACGAGCTGTCTTCTTTATCAACAGCGCCTCCCGGAAACGAAATCTGTCCTTTGTGGTGCTCGACAGAGTCTGTCCGCTTGGTGAAAAGGACGACCATATTCCCTTCCCTCTTCAGAAGCGGGAGAAGGACACCGGCATGGTTCAGGGAGTTCCGGCCGGCGTCAATTCTTCTCGGAGACCTGGAGAGAAGGATTTTTCTTATCATCTCCGCTGTACGATTCGGATTAGGCAAGCCTTTCCGTTCATTGTGCACCAATGTGGCCTTTTCAAGCCTGTCACTGATCTGGTGTCTGGATTTTGTCATTTGAACCTTATCTTTCGGACCTCTCTCCTTCTGTCACCCCATACATATCAAGATAGGCGTCAAAAGCGGCCTTTGTCGCTTTATCAATAGCTCTCTTCTCCCCTTTGACCATGACGGGGGCTTTTTCCCGGTAGAGAAACTCTACTATTTCCCGGATACCGGCAACCGCGTAGACAGGGACTCCGCTCCTTTCAACAAAGTCTTGTACGGCATTGCTCCCCCTTTTTCCCGGGATCACTTTCCCTCCTTCATCGTAAACAGCCGTAACCTGCTCCCTGTCGACTCCGATACCTATTCCCGAAATGCGGCAGTTGATGCCCAGAGCCTGCGTCTCCTCCTTCACCTTTTCGAGGAGATCATATTTCGTTCCCATGGATGTGGCCACATCGTCCACGATGAACACACGGCATCCATCGAAGAAAGTCCTGTTTACAAAAATATTCCTCGACACGCTCCCTTCACCATGGGTTTTGGCTTCTTTACGATCGTATTCAAAGAGCACATCACGACCGTATTCCTGCCACAAGAATATGGAGGCGGCCAGGGCAATAGCGCTCCCTTTATACGAGGGGCCCAGGATGATATCAGTTTCCTCTGCCAGGCCTCGCTCTATCATCATCGTCGCAAAATAGGAGCCCAACTTCAGGCTGAGACGTCCGGTCTTGAACATTGCCATGTTCACAAAATAGGGAGTCGGCCTGCCGTCCTTCAAGACCAGGTCTGGGGCAAAAAAAAGAGCTCCTGTTTCCGCGAGCACCAGCGCCAGTCTCTCTTTATACGTTTTCATGCTTTTATCATAGCCCAATGCTCTCAAGGCATCAATACATTTTTGTCGTCACAGATTTCTTGGTACGTGACTACTCACGTGGATAGGCTGTGGGCCGGCCGACCCCTAACAGGCTAACAGCCTATAGCCTAAACGACCTCAACAGTTATCTTGACAATACTTAAAGGTGGTGATATATATTAAGTTCATTTTTGTTAGTCTCACCTTTAGTGAGGAGGTATCGCCATGCCTGAGGAACAAGTTGCCGTGATCGTTAAATTTTTTTCCAAACCAAGCGTAGCTGCCCTTCAGATCACAAACGGCGTTATCAAGGTCGGGGATGTGCTTCGGTACAAGGGTCACACTACCGATTTCACTGAAGAAATAAAGACTATGGAGATTGACAATCAGACAGTGGAAGAAGCAAAGGCAGGGGAGCTCGTGGGTATCAAAGTGAAAGATCGCGTCCGGGAGAATGATAAGGTTTTCAAGGTCACTGACTAATCCTGGATCCTCTTCAGAACCATGGGTATGAGTCCCCGGATAAAGGTCTCCCGGTCAAAAGCATTCAATGAGCAAAACTGTGTATAGCCCGGATGTGCGGGACTAAGGTCGGGAATTTTTGCCTGAAGACCCGGCGCCACCTCTTCAAACCGGGTGATGAATTCGACGATACTCAACCCCTGCCCCGGGTAGTGATCGATCCAACCCAGGCGCCTCATACATTCGAATCGTATCCGATCCAGCAGGAAAAGGTACCGATCAATCACCGCCATCTTGCTTTTCGCGCTGATCTCATTAAATTCAAATCCGGACCCGAGGGACTCGAGATGCATTATCAGGTCGTAAAGGTAAAAAGTCCCTTTATCCTTTCCCTGCGCCAGGTAGGAAAGGGTTCGTTGAGAAATATCGGACAACTTGGTATGCAGCCCAAAGTTCTCTCCAAACTGGCTTACCCAGTTTCGGTAGCCCTTTTTCGCCGCAATAGCCAGGCGGCCTTTTTCTAAATCAACGACCCTGGACATTGATCCCGGTCGGCCCATCAGCCTCTCTCAATGACACAAAAAACCCCATGGACGAGCACCTACCACCCCATGGGGCATCACCTGACCTGCATTCCTGAACAGCTTCTTCTTGTAAGTTCAACGGCCCCTCAGCCCAGACACGCCTGCACAAATCCGTAGAACAGCGGGGCCGGATTCTCCATCCGCGATTTCAATTCCGGATGAGCCTGTGTGCCCACGAAAAATCTCTGATCGGGCAGTTCGATAAATTCTACCAGCCGTCCGTCCGCGGATGATCCAGAGAAGATCATTCCCTTCTCCTCAATGGTCTTATGATACTCCGGATTGACCTCATACCGGTGCCGGTGCCGCTCAGAAACGGTCTCGGCGCCGTAGAGCCTCCGCACCACTGTCCCTTCTTTCAGGACAGCGGGATAAGCTCCCAACCGCATGGTCCCTCCTTTTTCGGTGACGTCTTTCTGCTCGGGAAGCACATCGATTACCGGATGAGCCGTGTTCGGATCAATTTCAGTCGAATTTGCCCCTTCTAGACCGCACACGTTTCTTGCGAACTCGATAACGGCAAGCTGGAGGCCGAGGCAGAGGCCGAGGAAAGGAATATTTCTCTCCCTGGCCGCCCGAATGATCTCGATCTTCCCTTCTGTGCCGCGAGACCCGAAGCCCCCCGGCACAATCACGCCGTCCACCTCATCCATGAATGAGGTATCCTGAAGATCGGTAGTCTCAACCCACTTCACATCAATCTTGCACCCCAGATGTGCCGAGCAGTGATTAAAAGATTCGATGATGGAGGCATAAGAATCTTCCAGCTTGGTGTACTTCCCGCACATGGCCACCTGAATGGATCGCTTTGGATTCCTGAGATTGTGTATCAATTCTTTCCATTTTCTCAAATCCGGCGGGCTGTAAATATTGAGTTTCTTGTGCACGATTTCAGGGAGTCGTTCCTGTTCAAAAATGACCGGAATCTCGTATATATCCTCCACATCAAGGCCGGTGATGACCGCTTCGGGTTCCACATCACAAAAGGAGGAAATTTTCCCCCTTATCTCTTTCGTGAGAAATTCAGGGCATCTCCCGATAATGATGTCCGGGAAGATACCCCTCTGTTTCAGGAGGTTGACGCTCTGCTGCGTGGGTTTTGATTTCTGTTCGTTGACTCCGTAAGGGATAGGCACATAAGTGAGATGGACATAGAGGATGTTGTCTTTGCCCACATCCTCCTTCATCTGACGCATGGATTCCAGGAAGAGTTCATTCTCGATGTCCCCGACGGTTCCCCCGATTTCAACAATCAGGAGATCAGCCCCTTCTTCCCGGCCCACATCAAAAATGTGATTCTTTATGACATCGGTGACGTGGGGAATGTACTGCACGGTCTTGCCCAGGTAATCGCCTCGGCGTTCTTTTTTTCTGACCATGTCGAACACCTTGCCCATGGTCAGGTTCCATTTTGATTTGCAGGTGACACCGAGGAAACGTTCATAGTGTCCGAAGTCCATGTCTACTTCGCCACCGTCATCCAGGACAAAGACTTCCCCGTGCTCGAAGGGGTTCATGGTCCCTGGATCCACGTTCAAATACCCGTCGCATTTTATAGGAATAATCTTCAGCCTGGACGAGAGCAGATGGCCAATGGAAGCAGCGGCGATCCCCTTTCCGAGCCCGGAAAGCACCCCGCCCGTCACAATTATGTACTTGGTTGGCATTTCACTTTTCTCCGCGGTAAAAGGGCCCGTATCCACCAAGCCGATTCGGGTCTCCTCGATTTCCGGATAGACGCCGGTAATGAAATTATCTGCATTTGTGTGGTTAGTCAAGGGCTAATATCATAATCCGTCACAGGGAAAATAATACCATATACATTGCCATGTTACATGAACGGCACAATATATTGTTATTAGCGCTTGACATCCTGCCTCAAAACAGCTATGAAAAAATATCTATCGGCCGTTCAGAGGACGCAGCTGGGTCCGGGTTTAATAACCCCGAGGAACACTGCAACCTTGTAGGCGTGCTGCATAGGGAACCTGCTGGAGTCGTTTCTGGAGATATAGAGATAAAGGAGGAATTTGGGAACGTGGAACCCCGAAAGATTCTCATTGTCGATGATGAGCCTGCCTTGTCCGCCTTGCTCTGTGAAGCGCTTGAAATAGAAGGCCCCTATAGAGTCGACAGGGCCTGCAACGGCCTGGAGGGAGTCGAAAAGTATAAGGAATTTTCTCCCGACCTGGTTATCATGGACATGAATATGCCGGTCATGAACGGGTATGATTCCAGCCGCACAATCAAATCGTACGATCGGGAGGCGCGGATCCTCGTGCTCACCGGAAATCCCTCGGACATACGGGCGAAAAAGACCATCAAAGAGGGATTCGCGCTCGCCCTTCTTGAAAAACCCATGAGGATACATGAACTGGCCCGCATTGTGAGCAGTAGCCTGCCCAAGCCCTCATAACACAGAATGAATCGAGGCTTTCTTTCTGCCATGAGCCCGATCTTTGCCATTGTGGGACGTCCGAACGTGGGGAAATCCACCCTTTTCAACAGGCTTTCCAGGTCAAGGGATGCCTTGGTGGACAATACTCCCGGGGTCACCAGAGACCGTCTTTACGCGACCATTATCCACGACGCCATTCCCTTCACACTCGTAGATACGGGAGGCTTTGAAGACCTGGGCCAGGATCCCCTGCTGGGGTTGGTCCGGGAACAGGTCCTGAGGGCGGTTGAGGAAGCGGATGGGATTATTTTTATGGTTGACGGCCGACAGGGAGTAATGCCCGGCGACGAAGAAATGGCAGATGTCCTGCGCCGGGTGGAGAAAAAGGTCTGTCTCGCGGTCAATAAAATAGACGGTCCGGAACATGAACACCTGGCCATGGATTTTTACGGGCTGGGTATCGAGCCTGTCCTTCCCATATCTGCCGCGCATGGCTACGGAGTAAGGTCCCTGCTGGCCGAAGTAATTGCTCAAATTCCCGAGACACCAGCCGAACCGGAAGATGAAGAGCGAGTCAGGGTATCGGTCCTGGGGAGGCCGAACGCAGGCAAATCCTCCCTTATCAACCGCATACTCGGCCATGACCGTCTTGTAGTGAGTGCTCTTCCCGGTACGACCAGGGATTCGGTTGATACCCCGTTCACCTGGCGAGGGAAGAAATACCTACTGATCGATACAGCGGGAATCAGGAGAAAATCAAGGGTCAGGAAGAAAATTGAGAAATTTTCTGTCATAAAGGCCCTCAGGAGCCTGGATCGTTGTCATATCGCGACGATTCTGCTTGACGCGGAACGTGAAATATCGGAGCAGGATGCCCGTATCTGCGGGTATGCACTGGACAAGGGAAAAGGCATTGTGCTGGCTGTCAACAAATGGGATGTCGTGAAAGGGGACCAACGCAAGCGAAAGTTCCTGGAAAGCGAAATGGAACGTCGACTGAAGTTTCTTTCTTTTGCCCCCGTGATACGCCTTTCAGCGCTCACCGGCGAAGGGGTCATGCGTCTTTTTGAGAAGGTGGACCTTGTCTATACAGACTATTCCCGCCGGATCAGGACCGCCGAGGTCAACAAATCCATGGCGGAAATGATTCAGAAGCACCCCCCGCCAAGAATCGGGAAAGGATTTCTGAAGTTTTTCTATGCTACCCAGAGCAACGCCAGGCCTCCAACCTTCGTGGTCTTCGTGAACAGGCCGGACATGGTCCATTTTTCCTATGAGCGTTTCCTGACAAACCAGCTTCGAGATCATTTCGGTCTTGCCCATACCCCTATCAGGCTGGTATTTCGAAAAAAATAAATATGAAATCCGGATGTGCCGACGATAAGAAATATCCCTACGCATGGAGAATCAGAAGTATTTCTGATTCTTAAAAATCATCTCAACCCGGCGGTTCTCGGCCCGGCCGGTCTCGGTACCATTCGCAGCTACAGGGCGTGAAGCACCGTACCCCGCAAGCGCGATACTCTGGAAAGGCAGCTTTTCTTCCCGCACGAAATAATTCATCACAGCGAAAGCGCGAGCCAATGAGAGGGCCCTGTTGGAGGAGTAGAGTTCCGTGTGTATGGGGACGTTATCCGTGAAGCCGTCGATATAGATCCGGTAGTTCGTAATGCGCATGAATCGGGCAATTCTTGCGAGAACGGGTCTTGCCTTTTCTTTTATTCGAGCGCTCCCCGAGTTGAACAGGAGCTCCTGACCAAAAACAAGTTTGAAACCGCCTTCCACGTTCTGAAAGACCAGTGACCCGGTCGCTCCCTTGAACAGGTCTCTGGGTATATCAGAGGTTATGTCCACCTTCTCATTCCTGAACTTGTCTTTCCTGACCACCAGCGAATCCTTCAAGGTCTCAGGCAGCTCTTCGATCAAGGTTTCCATCGGACGGGAAATTTCCCCGTACTCCTTGAAGGCAAGTATGCCGCAACTGGCGGTAAAGTTGTGAAACATGCTTTTCATTTTCAATTTATTCATGGAGGACATGGATAGGAGGAGGACAAAGAAGGTGAGGAGCAGGGTTGACAAGTCTGAAAAGGTCACCATCCAGGCGGCAGTTTGATTCTCTTCTTCATTCCCCTTGTTTTTCCTGTTATTCCCCATCTTTTTCGCCCCTCAAGTTGAACAGGAATCCTTTGAAATCCAGAAGGATATTTCTGTTTTCAGGTCTTTTTCGGAGGTGGAACGGGATCCTCGCTCGGTAATTGCAGATAATTTCCACCTGGTTGTCCCGGGCTTTTTGGCCAGGCTCAACCTCATTTTTTCCCTTTCGGTAACCGAATCCATGCGCGACCATCTTTCTCATGGGAATCCGAGCCTCATTCGTGAAAAAACCGTACACGGCCATGGCACGTTCCACCGAGAGATACATGGCACGCTTCATGGGATCGGGACCAAAAATCACCTCCGTCTCATCGGCAAAACCCCTCAATTCGATAAGGCCCGGCACTTCTTTGAGGACATTCCCCACTTCTCTCAGAAACTTCCCGCTCTCAGGTTTTATCTTTGTGGAATCCCGCTCAAAGAGAACTCTTTTCGACAGTGTGATGATGATCCTTTCCTTTTCCCGCCTGACTTGCACCTCGGCATCCAGACCGTTTTTGAATGCCACATTCTCCAACTGGCTAAAATCCGCGTTCTCTTTCACCATTGGAGCTGATCCGAGCGTCACATTCACGCCATCTTCCTTCCCGAGTACGGACTGAGCCCCGGGTTTGAATCCAAAGGCTCCGATCAGGGAATTCAGGGCCTCTCGTTTTCTGTTTTCATCTATGGTGGAAATGCTGATGAGGAGCACAAAAAAGGTGAGGAGCAGGGTCATCAAGTCCGTATAGGTAGTCATCCATGCATTGGTATTGTATGTTTCTTCCGCCTGCTTTCGTTTGCCCATATTCGAGATTCCCGATCCCCGGCAGGTTGTGACAAAATGGTGGCGCTCCGTGTCAACTATCGAGACACTTTCTCCTGTCGGACGCCTTGGTATCATTTTCTGACCGTGAAATGAGCAATATCCATGCCAGGGCCAACGGATACTGCCGGACGTTTCGCTCCGTCCAAATCCACCATCTAATTTTCGCATCATGAGTTTCACCGGATGATTTGGTGAAATTCCTGGCCACCAGCAAGGTTTCAGATGTAAGGCGCCGGGGAGCGAGCGAAGGCAACGCGGCTTGAGCTGTGCGAAATCCCGTCTTGGCGGGAAGATGATGCCTTGCTGGTGGATCAGGGTCCGTTTACTGTCTTGACAGAAGTCACGCGATTTGTTTCATTGAGTTACGCCCTGTGCCCTGTTGCCGCTCCCGTGAAACCGCAAAGGAGAAAACATGAACATCAAGATAAGAGTCGGAGGAGTTGAACTGAATGCGGTCCTCAATGATACTCCCACCGCGAAACAAGTAGCCCGGACTCTCCCCCTGAACTCCCGGTTCAACACCTGGGGCGATGAAATCTATTTCTCCATCCCGGTGGAAGCCGAGTTGGAAGCAGACGCCAGGGAGGAGGTCCAGATGGGGGATCTCGGGTACTGGCCTGCGGGAAGCGCATTCTGTATTTTTTTCGGCCCCACACCCGTGAGCAAGGAAGGCAAGATCGTCCCTGCGAGTGCCGTCAACATTATCGGAAAGATCACGGATGATGCCGTCCGGCTGAAAACGGTCAGGGGGGAATCCAAAGTGGAGATCACATCCGGACCCGAGTAATTCAAAGAGGATGCCATGGACCTTCCCGATATCATCTACAGCAAATCCAATGCAATCGCCTCCATCAGCCTTAACAGGCCCGATACGAGAAACGCCTTTACCTACCCCATGGTGGAAAGCCTTTCCACTGCATTTCATGATGCCCAATCCGATGATCACGTCAAGGTGATTGTCCTGAGCGGCCAGGGAGATGCTTTTTGCTCCGGGGGAAATATCAAGGATATGGCCGACGGCAAGCTCGCCTCTTGGGACATGAAGCGTTTTCTCAGGGACCACGTTCAACGACTCCCCCTGCTCATGCGGAATGTGGACAAGCCCATTCTTGCCGCCATAGACGGTCCGGCGCATGGAGGAGGCTTTGATCTGGCCATGACGTGTGACCTGCGGATTGCAAGTGAAAGGGCGACATTTTGTGCCAATTACGTTAAGATAGGACTTGCCCCGGGAAATGGAAGCGCCTATTTCCTGACCAGATGTATCGGGACCGCCCGGGCCCTGGATATTCTTCTCACGGGCCGCCTCGTAAACATGAAAGAAGCAATGGATCTCGGCCTGGTGCAGGCTGTTGTACCCTCGGCCCGGTTTCTTCAGGATGCGTTTGAATATGCCGGCCGGATGACAAAATGGTCGGTTGAGTCGTTGAAAGCCGTCAAGCGGGCTGTGTACCATGGACTGCATTCGGATCTCCAGGGTCACCTTGACTACATGTCTTCACAGCTGGCACTTCTGTCCCAGACCCCGGAGCACCGGAAAGCAGTGGAAGATTTCGCCCATAGGAAAGATCCGAAGGCCTCTTGACGGAATGGCCGCCGCATACTTTTGATTCATCAACTTCTCCCATCCATAGTCAAAAATTGATTTAAGCGCATACGGGACGGGATAAGGCTTCTTTCCTTCGATTCCGTACCCCAGCTGTAATTTGTACGTGTCCGAGAGTACATTTCATCCAGATGGACAAAAATTTTGTATACATTTCCATGGACATTTGCTAATGTGACAAAAAAAGATACAGGTGGAGATATTGCGAGCTTTTTCCATCCTTCTGACTGTTCTTCTTTCACCTTCTAGTCGGGGCAGGGTTGTCTATGCGTAAGACGATTGCGGAATCCTCTACTCCCATTGATCGACTGAAGGAGATCTCTAATTGGGTCTCATCGGTCCTGGACCTGGATCACCTCCTGGAACTCATCATCGACAGTGCCACACGCATGATGAAGGCCAAAGCGAGTTCTCTCCTCCTCCTGGACCCGAAGACCAGAAAACTCTATTTCAAGGTAACGACCGGCGAAAAAAAGGAAGAGGTCCGAAAGTATGAAATCGATATGGGGCAGGGAATCGCCGGATATGTTGCAGAGAAAGGCGAGCCTTTACTGATCCCCGATGTAACGAAAGACCCAAGATGGTACAAGGTGATAAGCGAGTCAACGGGTTTTGAAACCAAATCCATTGCCTGCGTCCCCATGGAAATGGATGGCGAAGTCATCGGGGTTGTTGAAATCATAGATAAAGAAGACGGAAGCCCCATCCGGGAGGAAGACATGAACACTCTCACTGTCTTCGCGCAGCTCGCTTCCCTCGCCATCAGCAACGCCAGAAAGTTTGACCAGTTCAAGAAGGAAAACCGTGATCTAAAGGAAGAACTGGAAAACAAGTATCAAATCATCGGAGATTGTCCTGCTTTTCAAAAGGTATTGTCAGATGGGTTCAAAGTGGCCAACTCCAAGACCACCACCCTCCTTGTTGGAGAAAGCGGTACAGGGAAAGAGCTGCTTGCCCGGCTCATTCACCGCGCAGGTTCCAGGAAAGACAAACCAATGATCATCCTCAATTGCGCTGCCCTCCCGGAAACACTGCTGGAAGCTGAACTCTTCGGATATGAAAAAGGAGCGTTTACCGGTGCGTTGACCCGAAATCCGGGAAAGTTTGAACTGGCTGACGAAGGGACAATATTACTGGATGAAATTGGAGAAATGACGCCGGGGATGCAGGCGAAACTTCTGCGGGTACTCCAGGAAGGCGTGTTTTACCGTGTGGGTGGCAGCAAACCGATATCCGTGGATGTGCGGGTCATCTCCGCCACGAATAGAAACATTGTCGAAGAGGTATCAGAAGGGCGTTTTCGAGAAGATCTATACTATCGCCTCAACGTGGTGAGGATCAATATTCCGCCGCTCCGGGAAAGGAGAGCGGATATCCCGCTTCTGGCACACTATTTCCTCGAGGAATTCAGCCTGCAAAAGGGCTCCAGGGGAATGAAAATTTCTGACCAGGCCATGAAAAAAATACTCGAGTACGACTGGCCGGGAAATGTCAGGGAGCTCCGTAATGCCCTGGAGCGCGCAGTCGTTATGGGGAACGGCCGGGAGGTAGTGCCCGAGGATCTTCCCATTACCGGCATCAAGACTGCTCCCTCGGGATTGGAATTCGGCCTAACCCTGAAGGAAGCCCTGGACCATTTCAAGAAAGAGTTTGTGGCCTTGAACCTCCAGAACACGGGAGGAAACAGGAGCAAAGCGGCAAAAATAATGGGCATCCAGCGGACCTATTTGTCCAGACTGATTTCAAAATACACTATCATCGGAATCTAGTTCCCGGCCATTTTCCGATGGAAAACTGGTTCACCTGCCGGGTATATCTGCCGCATGCAGGTTCCCACTCATTTCATACAATAGTTCCATTTGGATCTATCCAGGCAGTGCCCATTCATAATCAAATTTTGGGCACGAGCGAGTTTCCAAACCGGATGTCCGTTGACTGAACTCCCGAACCGTCTGCGCTCAGCTCCGGCCATTCTCTGCTTGCTGAGCCCTATGGCCGGATCCTTTGACCTATACGACGCGAGAATATCCCGTTGCCAGGATTTCCGGCAGGTAGCAATTCTTGGAGTTAGGGTGCATGGGATTCATTTTCGATAGAAAAAGTGCGGAAGCGTACGAGAGGTGGTACCGGTCCAGACAAGGGCAGGAACTCGACCGTTCCCTGGGGACGATGCTGTCCTGTTCCCTCCAGCCGAAGTGTGGAGACCGTGTTCTGGATATCGGCTGTGGCTCGGGGAATCATCTCCTGCTTCTCAGCAGGCTCGGCCTCGATGTCAGCGGTGTAGATGCTTCCTCCCATATGATCCGAAGAGCCAAAGAGAGGCTCGGCGCCCGGTGCACCCTGAAACTTGGGACCGCGGAAGACCTGCCCTTTGATGATAACGAGTTTGATTATGCGGTTCTGATCCATACCCTGGAATTCCTTGATGACCCGCTTCCGGCCATCCGGGAAGCCGGGCGTGTCGCAAAGCAGAAGATTCTGGTGGGGGTCATGAACACCCTTTCCTGTGAAGGTGTTAAGAAAAAGATCCAGGGTCTTTTCAGAGACTCCCTGTTTCGTCACGCTCGATTCTTTAATCTCTGGGAAATGAAATCTTTTCTGAAAATGGCACTTGGCCCTGTCCCTCTCTCATGGAGCAGCATTCCTTCGATTGCAGGTCATCCTGCCGACGTACATTCCGGACAAACGAGACTTATCGCGGGAAAGTCTCTCCCCTTTGCATTTTTCCTCTGTCTCACGGCAAGGCTGTTGTATACTTCAAGAACTCAAAATATGCCCCTGAAAACCCGTTTAAAGGACGCACGCCACAGCGTGATAGGTGCCAAAGCGTTTCAGGACCTGGAACCCCTCAAAGGAGTAAATGACAATGAAAGAGGCTTATCTCTATGAGAAACAAGAGCATGATCGCGTTCGTTGTTTTCTCTGCAGTCATCGTTGCGTGATCAAGGACGGTGAGAAGGGCATCTGCGGCGTCAGGGAAAATCAGGGAGGAACACTTGGGAGTCTCGTCTATGAACGAGTCATCGCGGCCCACACAGATCCTATTGAAAAGAAACCCCTCTTCCATTTTCTTCCTGGATCCCGGTCCTACTCCATTGCCACCGTAGGATGTAATTTCAGGTGTCTTTTCTGCCAAAATGCGGATATTTCTCAAATGCCCGCGGATCACCGTCGCATCTTCGGCGAAGAGATGTCCCCTGAGATGATTGTGCGCGAGGCGATTCGCAGCGGCGCGGAAACAATCGCCTACACCTACACTGAGCCCACCATTTACTTTGAACTTGCCCTTGACACCGCCAGGCTAGCGGTGAAAGAGGGGCTTCGAAACATATTTGTTTCAAACGGATATATGAGCAGAGAATGTCTTGAGGAAATTCATCCCGATCTGCATGGGGCCAACATCGATCTCAAGGCCTTCAGTGACCGGTTTTACAAAAAACAGTGCGGCGCCAGGCTGGATCCCGTGCTCAATACCCTCGCCACCCTGAAGGAACTGGGCGTCTGGTTGGAAGTGACCACCCTGTTGATCCCCGGCCTGAATGATTCGGAAGAGGAACTCAGGATGCTCTCGCGATACCTGGCTGACCTCGATCCCGATATCCCCTGGCACATCAGCAGATTTCATCCGACGTATAAACTCCTGGACGCTCCCTCTACTCCGGCGGAGACAATCAGCCGTGCCCGTGATCTGGGCTATGAAGCAGGGTTAAGGTATGTCTATTCCGGAAATCTCCCGGGTGATGAAGGAGAAAAGACCTTCTGCCACCATTGTGGAGAACTGCTTCTCGACCGCTTCGGCTTTACTGTACGCAAAAACAAGATACGGGATCATCGATGTCCCAAATGTGGAGAAAGCATCCCGGGAGTCTGGGAGTAAACCATTGCTTTTTTCCACTTCTCCTGCTACGTTCTCTCTCCAGGGAGGGCTCCACCCGGGTTCTTCCTCGCATGAATCCCCGTTGGCCTTTTTGACCTTCTTCCATCCGACGGGGATTCATAAGATCGTGTGTCTTCCGATCCGGCCCGACTTCCAAAATCCATCGGCAGCGAGCCCCCAAGTAATGGGTTGAACGAGGAGTTTCCTATGAAAGAAGAACGAGAACTCGTCCTGAAAGCGACGAAAGAAATTGTGGTGAAATTTGTTGAAGTTGGCAGACTGTCGGTCAGTTCATTCGCGGAAACGTGGCAGCAGATATACGACACGATTCAAGGATCTCTGGATAGCGCTTCGAAGTCAAAAAACGATGCCGATCAATAGTGGACTTCCACAAGGAACAGACCATGGGCAGGGGCCTTGGGCCCCGCCATGCGTCTGTCTCCGGATTCCAGGACAGCACTGAATCGTGCCGGCGTGATTTTCCCCAACCCCACCTCAACCAGCGTGCCGACCAGATTTCGTACCATGTGTCTGAGAAAGCCGTCCGCTTCCATGACTATCCTGAGCGGTCCTGTATTTTCTTCGATGAGTTCAGCCCGATAAACGGTCCTGACGGGATCCCTGTTTCCGCTCCCTGAAGACCTGAAAGCCGAAAAATCATGCCGGCCGAGGATGGATCGAAGACACAGGCATACCTCACCGGTCTCCAACTTCTTCCGGATATGCCAGACATATCTGCGCTGGAAGATATTCGGCTCGACAGCGTTCAGGATGCGGTATTCGTAGGTCTTGCGTTTAGCGCTGTACCTGGCGTGGAAATCCCCTGGAACATACCCGCACTCTCTCACAAAGACGTCGTCGGGGAGCAGTGAGTTCAGGCCTCTTTCAATCAGGCTGGGTTCAAGGTCGGAATGGGTTGTAAAATGGGCAACCTGTCCGAGGGCGTGCACTCCGGCATCCGTTCGACCCGAGGCGAAAAGCCTGACCGGTTCTCCAAGCATCTTTTCCAGTCTTTCCTCGAAAACCGCCTGGAGGGTTAAGGCATTTTTCTGCCTTTGCCAACCATGGTATGCCTCCCCGTCATAGGCGATAACCAGTCTTATTCTCTTCTCCCTCACCGGATTACCTCATCCGACATGCGGCACGCCCTTTCCTGGGTCTTCATGGACGCAAATAAAAATGGGAGCCCGTTTGAGCTCCCAAATTATTTTCCTGTGACAGAAGAGAGGTCACTAGAGACACCGGATGCAATCGAAGCAGTCCATCCGCTTGAAGCAATGCCTAGCGTTTTGAATATTGGAACCGCGCCCGGGCACCCGGCTGCCCATACTTTTTTCTTTCTTTCATCCTGGAATCTCTCGTCAGAAAACCCGCCTTTTTTAGAGGTTCGCGGAGTTCCTGATTAAAAGACACCAAAGCTTTGCTGATCCCGTGCCTGATGGCTCCGGCCTGTCCCGAAATGCCCCCGCCCTTTACGTTTATAAGGATGGCGAATTTGTCCACCATGTCGGTTCTCTTCAGGGGTTCTTCCACAAGGATTCGATCGGCTTCGCGGGAAAGATATTCCTGTGCGGGTTTCTTGTTGATGACCATCGTTCCATTTCCGGGACGCATCCATACCCGGGCGACCGACGTTTTCCGCTTTCCAGTAGCATAGAAAATTTCTTGAGCCATCTAGATCTCCAACCTCTCTGGTTTTTGGGCCTGATGAGGGTGCTCAGGACCCGCATAAATCTTGAGTTTCTTCAGCTGACGTCGACCAAGACTATTTTTCGGCAACATTCCTTTCACTGCGAACCGAAGTATATTCTCCGGATTCTTTTCCCGCAGTTTTCCGGCCGAAATCCTTTTCAGGCCGCCGAGGTATCCACTGTACCGGTAATACATCTTACTCGCCCATTTCCTGCCGGTCAGAGAGACTTTATCCGCGTTGACCACCACCACAAAGTCCCCCGTATCCGCATGGGGGGTAAAAATAGCTTTATGCTTTCCCCTCAGCCGCATGGCAATCTGAGTGGCCAGCCTGCCCACGACCTTGTCCTCAGCGTCAACAAGGTACCATTTCTTCTGGACTTCCTTTTCTTTTGCCACAAATGTCTTCATAATCATCGTCCCATCAGTTAAATTGGAAATACTTTTTTTAAAAAATTTTTCCGGGTATGTCAAGAGATATCTCAAAAAAAGCTGTTGACAACAAGCCCGATTCTTGTTACGTACTAAATTCCTGTCTCTTGGCGCCCGTAGCTCAGTTGGATAGAGCGCCGGGCTTCGAACCCGTAGGCCGCAGGTTCGAGTCCTGCCGGGCGCGCCATATACTTCATACATCCTGTGGGCCTGTAGCTCAGCTGGCAGAGCAGTTGACTCTTAATCAATTGGCCGAAGGTTCGAGCCCTTCCAGGCCCACCAACAAAATCAAGGGCTTACAGCACATTGCAGTAAGCCCTTTTCTATTCATACATGATGGAGAGCGCAGTGCCTGAACGTGCAGGATTTCTTTGTTTTCTGGTGCCGAAGGCGGGACTTGAACCCGCACGGGCGTGGCCCACTACCCCCTCAAGATAGCGTGTCTACCAAATTCCACCACTTCGGCACAAAGCACATCTCCTATTTCGTTTCCATCCATAAATGGCTATTTTTCACAATCTCTGCGTCAATCTACGGGATCATTTGTGCGACGTACTAACGTACGTCTCCGCGTAATCCCTTGATTTTCTTGATCTTGTAAAAAATGTCTCATTTCTGGATTGGAAACCCGCTCGCGCCCAAATTCTATTCGTGGATGGGCACTATTTCTTCTCCTGTTGGGCCGGAGGCGCTGCCGGGGCGCTGGTTTGAGCCGCCGGGGCCTTCGTCTGATTCACGTCCCGCATGATGGAAGACGTCCTCGCCTTTCCTGAGAGAATCGTGAGCCCCAGGGATGTCAGCATAAATACGATTGCGACGATTGTCGTTACCTTGGTCAGGAACGACATGGCGCCCGTGCTTCCAAATACCGCCTGGCTGGAACCTCCGAAAGCGGCACCCATGTCTGCTCCCTTTCCCTTTTGCAAGAGCACTATCAAAATCAGCGTTACACAAACAAGAGAATGTATCAGAATAAGAATGAGTTTCATTCATTGACCTCGTTTCAACCCTTGATCCGTCATAAAATCTCTACAAAATGATAGCTGCCAGGCTGTTTCGGCGGAGCGCTTACATTATTACATAAACTTTTAGTCTATTGGGAAGTCCAATTTTTTTCAACAAAAATCTGAATCATCCATCTCCGGTCGTGCTGTACTGGATGATTTTGATGAATTGATCCGCATGCAGACTCGCGCCGCCCACGAGAACTCCATCAATATCAGGCATGGACATGAGTTCCGAGATATTCGTCGGCTTCACGCTTCCGCCGTAAAGGATCCTTACCTCTCCTGCTGACACAGCGCCAAACGTCTTCTCGACCCAGCTCCTGACAAACGCGTGAACCTCCTGAGCCTGTTCCGGAGTTGCGGTTTTGCCGGTTCCAATCGCCCATATAGGTTCGTAAGCCAGAACCGTGGAAACCGGCATCAGTTCGTCCGCTTGAAAATTCAGGAGGGACGCGTTCAACTGCTCTTCTATCACCGAAAAAGTCCGTTCTCTTTCCCTGTCTTCCAGACTTTCTCCCATGCATACGATAGGTATCAGGCCTAGAAGCACCGCCGACTTCACTTTGAGATCGACGATCTCGCTGGTTTCCCCGAACAGCGTCCTTCTTTCCGAGTGGCCCAGGATCACATGTGTACAGCCCACCTGTTGAAGCATCCGCCCGGAGATCTCACCGGTGAAGGCGCCCTTCATCTCCCAGTGCATGTTCTGCCCGGCCAGGAAAATCTTCCTGCCTTCTGCGGCCTCTCGCACTGCCGGCAGGCTCGTGAAGGGAGGTGCAACCAGAACGTCCCTGTCCGTCGCATCATTTAGACCGGCACAGATGCTCTGAACCAGGCGAACGGCATCTCCGATATCCAGATTCATCTTCCAGTTCCCTGCTATGAGGGGTCTCCTGTCTCCCATTTCGACTCTCCTCTATATGCCGGTTCTTATGAATCCCCGAGACGCGTGATCAACTCACATGGATGCCATGTGCAGGGCAAGGTCAACCATCCGGTTCGAGTATCCGAATTCATTGTCATACCAGGAGAGGACCTTCACCATGTCACCGATCGCCATGGTGGAAAGAGCATCTACGGTCGATGAAACCCTGGTACCGTTAAAATCAGCCGAAACCAGGGGCTTGTCACAAAAGTCCAGGATGTCCTTGAGGTATGTTTCCGACGCCTCTTTGAAAGCGTTGTTCACCTCTTCCACAGTCACGGCCTTTCCCGTTTGAACCACCAGATCAACCACCGAGACATTCGGCGTCGGCACCCGAATTGCCATTCCGTTCAGTTTCCCCTCCAGCTGCGGCAGTACGAGAGCGACCGCCTTGGCAGCCCCTGTGGTAGTAGGGATCATGGAAAGCCCGGCAGCGCGCGCTCTGCGCAAGTCCCGATGTGGGAAGTCCAGCAACCGTTGGTCACCGGTATATGCGTGGGTGGTCGTCATCAAGCCTTTTTCTATGCCGAAGCAGTCCAGCAGAACCTTGCACACCGGGGCAAGGCAATTGGTGGTGCAGGATGCATTAGAGACCACGTGATGCCTTTGGGGGTCGTATTCATGGTGGTTGACCCCCATGACCAGTGTGACATCAGGTTCCTTGGCAGGCGCTGAAATGATTACCTTCCTGGCCCCGCTTTCAAGGTGTCTCGATGCTTTTTCCCGATCCCTGAACAGCCCGGTGCACTCAAAAACGGTTTCAGCACCGATATCTCCCCAGGGGATCTTGGAGGGATCCTTTTCAGAGTAGATCTCTATCTCCTTCCCGTTCACTATGATGGAATGCTCGGTACTGGAAATCTCCGCATCCAGGGTTCCATGCACCGAATCATACTTCAAGAGATGGGCAAGTGTAGGTGGATCCGTCAGATCGTTTATGCCCGTGAATTCTATCCGCTCATTCCGGTAACCGGCCCGGAAAACCATCCTCCCTATACGTCCAAAACCATTTATTCCCGTTTTTAAAGACATTTTTTCCTCCTGGTCGCTCCTCCCATAGCATTATCGCCACGTTACACCATATTCAGGTTGTTTCGGCTGCAGGCTGAAGGCTGTTAGGCCCTCTGAATACCTATAGCCTATCCACCTTATTCCAATTCGCATTCAAGCGCTACCGGCGTTGGCTGCGTCGCAGGCTCCTCGACGCACTGTTTTCGTACGCCTCCGTCGCCCACTTCTTGCCGCCTTGATATCATCATGAATGCAAATCTGGAATTAGCAGCTACAACTATATTATTGAACGAGAGCGGCGAGGACCGGCGTCACCGGAGGTGTTGAACTGCAGGGCCATAAGGATAGCATCTTCGTCCGTGTCCCTGTAATACTTCGCCCGTCGGCCAATTTCCCGAAACCCTGCTTTCTTGTACAAATCTCTGGCAGGCGAGTTTGAGGGCCGCACCTCCAGCAGGGCGCACTCAGCCCCTTCGCGGATACCCACTACAATCATCTTCTCAAGAAGCATTCTGCCTAGTCCTTCTCCCCGCCTTTCGGGATGAACTGCGATATTCATGAGATGCAGTTCCCTCGCCATGTACCAGAAACAGATATATCCTACCAGGTCTTCCCTATCTTGGAGAACCCAAAGGGAAGAAAAGGACCTTTGCACCTCCTCACGAAATGCTTCGGACGTCCAGGGGGAAGGGAAAGACACCTTCTCAATCGCAAGGATCCTTTGCTCCAGACGATCAAAATTTTCCGCTGTAACCCTGATCAGAGAAATCATTCCGACTGCAGCAATTGTCCAGCAAGGGCGATGCTTCTTTTGCCCGCTTCCTTTGCCCTCTCACCCAGATCACTCAGCGCGAATTGGCGGCGATCCTGGGCAGCTGCAATAACCATG